>OBLW0100002263.1_pt1 | contig 15595 bp, 18 predicted proteins | sample 1520161 | NCBI WGS metagenome assembly OBLW01 (sample SAMEA3539309, study PRJEB22396) | soil metagenome | biome: tundra; feature: field; material: soil | place: USA | collected 2010-05 | depth 0.15 m | reverse complement strand
GCAGCGGCAGCACCTCCTCACGGGACGGGATCGGGGCGTCCCGGCCGTACAGGGCGCCCCCGGAGGAGGCGAACAGCACCCGCGCCCCCGCGATCCGGGCCGCCTCCAGGACGTTGACCGTCCCGACCACGTTGACCCGCGCGTCCTGAGCGGGTGCGGCCACCGAGGAGCGCACATCGATCTGCGCCGCCAGGTGGCAGATCAGCTCCGGCCGGAACTGGCTGGCGACCGCGGTGAGCGGGGCCGCGTCGGCAATGCTCAGCTTGTGCAGCGTGACGTGCTCGTCGAGGCGTCCCGCCCGGCCTGCGGACAGGTCATCGAGCACGCTCACCTCGTCGCCCCGGGCGTGAAACGCGTCGGTGAGATGTGAGCCGATGAAACCGGCGCCGCCGGTCACGAGTACCCGCATGTTCGGCAATCCTAAGGCCGTGCCCGGCACACCACCCCGCTGCGGACGCCGATGATCACGGTAATCTCCCAGCCGCGACGGCCGGCAGAATTCCATGATCATGGAGGATTCGCGGCTCCATATGGCGCGGATCCTCCGTGATCACGATTCAGCTGAGGTCGACGACCCGCCCCGAGGCAGCCAGGGACAGCGGGCCGGTGTAGGCCGACGCCGCCTCCCGCAGGCTCTGCTCACGGTCATTCCAGGGCACCAGGTGGGTGAGCACCAGCTGGCCGACCGCGCCGCCAGTGGCATACTCCCCGGCCTGCCGCGCGGTGAGATGCAGGCCTTCTGGAAGGCCGGGCTCGTCGGCGAAGGAGGCCTCGCACAGCAGCAGGTCCGCGCCGCGGGCCAGCTCGGCCAGGGCGCCCGTCGGCCCCGTATCGGCGGAATAAGCGACCGCCCGGCCCGCGTGCTCAAGCCGGAAGCCGAACGTTTCCACCGGGTGACTCATGGTCGCGAGTGTCACCCCCAGCGGCCCGATCTGCCGGGTACCGGGGGTGAGCGTGACGAAGTCGAACGCGTCCGTCATGCCGTGGTGCTCGTGCAGCCCGAAGGCCTGGTCCATCCGCTGCGCCGTTCCGGCCGGCCCGTACACGGGGATCCGCGGCCGGGCCCCCCCGGGCGCGTAGATCCGCGCCACACAGTACGAGCACAGGTCGAGGCAGTGGTCGGCGTGCAGGTGGCTCAGGCAGACCGCGTCGATGTCGTACAGCCCCGCGTGCCGCTGCAGGGCCCCGAGCGCACCGTTGCCCAGGTCAAGCAGGAGCCGGAAGCCATCCGCCTCCACCAGGTAGCAGGAGGCCGGGCTGTCCGGCCCGGGAAAGGACCCCGAGCAGCCAATGATTGTCAAGCGCACGGTTGCCCAGGTTACGCGCCCGGTTAGGTACCCCGGCCCAGGCGGGCGATCTGGCGGCTCTGCGCGACGAGGCGGCCCGCGGAGTCCCACACCTCGGCCTCCTCGTCGAACCATCCGCCGCTCACCTGACGGCAGCGGGCGGCGACCCGGAGCACCCCGGCGGCCGGCACCGCGCGCATATACCAGGTGAGCTCCACGGTGGGCGACCAGCCGACCGCGCCGAGGCCGAACACCACCGGCGGCAGCGCGTCGACGGCCAGGGCCAGCAGGTAGGCGTCCGCATCCCGGTCCTCGCGGAGCTGGAAATAGCCGCGCATCTCGGGAGTCCCGGCCGGCCTGCCCCGCAGCCAGCCGGCGGTCGCCGGGTCCAGGCGGAGGTCGACCTGCCCGGCGAAGCCGGCGAACTGGGTGGACTCCGCGATCTTCCCGAAGCCCAGGCACTCCTCGATGGGCGGCAGCCGGGGCGGCTCGCCGGTCCAGGACAGTCCCCCGTCGCCCTCGGCATGCCCCAGCCTGCCGGTGGTGACGGTGGCCTCAAGCACGGGAACGTCATCCTGGATCAGCGACGCCCGGGCGGTCGCCGCGGTCCTGCCCTGCTTCAGCCAGGTCACCTGGACCTGGGCGGGCTCCGGCCGGGGCACCCGGAGGAAGTGCGCACTGGTCGCGACCGGGTGCGGGTGGGGTGAGGAATCGAGGACGGCCCGCAGCACGGTCGCCATCAGGACGCCGCCGTTCACGGCGCCGATCACCGAGCCGTCGCCGGACACGATCGCGAACCGCTCATCGGGCTTGACGTCATAGCGGCCGTCACCGGCCGGCAGGACCGCCGTCGCCTCGTCGAACACCGTCATCGGCTGACGATCTGCGAGTCACGCCCTAGGCCCACAGCTGTCCTTCGAGCCGCGCTTCGGCCTCCTCCAGGGTCCCCGAGTACGCGCCGGTAGACAGGTACTTCCAGCCGCCGTCGGCGACCACGAACGCGATATCCGCCCGCTGCCCGGCCGCGTGCGCCTTGCTGGCCATGGCCAGCGCGGCGTGCAGGGCGGCGCCGGACGAGATGCCGGCGAAGATCCCCTCCAGATCCAGCAGTTCCCTGGTCCGCCGCAGGGCGTCCACCGAGGACACCGAGAACCGCGTGGTCAGCACGGACTCGTCGTACAACTCAGGCACGAAACCCTCATCCACGTTTCGCAGCCCGTAGACAAGCTCCCCGTACCGCGGCTCGGCGGCCACGATCGACACGCCCGGCACGTGCTCGCGCAGGTAGCGGCCGGTACCCATGAGCGTCCCGGTGGTGCCAAGCCCGGCCACGAAGTGGGTGATGCCGGGCAGGTCGGCGAGGAGTTCCGGCCCTGTGGTCTCGTAGTGGGCCCGGGCATTCGCCTCGTTGCCGTACTGGTAGAGCATGACCCAGTCCGGATGCTCCGCAGCCAGCCGCCTGGCTACCCTGACCGCCTCGTTGGACCCGCCGGCGGCCGGTGAGGAGATGATCTGCGCGCCGTACATCTCCAGGACCTGCCTGCGCTCGGCCGAGGTGTTCTCGGGCATGACGCAGATCATCGTGTAGCCGCGCAGGTGGGCCACCATGGCCAGGGATATGCCGGTATTTCCCGACGTCGGCTCCAGGATGGTGACGCCCGGCGCCAGCAGGCCGTCCTTCTCCGCCTGCTGGATCATGAAGAAGGCCGCGCGGTCCTTGACCGAGCCGGTCGGGTTCCGGTCCTCGAGCTTGGCCCACAGCCGCACGTCCGGCGCGGGCGACAGCCTGGGCAGCCCGACCAGCGGGGTCCCGCCAAGCGAGTCGAGCAGCGAGTCGTAGCGCATCACATGTCCCGCGATAGTCAGCCAGCGCCGCCGGCCACGGCCGGCAGGACCGTCACCGTGTCACCGTCGTGTACCGGCGTTTCCAGGCCGCCGAGGAACCGGACGTCCTCGTCGTTGAGGTAGACGTTGACGAAACGGCGCAGCCCGCCGTCGTCCACCAGGCGCTCGCGCAGCCCGCCGTGCCGGGAATCCAGGTCGCCGAGGAGTTCGGCGAGCGTACCGCCGGAGCCCTCGACCGACTTGGCCCCGCCGGTGTAGGTGCGCAGGATTGTCGGGATACGGACCTCGATGGCCATGAACAACACTCCAGGGTGAGACGGTCTCGAAACGGCACGTGCGGACCGGGCGGACAGTGCCGCCAGACAGTGACAGTCTGCGCTGCGGTCTGCGCGGGCACCGCGACTGAGGCTGTCACTGCGTGCCAACCGGGCACCTTGCGGGATCATTCCAGCATGTGCCCGTCGGCGACCGTGACATCCTCCTCGGCCACCACCCCTTCGGCGATCCGGAACGAGCGGAACTCCATCTTCTCCGGGTCCCGCGTCGATACCAGCACGTAGTGGGCATCAGGCTCGCTGGCGTAGGAGATATCCGTGCGGGACGGGTAGGCCTCGGTCGCGGTGTGCGAGTGGTAGATGACGATGGGCTCCTCGCCGCGCTCGTCCATCTCCCGCCAGACCCGGAACTGCTCGGTGGAATCGAACCGGTAGAAGGTCGGCGACCGCTCCGCGTTGAGCATCGGTATGAACCGCTCCGGGTGATCGCTCCCGGCCGGGCCCGCGATGATCCCGCACGCCTCGTCGGGGTGGTCAGCGCGGGCATGGGCCACGATCTTCGCGTGCAGCGCGGGATCAAGCGTCAGCATGAGTCTGAGGGTAGCCCGGGATCCGGTCACCACTGGACCAGTCACCACAGGGCCCGCACCAAGGTCTCCTGGAGGTAGGTCAGCCAGTCGTACACCCAGAAATAAGCCGAACGAGGGTCATCCGGATCCAGCTGGCCCATCCGTTCCTGGAGGTCCTCGGTGATCGAAAGGCGCACGCCAAGGGCGAGCCGGACATCATTGATAGCCCGCAGCCAGACCTGCGCGTCGTCGGCGGACAGCTGGATGTGCCCGCCACCTTCCGGCAGCGTCGCCAGCACGGTGCGCGCCGCGGCTACCTTGCCGGATCGCAGGTCCTCCTCGGTGTACCGGCGGAAATCCCCCGCCGCCTCGGCATCGTCGCGATAGCCGTCGGGCAGCAGCCGGGCCAGCACCGGGTCCTCGGGCGCGTTGGTCGACGCGCTCAGGCCCAGCATCGCAGCGAACTCCTCGGGGCTGTCCCAGGAGCCCTCCAGCGGGTCCTCCCCGGCAGTGGCCTCCTCGGCAGTGGCATCCTCACCGCGGCCAAGCAGTTCGGCCACCTGGCCGACCAGGGTGCGGATGATCCCGGCCTGTGGCGGCGCGAACCAGCAGGTCACGCCCCGGCGGGTGGCACGGAAACCGGTCACGGGCCCGGCCGCTCCCGCCGCGCCCACCGGATCATCAGGCCCCCCGAGACCAGGGAAGTCCGCGCTGTCGCCCGGGTCGGTGCCACTCACGAATCGTGGCTTACCGTGGCCCACAGCCCGTACCCGTGCAGGACCTGCGCGTCGCGCTCCATGGACTCGCGGGTTCCCGAGGAGACAACCGCCCGGCCCTTGTGATGCACGTCGAGCATGAGCTTGTTGGCCTTGCGCTTGGGGTATCCGAACACGGTCTGGAACACATAGGTCACATAGGACATGAGGTTGACCGGGTCGTTCCAGACGATGGTGACCCACGGCGTGTCAGGAGCCACATCCTGCTTGATCTCCGGCCGCTCCACTTCGGCGGGTGCCACGCTCATTGATCATCACCTCCTCGTATGTCGTCCCCCCAGTCTCTCAGCGCGGCGGCGCGCGCCGGCATCTCCCAGTACATCAGGCCGGGTCAAAATGGCCGCCCGCGAGGTCCGTAGGCTTCCACCGTGACAGATCACTCCGGCGATCAGCAGACCACGCCGACCGGCCGGCCCGTCCCAGGGACGGCCGGCCCCGGAACCGGGTTGCTCACCGACCATTACGAGCTGACCATGCTGACCGCCGCGCTGCGCAGTGGGGCGGCCGAGCGGCGAGCGGTGTTCGAGGTGTTCGCGCGCCACCTGCCGCACGGCCGCAGGTACGGCGTGGTCGCGGGCACCGGCCGGCTCCTCGACACCCTGGAGCGCTTCACCTTCGGCCCCGATGAGCTCGGCTTCCTGCGCGATGCGCGGATCGTGGACGACGCCACACTGCGCTACCTGGAGTCCTACCGGTTCGGCGGCAGCATCTGGGGCTATCCGGAAGGTGACTGTTACTTCCCTGGTTCGCCGATCCTGGTCGTGCAGGGCACGTTCGCCGAGGCCGTGGTGCTGGAGACGGTTGTCCTGTCGATCCTGAACCACGACTGCGCGATCGCCTCCGCCGCGTCACGGATGGTCACCGCGGCGGGCGGGCGGCCGCTGATCGAGATGGGCTCGCGCCGGACCCACGAATTGGCCGCCGTGGCGAGCGCCCGCGCCGCCTACATCGCCGGCTTCACCACCACATCGAACCTGCGGGCAGGCCATGACTACGGCGTCCCGACCAGCGGGACAAGCGCGCACGCCTTTACCCTCGTGCACGACAGCGAGCGGCACGCGTTCGCGAGTCAACTCGAGGCACTCGGCACGGGAACGACGCTGCTCGTGGACACGTATGACGTGCCCAGGGCGGTCCGCGCGGCGGTCGAACTGGCCGGTCCCAGCCTCGGCGCGGTCCGCATCGACAGCGGTGACCTGCCCGTGGTGGCGCGTCAGGTCCGCGAGCTGCTGGATGAGCTGGGCGCGCGGAAGACCAGGATCGTGCTCACCGGAGATCTGGACGAGTACTCGATCGCGGCGCTGGCCGCCATGCCGGTGGACGGGTACGGAGTCGGCACCGCCCTGGTCACCGGGTCGGGGGCAGCCACGGCCGCGCTCGTCTACAAGCTCGTGGCCAGGGCGGTCGAGCCAGGACCGGCCGGCGTCCTGCGCCCGGTGGCGAAACGCTCGGTGGGCAAGCCTGGACGCGGCGGACGCAAGTGGGCGGTCCGGCACCGCGACGATGCCGGTGTCGCGCTCACCGAGCTGATCAGCGACGTTCCGCCCCGCCCGTCTCCCACCGACCGGCCACTACTGCAGGCGCTGGTGCGAAACGGCGAGATCATCGGCCGGGAACCGCTCGCTGCCGCACGGGACCGGCATCGGGACACGCTCGCCGAGCTGCCCGCCTATGCCCTCCAGTTGTCCCGCGGCTACCCGGCCATCCCGACCGTGTTCGGATCAGGCGACGAGTAGGGCACGCCTTGGGAGCAGTCAGCGGGCCGGGGTAAGGCAGGCTCAGCTGGCCGCCCTGCTGCGGCTCCCGCTGCCCGCCGCCGCAGCCCCGGGTGACCGGGACTAGCTGGCCGCCGACTCCAGCGCGGCCGGGCGGAAAGCATGCCGGTAGGCGTGCGGGGTGGTCTGACGCCAAAGGCGGAAGTGATGGCGGAGCGCTGTCGAGCTGCCAAAACCGGCGCGCTGCGCGATGAGATCGACGGTCTCGTCTGTCTCCTCGAGCATTTCCTGGGCGAGCAGGATCCGCTGGCCGGTGAGCCAGCGCAGCGGCGTGGTCCCGGTCTCCTGCACGAACCGCCGGGCGAAGGTCCGCGGCGACATGCGGGCCCGGGCGGCGAGCTGGCGGACCGTGACCTGCTGATCGAGATGACGCTCCATCCAGCCGATAACCTCGGCCAGCGTGTCGCAGGAGACCGGGGCGAGCGGGCGTTCCACGTACTGGGCCTGCCCGCCGTCGCGGTGCGGGGGCACGACCATCCGCCGGGCGATGCCGTTGGCCACGCGGGTGCCCTGCTCTCTGCGGACCAGGTGCAGGCAGGCGTCGATGCCCGCGGCGGTGCCGGCGCTGGTGATCACCGGATCCTCGTCGACGTAGAGCACCGAGGGATTGACGATCGCGGCTGGGTGCCGCCGGGAAAGCTCCTTCGCGTGCCGCCAGTGCGTGGTGCATCGGCGCCCGTCAAGCAGGCCAGCAGCGCCGAGCACGAACGCTCCGGTGCACACGCTGAGCACACGCCCGCCGCGGGCCACTGTGGCCCGCACCGTCTCGAGCAGTGGCTCCGGGAACGGGACCGCCAGCCACTCGTCCGAGACGGCCGAGATCACCACGAGGTCTGCCTCCGCGAGCCGGTTCAGGCCGAAGGCGGTCTCGATGGTGAACCCGACCGACGAGCGGACCGGCCCGGGCTGGCTGGCCACCACGGCGAAGTCGTAGGCGGGTAGCCCGTCATCGGTGCGATCGACCCCGAATACCTCGCACACCACGCCCATCTCGAAGGGCGTGAATCCGTCAAGCACGACCACGGCGACGTTTCGTAGCATGAAGCCATCATGCACCCCCCAGTGGCAGGATGTCTCATGCTATTGGCCTTACTGCCACTGGCCACTGGCCCGAGTGCGCGGCAGGCTTGCCCTATGAGCAACGCCGACATGAGCAACGCCGACACGAGCAACGCCGACTACCGGGCGCGCGGGGTCGCGCCATTCATCAGCCGGATGACGCGCCGCGCCGCCGACATCGTGGCCGAGTGCAGCTACGCCCAGCGCAGGCTCACCCACCTCCGGCTCAGCCTCGACAGCCACGTCTACGACGTCCGTCAGGTGCCCGACAGCTACCACGAATTCCTGGAGCGGACCGCTGGTGCGCTGCGGCACGAGCCATCGGCCCGGGACCGGGCGGCCGGCCGGACGTGCTGGCGGTAGCCTGCTCGCATGCATCCAAGCGCCGAGAACGTGGCTGACGCGCTGCGCGCGCTCGGCGTCCCCGGAGAGGTCCGTGAGTTGCCCGAGCCCGCGCCCACGGCGGCGACCGCCGCGGCACAACTCGGCTGCGAGGTCGGGGCGATCGCCAACAGCCTGGTCTTCAGCGCGGACGGCGCGCCACTGCTCGTGCTGACCAGCGGTGCGCACCGGGTGGACACCGGGAAGGTGGCCGCGCTACTCGGCGTCGGCGCGGTGAAACGGGCCGATCCGGAATTCGTCCGGGCCGCTACCGGGCAGGTGATCGGCGGGGTCGCCCCGCTGGGCCATCCGCGGCCGCTGCGTACCCTGGTCGACCGCTGGCTGGACTCCTACGACGTGGTGTGGGCGGCGGCCGGGCACGCGCACACGGTGTTCCCCACGTCGTTCACGGAACTGGTGCGGATCACCGGTGGCACCCCCGCCGACGTGGCATAGCACAACCCAGCGCGCCTCATGATCGCGGCGGAGCACCGGCCGCATCTGACGCGGATGTTACACGATCATGGATTAGCTACCCGCCGGCGATTACCCGGGGGTACGGTCTGGCCGTGCGCGCTCTCATCGTCGTCGACGTCCAGAACGATTTCTGCGAAGGCGGCTCCCTCGCTGTCGCAGGCGGCTCAGCGGTGGCCCGTAGCGTCAGCCAGCATCTCGCGGCCGGCAGAGCACCGGGCGATACGGACGGGTACTCCCACGTCGTGGCGTCGCGTGACTATCACCGGGACCCGGGCGGGCACTTCTCGCCGCACCCCGACTTCGCCACATCATGGCCACCGCATTGCGTCGTCGGCACGCCAGGCGCGGATTTCCATCCGGACCTGGACACCAGCCACATCGAGACGGTATTCAGCAAGGGCGAGCACAAGGCCGCCTACAGCGCCTTCGAGGGGGTCGACGATGCGGGCACTCCGCTGGCCGGCTGGCTCCGCGAGCGTGGCGTGACGTCCGTGGACGTGGTCGGCATAGCCACGGACTACTGCGTGCGGGCCACTGCCATCGACGCCGCGCGGCAGGGGTTCGCCACCCGGGTCCTGCTCGGCCTCACCGCCGGCGTGGACCCGGCCACGACCCAGGAGGCGCTTGACGGGATGCGCGAGGCTGGTGTCGAGCTTTCCGGCACTCAACGCTAGGAGAATGCCATGCGCTGGTCCACCTACCTGTCCCCGGCTGACCGCCGGGAGCACGTCGGGCTGCTGTACGACGGGGCCATCCGTGGCCTGCCTGGCCCGGGTACCCTCACCGGACTGCTGGGCGACCACGGCCAGCGCCTGGAGCAGGCCCGGGCGCAGGCCATGCACAAGCCCTTCGAGGTCCTGCCCGCTTCCGCAGTGCGGTTCCGGGCGCCAATCCCCCGGCCGCCGTCAATCCGGGACTTCATGGCCTTCGAGGAGCATGTCCGCACCAGTGCCACGGCACTCGGGCACGATGTCAGCCCGGTCTGGTATGAGGTCCCGCTGTTCTACTTCACCAACCCGGCCGCGGTGCGGGGCCCTCGCGACGACGTGCCGATCGCCCCGGGTTCCGGCTGTTTCGACTATGAACTGGAAATCGCCGCCGTCGTCGGGCGGGCCGGCTCGGACCTCGACCCGGCCACGGCCGAGCAATACATCGCCGGTTACCTGGTCATGTGTGACTGGAGCGCCCGCGACGTGCAGGGGCACGAGATGCAGGGCCACCTGGGGCCGGTCAAGGGCAAGGACACCGCCACCAGCTTCAGCGCCACCCTGGTCACTCCCGACGAACTCGAGCCCTTGCGCGCCGGCAACGCCTACGACCTGGAGATGACCGCCTCCGTCAACGGCAAGCCGTACTCGGCGGGCAGGCTCCGCGACATCTACTGGCGGTTCGGTGAACTGCTCGCCTACGCCTCCCGCGGCACCACGGTGATCCCCGGCGACATCATCGGCAGCGGCACGGTGGGGACCGGCTGCATCCTTGAACTCTCCCGGGTACACGGCGCGGACAGCTATCCGTGGCTCCAGCCCGGAGACCAGGTCCGGCTGGAGGTCGCCCACCTTGGGGTGATCGAGTCCACCATCGTCGCGGGCCGACCGGTAAAACCGCTGCGCCCGGCGGCCGCCAGCCCCGCCGCCACGCACGCAACCGCCACCGGCGCGCTCAGCCCTGAACCACTGCGCTCGGGCGACGGCAGTAGCACGCCCTGATCGTTGCGGATCAGTCGGAGTTTCCGGGCAGGCCTTCGTAGATCCGCTTGCAGTCCGGGCAGACCGGGAACCGCTTGGGGTCCCTGGTCGGCACCCACTTCTTGCCGCACAGGGCGACCACCGGAGTGCCGGACACGGCGCTGTCCACGATCTTGTCCTTCTGGACATAGTGCGCGAAGCGCTCATGGTCGCCGTCGCCGTTCGAGGGGGACGGCCTGACGACCGTCTCCTCACGGATGCCTTGCTCGGGAAGGACCTCGGTGCTCACGAGTAACGATTCTACGCGGTGGGCGGGCGTGCCGCCGGACGGCCGCTCGCTACGGCCAAGACCCACGAGACACGCCCTAGTTGAGGGCCGGATCGTCCGGATAGGTCGCCACCATGGCAAAGTTGCCGCCCGCGCGGCGCAGGACGGCGGGCCAGAGCCGCTCCGGTTCGGCGGCGAACGCGTCCGCCGGCTCGCCAGCGAGCACGTACCAGGCGCCTTCATCGATCTCCACCTGGAGTTGCCCGGGACTCCAGCCCGCGTAGCCGGCGAAAACCCGCAGCGAGGCAATGCCGCCGGCGAGCAGTTGGGGCGGGGCGTCCAGATCCACCAGCCCGACCCTCGACATCAGCGTGGACCCGTCGAGCGCCCGCCAGCCGACGGGCTCGTCGTCGCCCGGCACGATGGCCAGCGCAAGGGCACTATTCGGGGCCACCGGGCCGCCCCGGAACACCACGGACGGGCCGGTCACCAGTTCTGTCCAGGACTCCAGCACCTGCCCGACAGGGACCTCGGTCGGACGGTTCAGCACGACGCCTAAGGTGCCTTCGTCTGGTTCGTCCTCCACGACAAGAATGACGGTGCGCCGGAAATTCGGGTCGCCGAGCAAGGGCGTGGCGACCAGAAGTCGCCCCGCGAGGTCCTCCTCCATCTCCCTATTGTTGCCGACGCGGCGGCGTGTGAAATACCTCACGGCACCTGGTTTCGTGTTCCCGGCCAAAATCCCGGCTAGTTCACGCCTGCGCCGGCGCGCCCACCAGCGGCATCGCGGACCGCGGCGGCCACCGCGGAGGACACATCCGGGTGGAACACCGAGGGCACGATGTAGTGCGGCCCGAGTTCGCCGGGAGAGACCACCCCGGCCAGGGCCCGCGCGGCCGCGATGAGCATCTCGTCGGTGACCGCCCGGCCCTGCGCGTCCAGCAGCCCGCGGAACACCCCGGGGAACGCCAGCACGTTGTTGATCTGGTTCGGGTAGTCGCTGCGCCCGGTGGCCACCACGGCCGCGTGCGCCAGCGCCGCCTCCGGATCGACCTCCGGCTCGGGGTTGGCCAGGGCGAACACGATGGCCTGGTCGTTCATGGTGGCGATGTCGTCGCCGCTCAGGATGCCCGGCGCGGACACCCCGATGAACACGTCCCGGCCGCGCAGCGACCCGCGCAGGTCACCGCTGTAGCCGGCGGGATTGGTGTGCTCGGCGATCCAGCGCAGGCTGTCGTCAAGGCCGGGCCGGCCGGTGTGCACCGCGCCCTTATCGTCGCAGACCACCACGTCCGTGGCGCCCGAGGCGATCAGCAACCTGAGTACGGCGGTTCCCGCAGCGCCCGCGCCGGCCATCGCGATCCGGACATCGCCGAGCTTCTTGCCCACCACCCGCAGCGCGTTGGTCAGCGCGGCCAGCACCACGATCGCCGTGCCGTGCTGGTCATCGTGGAAGACCGGGATGTCGAGCAGTTGGCGGAGCCTGCGCTCCACCTCGAAGCAGCGCGGCGCACTGATGTCCTCCAGGTTGATGCCGCCGAACCCCGGCGCGATGATCTGGACAGTGCGGACGATCTCGTCGGTGTCCTGGGTGTCCAGGCAGACCGGCCAGGCGTCGATGCCCGCGAACCGCTTGAACAGCGCGGCCTTGCCCTCCATGACCGGTAGCGCCGCGTACGGGCCGATATTGCCCAGCCCGAGCACCGCCGACCCGTCGGTGACCACCGCGACACTGTTGCGCTTGATGGTCAGGCGGCGCACGTCCTCGGGATGCGCCGCGATGGCCAGCGAGACCCGGGCGACCCCGGGGGTGTACGCCATCGACAGGTCATCCCTGTTGCGCAGCGGCACCTTCGCGTGGGTCTCGATCTTGCCGCCGAGGTGCAGCAGGAACGTCCGGTCGCTGACCTTGCTCAGCGAGACCCCGTCGATCGCCGCCAGCACGGCCACGATCGCCTCGGCGTGATCGGTGTCCCTGGCCGCGCAGGTCACGTCCACCCGCAGCCGCTCATGCCCGAACGGCGTCACGTCCAGAGCGGTCACCGCCCCGCCCACCTGCTCGACCGCATGGGTCAGCTCACTGACTGCCTTGCCCCGGGACGGCACTTCGAGGCGAACAGTGATCGAATACGACACACTCGGCGCTACTGACACGTCACTCCCGCCTTCCCGGCCAGCCTTGGCGCAGGACATCATCGTGCCATCCCCGGCAGGCTCCGCTGCCATCCATCTTCCTCCGAGGCCGCGGTCACGCCCGCGCGTACATACCCTGGAGGAGTGATTGACGGCAGTACTACTGGCAACGGGACTACTGGCAACGGGGCGGCCGCCGTTGCCGAGGCCTCATACATCGACGTGACACGGCTCCGGGTGGCGATCGCCCGGGTGTCCCGGCGGCTGCGCCGTCACGAGCTCGCCGGGCTGACACCCACCCAGCTCTCCGCGCTGGCCACGGTGGAGCGGGCCGGGCCACTGCGTCTCGGTGACGTCGCCGCCGCGGAGAAGATCGCGCCCTCGACACTGACCCGGCTGGTCACAGTCCTCGAGGAGCGCGGCTACGTGGAGCGGTGCCCGGTGCCGGGCGACGCACGCGCCAGCACGCTTGTCGTCACGGCGCGGGGGCACGCCATCCTCGAGCGCATCCGGCAGGAGAGCACCATCCTGCTCGCCGACAGCCTGCGCACGCTCACCCCGGATCAGCTGGCCGCCCTGGCGGCCGCGCTACCCGCCCTGGAGCAGATCGCGGATGCCGACACCGGCAACCCGCGCGCCCGCTGAACTCGCACCCGATCAAGGTCGGCGCCGGTCCCATAGGCCGCGGCCTATCTCCACAGCGCCAGGGCTCAGAAGAGCAGGGTGGAGAGGGTGGAACGGGCCTTGGCGACCCGGGAGTCCCGGGGCGGGAAGATCTCGAAGAGGCTGATCAGGTGACGGCGCGCCTGGTCCCTGTCCTCCCCCGACGTCCGCCTGACCGTGCCGAGCAGCCGGTCGAAGGCCTCCTCGACGCGGCCCGTGACCAGGTCGATATCGGCGACACGGCTCTGCGCCTCGACGTCGTCCGGGTTCTCCGCCGCGTCCCGGCGCGCCTGCGCCTGGTCGTAGGAGTTCACCCGCCGGATCAGGTCGACCTGGGCGAGCCCGAGCGTCGCCACCGGATGACCGGGCGAGACCGCGAGCACGCGCTCGAACGCGGCAGCGGCGCCGTCGAGGTCGCCACGCTCCATGGCCTGCTGGGCTTCCTCGAACGCGGGGTCCGCAGGGTCACCCGGGCCAGGGCCGCCGCGCATGCCCGGGTAGCCACCGGGTCCGCCCGGGTCGGCCGCCTCCGGGCCGTCATCCGGCCCGGCGTCCGTGCCCGCCGCACCCTGGGGCGGGCCGAGTTGGTCCGCCACCTGCATGACCTGACCGACCCACTGGCGCACCTGGGCCTCGGGCATAGCGCCGAGGAAGCCGTCCACGACCTGGCCGCCAACGACGGCCATGACCATCGGGATGCTCTGGACCTGCAGCGCGGCCCGTAGCTGCGGGTTCGCGTCGATGTCCACCTTGGCCAGCACCCAGGCCCCGTCGGCCTCTATGGCGAGCTTCTCCAGGACCGGGCTGAGTTGCTTGCATGGACCACACCATTCGGCCCACAGGTCCAGGATCACGGGGGCGGACCGTGACCGCTCGACGACCTCCACATTGAAGGTGTCCTCGGTCACGTCGATCACGGTGCCGCCCTGCGGGCCGTCCGGCCCGGCAGTGCGAGACGCCGCCTGCTGGCTGCGCTGCGTGGCTGCCTGCCGCGCACCCAGGTCGACGGCGCCGTAGAGCGAAAAGTCGCGCGGCTGCTGCATGACTCCATCCTGCCGCATGCTCGCCGTGCATCGACCGTTGAAGGGCCGTCAGTCAGAACGCCGGGGTCTCGGAGTAGCTGCCCCACTCCTCGCGCAGGACACCGCAGATCTCGCCCAGGGTCGCCTCGGCGCAGGCCGCCGCCAGCATCGGCGGGATCATGCTGGCGCCCGACCGCGCCGCCGCCAGCATCGAGGCCAGGGCCGAGTCCACGGCGGCCTGGTCCCGGTCGGCCCGTCTCCGGGCCAGGTCCCGGACCTGATCCCGTTCCACCTCGTGGCTGACCCGCAGGATCTCCACCGGCTGCCCGACCGTGTCGGGGTAGCAGTTCACGCCGACGACCCGCTTCTCACCTTTCTCGACCTTCTGCTGGTACTCGAAGGCCGACTCGGCGATCTCGGCCATGAACCACCCGTCCTCGATCCCGCGCAGGATCCCGCCGGTCATCGAGCCGTCCGGGCTCATCGCGCGGATCCGGGCGAAGACCGCCTCGGCCTCGGCTTCCAGCCGGTCCGTGAGCGCCTCCAGATACCAGGAGCCGCCGAGCGGGTCCGCGACGTTGACCACGCCGGTCTCTTCCATGATCACCTGCTGGGTGCGCACCGCGATCTCGGCGGCCTTCTCGCTCGGGAGCGCCAGCACCTCATCGAGCGCGTTGGTGTGCAGCGAGTTCGTCCCGCCGAGCACGGCCGCGAGCGCCTCGATCGCGGTCCGCACGATGTTGTTGTCGGGCTGCTGCGCGGTGAGTGACACGCCCGCGGTCTGGGTGTGGAACCGCAGCCACTGCGCCCGCGGCGTGGTCGCGCCGTAGGTGTCCCGCATCCATCGCGCCCAGATCCGGCGCGCCGCGCGGAACTTGGCGATCTCCTCGAAGAAGTCGATGTGCGCATCGAAGAAGAAAGAGAGCCCGGGCGCGAAGGCATTCACGTCCAGGCCACGGGACAGGCCAAGCTCGACATAGCCGAAGCCATCGGCCAGCGTGAATGCTAGTTCCTGCCCGGCGGTCGAGCCCGCTTCCCTGATGTGGTACCCAGACACCGACAGCGGTTTGTACGCGGGGATCTCACGCGCGCAGTACTCCATCAGGTCGCCGATCAGCCGCAGGTGCGGCGCCGGCGGGAAGAGCCACTCTTTCTGCGCGATGTACTCCTTGAAGATGTCCGTCTGCAGCGTCCCGTCCAGCGCGGCCAGGTCCGCGCCCTGCCGCTGCGCGGCGGCCAGGTACATGCAGAACACCGGGACCGCGGGACCGCTGATCGTCATCGAGGCGGTCACGTCGGCCAGGGGGATGCCAGAGAAGAGCACGTCCATGTCGGCGGCGGAGTCGATCGCCACGCCGCAGTGGCCGACCTCACCGAG
>OBLW0100002262.1_pt1 | contig 15596 bp, 18 predicted proteins | sample 1520161 | NCBI WGS metagenome assembly OBLW01 (sample SAMEA3539309, study PRJEB22396) | soil metagenome | biome: tundra; feature: field; material: soil | place: USA | collected 2010-05 | depth 0.15 m | reverse complement strand
TCCTGCAAACAAACGGGCTGGCGCTGACCCCACCCCCGACCTTAAGGAATCACTGTCTCGCATATGCACGCTCTCGCATAATTGAACCGGGGAGAGAGGGAGGGATTCGGGGAAATTCCAATGAATTATGGGCGAAATAACAATTCGCCAGCGACACCCCAGTCTATGAAATCGGATTCAAGCTCGAGGTGCGCGAACCGCTGCGCATCGGCCGTGGTATCGAGAACTCTGTGCCACGCTCTGACGCGACAAGAAAACGTCCGCACTGCGATATCTTCAGATAGAGAGGCGCTTCTGGTCATGGTCGGGAGAGTCGAGATCGCCGGCATGGCGCGCGGCAACCGGATTTGCAGAGAAGGCGAGCGGAATGAACAGAAGAGAATTCACCGGCGGTTTGGCCGCCGCGGCGTTGAGTGCCTCATTGGGAACAACCTCGGCTGGAGCGATTGTTGAAACCGCCTCTGAGTTGTCGATGCTGGAGGCGCAGCAGCGGTTCCTCGATCTGCGCTTTGGCATGTATATCCACCTGAACATGGCGACTTTCGAGCAGCGGGAATGGGGCGATCCGAGGGCATCGTCGGCGCTGTTCAATCCGAAGAGTCTCGACACCGATCAGTGGGCGCATGCGGCCCGTTCGGCAGGCATGGCGTATGGCTGCCTGACGACCAAACATCATGATGGATTTTGCCTATGGCCAACGGCGACCGGCAGCGCGTGCGTAAAGGATGCGACCTATAAGCGGGATATTGTGTGCGCTTATGTGGACTCGTTCCGCTCGCAGGGGCTCAAGACCTGCCTCTACTTTTCGATTCTCGATCTGCGCGGGGACATCCGGCCGTATTGCGTGACGCGGGAGAAGATCGACCGGGTGAAGGCGCAGCTGACAGAGCTACTGACGAACTATGGCGAGATTACGGCACTGGTGATCGACGGATGGAACGCTGCCTGGAGCCGATTGAACTATGAAGAGATGCCGTTTCTCGAGTTCTACAACCATGTGAAGCAGCTGCAGCCGAACTGCCTGATGAGTGATTACAACCAGGGCAGGTATCCGGCGCCAGCCCTCTACTACACCGATGTGAAGCAGTATGAGCAGCACGCCGGGCAGACCATTCCAGCCGGAAGCGAGGTGCCGTCGCAGTCGGCAACCACGCTGCAGAGCGACTGGTTCTGGAAGCTGGAATATCCGAGCCAGGAACTTCGCTCCGCCAAGCAGATCGTGGAAGAATGGCTAATCCCGTTCAATGCGCACCACTGCAATCTCATCTTGAATGTGGCGCCGAACCGGGAGGGGCGGTTCGACCAGAATGCGGTGGATCGGCTTGCTGAGATCGGGCAACTCTGGCGCGATCGGGTGCCCGCGCCACGGCTCACACCCGCACTGCAGATCATTTCATCGAACCTTGCGTCGGGTCGGCCCTCGTATGCGAGCAGCTCCGTCGATACGTCGGGACCGGACCTGGCAAACGACGATCGGCCAGGAACGTACTGGCAGTGCGATGACGGGCAAACGTCGGGGTGGATCGAGATCGATCTGCGCAAGCCGACGAGCTTCAACACGATTGCAGTCCTCGAGCCGACCTACCTGGGGGACTATGGGACGGAAAGCCGCATTGCTTCGTATCGCGTGGAAGCGTGGAGCGGGGGGCAGTGGAACGAGGCGCTTGCTGGCGAGTCACCCACAATGATGGTGTACCGGGTGAACCAGACCTCCGCGAAGCGCGTCCGCCTAAGCGTTCGAGGAAGGGGCAAGCCGCTGGGAATTGCGGAGTTCGGGCTCTATGCGGAGCCGGAGCGCCGCGTTTCCCGTTCGTAAGAGGGCAACATGCTGTACGGCGCTAGAAATGGCTGATGGAGATGCTTGGGCGCTTATCTACTCATTCGGAGTAAGTATCCTCCGGCAGACCCCGAGGATACTTACTCGCCACCATCGCGAGAGCAAAACCCACAAAAGCCGGTCGGAGCGCTGGAGGCGCAAACGAGGCGGCGCGTTCTTTTGGAGAACGGTGAGTTGGTGACGAAGCGCGAGGATCTCCGCTTGCAGGGCAGCGCGGGTTAGAAAGCTGGAGGCGACCAGCGACAAAAAAGCGACGAAAAGAGAGCTCATCGTGGTAGCAACAGGATCTCATGAATGCTCGGAACCTCTGCATTTTCAACTCGGATGGAGTTTTCGGTAACGACAGGTGCAGTCGCGACGTCACAATGACGTCTCAATATTGACCGGGCGCGAGACTCCATAGACCAGCACAGCGGGTTGACCTTGGGTGCGGATTCAGCCTGTCAACCGTGTGATTCCTCTGACGTTTACTGTCGAGCCGTGCATCAGCAAACTGAGGAAAGCCATGGAGGAACAATACTAGTTCGCCGTCTGCAGGCCCTCTCGAAAGCGCATTAAAGCAAATTAAATGTGGTCCACGGAGTTGGCGCACGAAAACAGACTTGCCTCCTCAGGAGGCGTCGGAGTAAAACAACCTAGTCCCAGTCCACTTCCTTTGGCCGGTTTTGAAGTGACCACCGTTGGCCGGTTTTGCGGTGACCCCTGAGGCCGAGGAAGGGGCGGGCTCAAAAGCCTGCAGTTGCTCGCTAGCATTAAGAGCAAAGGCAGACAAAAACTGGCGTTCACATCAGATAAGGAGATTACTATGCTGAGTATTTCTGCGGGCGACCTTACCCAAAGGTTTACAACCACCTTCACTCGACCGTTACTGGTGACGTTGGCAGTACTTCTTTTGCTGCCCGTTGCGCTTGCCCAATTGAGTGGAATAAATTATAAACTCGACAACCCCGGCGACCTGAACTTCAATCAGTTGCTTGGCATCAGCAACGGACGGGTTATCGTCGGCTATTTCGGCGATGGCACTATCGTTGCGAATAATGGATATGTGCTGGTTCCCAAAAATCACTACTCTGAAGAGAACTTCACTAACTTGCCGTCCGGTGACCATGCCTCTGAGACCCAGGCAATCGGCATTAACAACACGCAACTTGAGGAGATCGTGGGGTTTTACACGGACAGTAAGACTGGTTTTACCCATGGCTTCCTGGATAACAATGGGACTCAGTCGACTCTCGATGACCCCGCTGGTTTGCCGCCGCACGTCACAACGCCAGCCCAAAATCTGCTCGGCATAAATGATTTAGGCAACGCGGCGGGGTTCTGGACGGACATCGACGGCCACGAGCATGGGTTTGTTGTCAAAATCAACTTTGCGACGCCCAGCAAGTCGACGTTTACGGAGATTCCGCCGTCAAATTTTGCCGGCGCGGTTGCGACCCAAGCCAGCAACATCACTGACAACGACGAGGTCTGCGGCTTTTGGACGGATAAGAGTGGCAAAAATCACGGTTTCTATGGGGTTCTCGGTGACACGTTCTACACGTTCAATGTCGAAATCGACGGCGTGACTGCCTCCAGCACGTCACCGTTCGGCTGCAATAACAATGGTGAGATCGCCGGTACTTTCACCGATAGCAGTGGAAACGTACACGGTTTCATCTCCGCCTTCGGAGCATACTTTCAATTTGATTACCCGGGTTCGTCGCAGACGGCAGCATTTGGCGTGATGGGTACAATCATCAACGGCATCAACGACCGGGGTGATTTCGTCGGATTCTTTTCCGACGGCACCAAAGTGAACGGGTTCGTGCACTTCGCACCCGGGCCCCTAGTATCGACCGACGGGACGGCTCGCGGTACACCGGCGAGGTAGCAAGGCTGGGGGGTACGGTATCCTCGGGGAGATTTTCTGTTGGAACGTAAATTCCACTCAGCGGATCGTCCCGCCCTACAACGGTAGCCGGCAGCCTGCCCCGAGGCTGCCGCAATCTTCTCGAGGGCGATGGATTCGTCAGCCCGAACTGCCTCCCTTCCCATGGCGTCTGATCACGAATGATGTGTAGCGTTTGTAATGTAGAGGTTGTAGATCCCTCCGTGATATAGAGAAACCAGGGCACAGCGAATGCTGGGATCAGTGCCGCAGGTTTGCTGAAGCCTCGCCTGTTCGGCACGCAGCGCTTTGTTTGCGTCTCCTGTCTTGCCGGCCAGAGCCCGCCTTTACCTGCGTGGTGACATCCCCAATCTGAGTCAGTTGATCGAGTTCGAAGTCCGGGCATTTACGCTCCTCATCCGCATTCATGGCGGAAAAGCCGGTCTCAACGAAATTCTCCTGAGCTGTCGAGAGTTGACGTTGGCTGCAGACTCAACCTGTCAACCGTGTGATTCCTCTGACGTTTACTCTGTACCGGGCTGTTGATACCGTACGAAATTGCACTAATTCGCGCGGGACATGCAGGTTGTCCTGTTTAGCGAACGGAGAGGTAGGCTGATCCTTAATCTTACTTCGACGTCGGTGTGCTCCTCGGGAACGGGAATGGAACTTTCAAGCCGGAAACCTTGCTACCAGGTTTTGCTGTGCCGACGATCGCGGTTGCAATCCTGGATATAAACAACGATGGCTCCCCCGATTTGGTGTTGGTCTGTTGGCAGACTCCACAACCTCTGTCAACAGCGGGTTTGCGGTATTGATCAACGATGGCTCCACGAGCTTTGGCCCACCGATCTACGCACCCAACAATCCACCGGCTCAATATCCCTCGGCTGAACAATTTTCCAGCGGCGATGTCAATAAAGACGGTCACCCGGATCTTCTGGTTACATCGGTCAGTGCATGGAACAGCGGCCAGCTCTACGGTGGGAGAACCCAGATTTTCATAGGCAACGGAGATGGCACATTCTCTGCAGGCCAAGTTCTGGACGCTTCCGGTGAAGCCGGTCTGAAGCCGCGGCTGGTGCAAAATGCCGTCTTGACAGACACAGACGGTGATGGCTGCCTAGACGCCATCGTCGTTGACAGCTACAGCGATGGAATCGTTTATCCCGGAGATTGTCACGGCGGGTTCAACACAACGGTTGCTGGCTCTCTCGTTTACGGAATGGGAGATGATGCCTATGGTCTCGTGGCTGCGGACATCAATGGTGATGGATATCCAGACATCATCACCGGGACCCCAGGGTGAACCCCCGGTAATGAGTACAGTTCAATCGAACTGGGGGCGCCCCCTATCCACTTATCCACTCACCCACCTTGGCTTCAGCTCTTAGGAAAGCAAGCGGGCACAACTGCCTCGGGACTGCAATACAGAGACAGCCTTCGAGTCGAAGGACACAAACTCTTCTCCACCCAGCCAGTCACCTTCATACGCAATGATACCGTCCGCGAAATCTCCGCCTGCATCGAGGACGGACAGGCCGGCCTCGACTGCTGGTCGATTCATCACGACGTTAACACCGTTCATGAGGCGGCGAATCGCATCGGAGATATCAAGTACCGGCTTTTTATAACCTCGTCGAAGCACCCACACAAATTCGCAGAGAACCGGAATAGGCACGGCAACAAGATCAGCTTCCTGCATGACCTTCGCGGCTTCACGGGCTTGATGGACGTCGTCTCGAACAGCAGCTCGGATGAGCACGTTTGTGTCAGCGGTGATTTTCATTTAGCTTTTGCCCATTCCTGGGCCGCGATCGCGTTCATTTCGTCGACGGTGAGTTTCGGCCCCTTTTTTTGTGAGAGACAGCCAATGAAATCGGAAATCGTGCCATTCGGTGCAGCCGCTCTCACAACGATCCGGCCATCGGGTAATTTGTCGGCTTCAATTTTCTCTCCCGGACCAACCCCAAGATGCTTTAGCAGGTCCCGTTTCAGCGTGATTTGACCTTTGGTAGTAATTGTGAGGGTGGTCATAAATCTCCTCCTGGCCGCCAATCTTCATTGTAAGGCAATTCTACCTTACTGTCCAGGCAGGGTTACAGCTGCCGGCACGTTTGGTCCTCCCGGACGCCGTCGTGATTTCCGCGTCCAATACCAAGCGAAGGCTCTACGGTGCCAAGCGATCACTGTATCGGGGCGAACGATGTGTAGGCTCCGGCGCCAACCGGGCCACCATCGCGAGAGCAAAACCCACAAAAGCCGGTCGGAGCGCTGGAGGCGCAAACGAGGCGGCGCGTTCTTTTGGAGAACGGTGAGTTGGTGACGAAGCGCGAGGATCTCCGCTTGCAGGGCAGCGCGGGTTAGAAAGCTGGAGGCGACCAGCGACAAAAAAGCGACGAAAAGAGAGCTCATCGTGGTAGCAACAGGATCTCATGAATGCTCGGAACCTCTGCATTTTCAACTCGGATGGAGTTTTCGGTAACGACAACTTGCCAGGAATGCTGACACAGAAGTTGTCGCCAACATCGCCGACTTCGGCAACGCCAACGACCCATCTGGAGCTTGAGCGTAACCGATGCTCCTTGCAGCGGGAGGTCTCGAAGCTTACGCCAGTACCGACTATGGCGGGAATGGGAAGTCACTCCACAATCAGGGCAGAGCGCATGACTTGATCCCTCCGCTTCGACGACCCAACCCGGCCCTGCTGGCACCAGCTTTCGCACCGTCAAACCGTTCAGATTCGAAAGCAATTCCTTGTACGACAACTTCTTACCCATTTATTCTTGATTACCGAGACTCGCTGCGGGGTGCACCAAAGTTGAGCCAGAACCCTAAAAACGACCTCAGGCGAAACCATTGTAAACACCAAACCGCCCCGATGCGTTCTCCCACTGCTAATTTGAAGAGATCCCGAATGCATTCACCGTCTTCCCAAACGAGCCAAGGCGCGATCGGCATTGACTTTGGGACAACGAACAGTTCGATCGCCTCGGCCGGCGGCTCAGACGGAGTTCAGCTTGCCAAGTTTCCATACTTTGGCGGCCTGACTGATGCGTATCGGTCGCTGCTGTATCTTCAGCAGGCGAAGGAAGGCGGTGTAAATACTCTGAAATCGTGGACGGGGCCAGAGGGCATCGAGCACTATCTCTCCGAGGAAACGAAGGGTCGACTGATTCAATCCCTCAAGTCGTTCCTCAGTAGTCGCACGCTTCACGGCACAGAGGTTTTCGGTCGACGGTACACACTTGAAGATCTAATCGCGAGGATACTCAGGGACCTGCGCGAAAAGGCGGAGCATCAGTTCGGGATCAAAATCAGGTCAGCAGTAGTCGGAAGGCCGGTTCATTTTGTGGGAGCAGAGAACCATGAAGATGACAGTTATGCGGAGGGTCGGCTTCGATCGGCCTTTGAGCTCGCTGGCTATGAGTCAGTCGAGTTCGAGATGGAGCCGGTAGCAGCAGCTCACTATTACGAGTCCAAGCTCGACCATGACGAACTCATCCTTATTGGGGATTTCGGCGGAGGTACGAGTGACTTCTCATTAGTTCACGTTGGCCCTACCATTCGTCGAAGAGGCAGAGTGCCGGGCGACATCGTGGGTAACGCCGGAGTCGGCATAGCGGGAGATTCTTTTGATGCAAAGATCATCAGGCACCTCGTGTCTCCAGCTCTTGGATCCGGATCGCAGTTGCGCTCGCTGGGCAAGATCCTGACGGTTCCAAACTGGGTCTATATCAGGCTAGAGCGTTGGCACCATCTGTCCCTATTAAGAGCCAAAGACGTGCTGAACATGCTAAGGGGCGTTCACGCGCAATCCCTCGAACCAGAGAAGATTGGAGCGCTCATTCACTTCATAAAAGAAGACCTCGGATTCCACCTCCACCGCGCTGTGCAAAAGATTAAGTGCGATTTGTCGAATGACCCGGTGGCCACATTCCAGTTTTCGGACGGGTTTGTGGATCTGAGGGCGGCGCGAGTGGAACGTACTTCTTTCGAGGAGTGGATTTCTGAAGAGCTCGGACAGATCGCACGATGCGTCGATTCTCTCCTTAGTTCTTCAGGCATTCAGCCCAAAAACGTCAATATGGTCTTTCTGACGGGTGGCTCTTCATTTGTTCCAGCCGTGAGGAGAATCTTCGAAAGGCGATTTGGAGAGAAGCGAATTCGAGGCGGCAACGAATTTACGTCGGTAGCCCGGGGCTTGGCGCTGAAAGCGATGGACTTGCGCAAATCGCAGCTCCGCTGAGGGCTGTAAGGATACCTGGTGATCCAAACTGGCGGCCGCCTACGTTGCGGCCCTCTTTGTCCTTCTGGATGCCGTCGTCTGCTTCGGATTGAATTTCATGCTCGCACTTGATGCGCTGTGGTTTGCACCAGTCCGAGCGAGTCCAAGCGGGGCGCAGAATTGTGCATTGTGGCCTCGTGCGCTGATGGTGTGCCGTAATTGGCGAGCAGGTGCAACCTGCAAGGGCTCGCGGTAAACTGACCTGTCTTTGTGAAGCGACTTCAATCGAGAGCAGGGGCGTTCTGACGGAAGAGCAAGAATTCAGCCAAGAAGAAAAGCGGGTATTGGATCTGCTTGCTCGGGGTCTATCCGAGAATTCCCGAACCCACAACGCGTTGGGTGCCTCGGTCCCGCAATCCTCAGAAGCATCGCGCTTCACAAACTGCCATTCTCAGAAGCCGATCCTTGGCTCGATCATCTCAGCTCTTGTAGTCCATGCTTTCAGGAATTCACTCAAATTCGGAAGCAAGCGTCAAGTCAGCGACAGCGGACACAGAGGTGGCTCGCCGCGGCAGCTATGGTGATTCTTGCCGTTGGAGGGTGGCTATGTCAGGGGCATCGACTCCCTCGCCGTTCGCTCGTTCTTATGGCGTGGCTCAGCTGATTTTTCAAGCCCCGACGTGAGGCACACGGAAGAATATCGTCGGCCCTTCGGAATTGCTGAGACCACGAGGCCAGAAACCCCACGGCCTCAACCTTTCGCTCTTCTCCCACAGCATTCCCGCAATGAGTTGGGATGCGTTCCATCTCGCAGAGGTGCTGCTGACCAACCGCTGATGGTCGTTGTAGCCGACAAAGTCGGAGCCTTCGGCGCTTTCAGGGATGGCTGTGAAATCATCGGCCGGGCGCGGTCGGAGAAAAAGGAACTCGTAGTTGTACAGGGTTGGTCTCACTATGACCTGTATGACAAGCCCGAGCCTGTTCGTCATTCCCTTGCAAACTTGATCCCCTTCTACTAGCAAAACCTGGGCGCAGCAGAATCGCTGTCTCGTCGAGGCGAAAGCGTCACCGCTGAGAGAGAACCGGCCGTCGCCTAAGAAGTAAACACCCTGAGCATGTCGATGTCGGTAATACAACAAAGGCGGAGTGCTGGTTTGCACTCCGCCTCTATGTGTTTGAGCTCTACTTTGCGACCTCAGCACGTGATCTTGCCTTCGTGTTCTTCTTCGCCCGCTTGGCCGCCATCTCCTGCGCGACTGCTTTCTGGACTCTCTCCGTGTCCACTCGATAGCGTTTGGCAGCATCCATGAGAACGTCGTCGCGGCTGGCCGTGGATCGCTGATAGGCCGAATCCAGCAAGCTGATCTCCAGCAGCAGTCTGCAAAGTTCGGACTCGTCGTAGCTAATCACTTGCATGGCCAGAAGTTCCTGTGCGGATGCAGAATCCTTCTTCGTGTCTACCTTGTGCCGCTTCGCCATAGCCGTGACTTGGCTGTAGGAGAGATGGCCGATGAGGTACTTGTGTGACCGCCAGCAGGTCGGCCTTCTTGAGCGGAGCCGATACGCGTTGGAGGGTCGTAGCCAAAATACGATGGCGCGTCGTAATGGCCAGCTTCTCCTTTTCGATGCTTTTCCGATCTTCTACCCGGGCCACCTCCCTTTTATTTAAACTGCGCTAGTCTCTTCAGCGTCTCGTCCGCTTTTTTTTTACTTGAAGATCTGAGGTGGCAGCCCGTTTCTGCTCGACGTATCGCACTGCTGCTTTAGCCGTCAAATGCATCGCCTTCGGTTGCCCACCATCGATTTTCCATCCTCGGGCAGCTGTCGATACAACAGTGTACTTGTCGAACTCCTTCATGACTCCATTGCTGATTTCAGCAAAACGGAGAGACGCCGTATCGACTTTGCCGACTTTTTCATAGCCCATATAAACGGTTGTATCGGGACCTCCGGCCATGGTGCTGAACTCGTTGCCAGGAGCGATTCAGGATCAGGAGTTGATGCTTGAGCAGAAGCGACTCGGCAACGATGGAACGGGCACCGCCAGGTCTGAGCAAGCGAGCCAGGGTAGCGATGAAATGGATCAAAAGGACGACCAGATCGCGCGTCACAGAATCCTAGCAGGACGGCAAATCCCAACGAGCTATGGGCGAAATAACAATTCGCCAGCCACAGGCTAGCGGTGCCGATGTATGATCCGTCCGCGCGCTGCACGATGGGCTGCAGCAGCTGTGAGTCGTAAGCGCCGGCACCAATTCCTGTCATGACTGTAGACGAGCTGCCATTCGTCACTGAACTCGGCAGTGTGTTTGAGCGCTTCTGTACTCGGGACGACGAATTCGCTCTTCACGCCATGTTTGGGGAAATGTCCAAGGCCGAGCGCATGCGCCATGCCTACCTCCACTTTGATCATCACCTGCAACAGTTCGGGGTCTAAGGATGAGTTTTCTCAATTAAAGGAAATCGCTGGCGGGGGAGATTCACGCACGCGGCAGAACACGGTGAGAGCGCCCGAGCCTAGATCGAACGCTGTGCGTGCAGTGCAACCAGCGTCATGTCGTCATGCTGCTTGGCCCCGGCAACGAAGGCATCAGCAGCCTGCATGATGCGAGCAACGATTTCTGACGGGTGTAACCGAACGCAGCATTTGATCGTTTCCACCAATCGCGCTTCGCCCCACTCTTCATCGGCGTCATTCATGGCCTCACTGATGCCGTCGGTGAAAGCGATCAAAATGTCCCCCGGCGCAATCGTCAGCGCTGCTTGCTGATAGGGGAAGCTCTCAAGCAAACCGACGACCGTTCCGCCGGTCTCCAGCCGACACACTTGCCACTCGCCCTTCGCTTGATGAAACAGCATTGGCGGATTGTGGCCAGCGTTTACGTAAGTAAGCTGGCGGGAGGCTGGATTGTATTGTCCATAGAAAAAAGTCGCATAGCGGTTAGCCGAGGAGACTTCGTAGACCATCCGGTTGACGTTGGTCATGAGCGCCGCAAGGTTTTCCGGTGCACGTGTGGCTTCGCCGCGCAGGGAAGCCTGCAAGCTGGCCATCATCAGAGCGGCAGCGATTCCTTTGCCGGAAACGTCGCCGATGGCAATCCCAAGGCCGCCCCCCGGCAAGGCCAAAAAATCGTAGTAGTCGCCGCCCACACCGAGAGCCGGACGGCAAGCGCCCGCATAGTCAATGCCCACGATCGGCGGCAGCGTCTGCGGGAAAAGCCGCTCCTGCACCTCGCGGGCGATTTCCACCTCGCGATTTAGGCGTTCACGCTGAGCTACCTCCTCCGCGATCGCCGAGATGAGGCGAGCATTTTCGAGCGCCAGACCGGTCTGCGCCGCTACTGATTTCAGCAGGCGCACGTCCGTTCCCGAATAAGGTTCGTCAGAGCGCTTGGGTCCGAGACTGATAAAGCCCAGCAATTTGTCACGCGCTTTCAGGGGTAGCAGCATTTCGGCCTGGAGTTGGACGAGTCTGGTGCGGTCTTCCTCGCTTACCTCTGGTTCGCGGTAGAGCCAGGAATCAGGGTCATCGAAGTAAACGCGAACTGGCTCTTTTTGCTCCTGCAGTACTTTCACCGTGCCGGTGCCTACCGGAAAGGCTACATCGGGAGATTCACTGTAACCCAGGGCGTAAGCCGGGCGGTAGGGTCCGCTGCCTCCCAGCAGAACTGCCACGCGCGGGATGTGCAACGTGGCGGAGATCCGGGCAGTTACCGTCTCAATGAGCGACCGTGTTTCCACCATGCTCCGTACCTGGTCGCTGAGTTCGCTGAGCACCTGCTCGGCGTTGTATGCTTCGCGGAAAAAGCGCCGGTCGGTCCAGGTTCGCAGTTTTTCCGCACCGTGGCGAACAAAGAAAACGGCCAGCGCACCTAGCCCAATCACAACCAGCTTCTGCGGACGATTGCGGGTGCTTTCCTGTAACAAAGCGAAGGCAGTGAAAGTTACGATCACAGTTGCGATCACTTGAAGCACGCGTATTCCATTCTTCGCCAACCCATACTGCAACCCTTGCCGGATCACCACACGCACATCCATCGCGCGTTGCACGACGATTACATATGCCAGGGTGATTGGAAAAATCAGCATCATCGCCAGGGCGATCCCGATGAGCCATCTGGGAAATATGTCGTAGATGGACTCTCCCCGAATCTCCGACGTGATGGACAGGACAAATAGTGGAACGGTTCCGACGGTTGTACCCCAGTAAAGCAAACGCAGCCTTCGCCTGGCATCCTGGGAAATGGCCATCGAAGACTTGCTGAAGATGGCGGCGAAAAAGCCGAAACCCACAAGGCAGTAGAGGTACAAATGCAGCGGAGTTTGCCAGGATAAATAGATATGATAGATCGGTTGCGCGGCAGAATAATTGGTCATCTCGATGACCGCGGTCATTACCGCGAGAACTCCGCCAGCCACTACGGGAGCGATTACAAGCCAGGGGATTAATTGCCGCCGGGGGCCCAGACGCGTCCAGAAAGGAAATGGCTCCGGGAAGAAAAAGCCGAACAGGAACATGAAGATCGGCCAGGAAACCACGAGAGTCATGCGATACGCCATTGCCAGCTCGCGTACTCCTGGCCCCCAACTCTCAATCTTGAATACTGCCCATACGAGCTGCGAAAAGCATAGCAACAGTCCGAGCAACACCCACGCCAGCCTGTCCCTTGGTCTGACCAGGACTACCCAGCAGCCCAGCAGGATGCAGCCGAAGGGCATCACCACGTGCAGCATAATGTCGAGCACAATTTTGGCCAGCGGTGTTGTGCCGGCCGTGACCGGCAGCTCTACTGTGTGGACTTCTGTGCCGGAACGAACAGTGACTTTGATGCGGTCGCCAATCCGCGCTTTGGCGAGGGGTTCTGCCAGGATAGCAGTGCCTGTGTACTTGTTTCCGTTGACTTCGAGAATGCTGTCGCCCTTGTGCAGACCCAGTTTTTCCGCTTGCGGAAAAACTGTCTCGAGCGATGCACTGCCCGTGTCGGGAGCGATGAGGGGGACGCTCACTTTCTCAGCGCGCCAGATGTCTTGGCTGAATCTCAGCTGATAGAGGAACGACCCAGCGAACAGGATCGCTAATACAGTGTACTGCCACACCGGAAATGATGGTTTTCGGCTCGGCGGTCTGGCTCGCATCGGCATGATTGTAACCTGTGGAGGCTTCGGACACGCTCAGAACAGCTTGGGCTGGCCTGTGGTTTCGCTTGCAGGAAGAAGGTGGTTGCGCTCGCTATAGCGGTCGTAGTCGCTTCGGATTCCATATTTCTGGCGCAGTCGCGCCAGCGGCCTCTAACCGAGTTTTCCCGCAGCCTGCTAAAGATCGTTGTCGACAAGAAAGCGGCCATAGTCGTTGGTTTCAAGCCAGTCGTACAGGTGAATCTGGTACAGATAAGAGGCGACGACTTCCTCGCCGAGTTCGTGGGTTTCGGTGCACAAGAAAGGAATGTTCAGTCCGGCGAGGACAGCGATCAGGGACTGCAGAATGCGGTTGGGGTTAATGTTGGAATGAGCATAAGGAGACTTCACCTGGCTGAGCGCGGCTGAGATTACCAATAGCCGATGAGGGAGGGAGCTCATGAAACGGAGCCGATTGATAAATGCCGGACGATCCACCGTGAAGGAATGAATCAGGTCGGCGAGATCCTTCCGCTCCACGGCGCAGATGTCCTCCAGTCCGGCGATGGTGTAATCTCCAACTTTGAGAGCCTTTTTCTCGACGCGTGCGAACCAGCCAGAGAAGCGCGAGAAATCGAAAGGCGTTTGCTCCCGAGTGTCCACCAGAACCACCGCACGCGGTGCCGTGAGCTGGGTGCCGCCACGCTCTGGCAAAACCGGGATCGGCGGGGGCAATACCGGGGCTGCAGTCATTTGCCATTCGAGCGGAGAGGCAATCAGTGTGCGGCGGCGTCTCGTCATCGCTTTTCGACAGATCGTATTATCTTACTCTCCCCTTCAGCCTTTACCATCGGACACGCGATTCCCAAGTTCGCGCGGAGTCGGTCGCTTGACAGTTGTCGGAAAGAGTTATCTGAACAGAGTTTTGATTCCCACACTCTGCCGCAAGGCGGGAGTCCCGACCGCAGATGTTCGTGTGGATGGAAGGTGACGGTTATCGATGGCAGCCAACTCAACCCGTGCGCGACATTCATTTCCGGAGAAACTACTACTTCGGTCTTGAAGGGCTTTACATTGACGAATGGCGTTGGGGCCGGTGCGCCGTATTACACCGATGGAGGAGGGGTAGCAATCTCAAATTCATCACCCACCATCACGCAAAATCAGATCATCAATAATGCTTCGTCTTCTGGCGGAGGCATCAGCTCTTCCTTTGGCTCGCCCGCAATCACAGATAATGTGATCAGTAAGAACAAGGCATCCTATGGGGGAGGAGTCTACATCGGAGGCGCGACCGTGGCGAGTTTCCCACCGATAATATCAAGTAACACAATCGAAGATAACGTCGCTTACCCTTATTATGCCGGAGCCGGACTTGCGCTCTTTGCGGCTGGAACTGTCATCGTCGAGAACAACAAGATCACGCGGAATCAGGTCCAATACGGACAGGGTGGTGGGGTCTGGGTAGTGAATGAGGCAGATGCCAAATTCATTCAGAACCTTATCACGGGTAACAGCGCTGGCGCGGGCGGTGGTGTTTATCTATCGGTTCCGATCAGTTCAGAAGGACTTCTGTTCGTGAACAATACCATCGCGGCCAATGACAGTGCCGATGCATCAGGTGTGTGGGTCGGAGGGTTCGACAGCAACGATCAATTCTTTGATAACCTGATCATAGGAAGCGCTGGCGAGATCGCTTTTCATTGCGACACCTTGTACAGTTCAACACCTCCGGTCGTGCAATTCAACGATGCCTGGGCCTCGAATGGAACCGGCTTTGACGGAAGCTGTGCGAGCGATTCCGGCTTTAACGGCAACATATCGGGGAATCCGCTTTTCTGTCGAAGGCGAACTTTCGTTTACTTGGAGGATCGCCTGCAATTGATTCAGGGGACAATGCAGCATCTGACTTGCCGAGCACAGATTTGGCAGGCAATCTCCGAATCGTTAATGGAAATGTGCTTCCTACGGCAATCGTTGACATGGGTGCATATGAGTTCGTCCCGGTCACCCTGTTGCCGAGGGCTCTAGGTTTTGGATCACAGGCCGTGGGTAGCACTACTACAAAGACCGTTACACTCACAAACGAACAAGACAAGTCGCTCAGCATCTCTTCAAAGACAGTGACTGCTGGATATAAGGTGAGTGGGTGCGGGACAAGCGTCCCGGCGTTTAGGAGTTGCTCATTGACTGTGACTTTCCAACCAACCACGGCTGGATCGTTCAAAGGGGAGGCGTCGGTAAGCGACAGTGCTGGAAATAGTCCCCAGATTGTCAGTCTGTCGGGCAAGGCGGTCAACCCTTAATAGTTGGGTCGCCAGAGCAGCTAAGCACATGGAAGGAGCAACGACTCAACTTGCCAAACTTGTGGCAAGGTTCAATGCCAGCCGCAGTGCTCAATCAGGTGTAGCAGGCGAGTGCCTTCCCGAGTCGTAAGCTGCGGACGAATGTATACCTTGGCGATGCTGACGTAAACAGGCGTTATCACAACCTTGCGCCTTTTGTTCGCCAGACAGGCGAAAGGAAAGCGCAAACTTGTGCTAAGG
>OBLW0100002261.1_pt1 | contig 15598 bp, 11 predicted proteins | sample 1520161 | NCBI WGS metagenome assembly OBLW01 (sample SAMEA3539309, study PRJEB22396) | soil metagenome | biome: tundra; feature: field; material: soil | place: USA | collected 2010-05 | depth 0.15 m | reverse complement strand
AGACTATAGTTGGCCGGAGTTGCCACACCCGCCACCATGGCCGTCACCGTGTAGGGTCCACCGGCCTGGCTATTGGCCGTCAGCGTCGGCGCCGTGGCCACGCCACTGGAATTGGTGTTGCTGCTCGCGGTTGTAGATCCCGAGAATGTCCCGCTCGGTCCGGTCCCTGGCGCCGTGAATGTCACCGTCGCTCCGCTCACCGCATTTCCACTCGCATCCTTCACCGTTGCCTGCAGCGCCGTCGCAAAGTTGCTACTCACCCCCGCGCTCTGCGGTGTCCCGGCACTGGCTGTGATTGTGAACGGAGTTCCAGCAGTATTCGTCAGACTGTAGTTGGCCGCGGTAGCCACACCCATCACAGTGGCCGTCACCGTGTAGGCACCGGCCTGGCTATTGGCTGTCAGCGTCGGCGCTGTGGCCACACCACTGGAATTGGTGTTGCTGCTCGCGGTTGTAGATCCCGAGAATGTCCCACTCGGTCCGGTCCCTGGCGCCGTGAATGTCACCGTCGCTCCGTTCACCGGGATTCCATTCGAGTCCTTCACCGTCGCCTGAAGCGCCGTCGTAAAGGCAGTGCTGACGGTCGTGCTCTGCGGCGTCCCAGCACTGGCCGTGATGCTTCCGCTGGCCGAGCCCAGTGCCGAGGCACTTAAATTCACATTGCCGGTACCGCTAACCATAGACCAGGTCACTGTCAAAGTCTGCCCCGGGCCGCTGGCGCTATACGTCAGCGTATAGTTCCGGTCGTAGAGTCCGGATGCGGTAGCAATAGTATCCGTGAAGTCCACCGCCGAACCGTCCGACAGATGCGCTGTTAACGTAGCTCCGCTGTTCCACCCGCCGGCGTGGACGATTAGAGTTCGCGACGACGCGTCGGCCGGGGCCGTGAACGAAAACCCTCGGCCTATCCCTTGGATATAAACCCCGGCGTTGTCATTGTTCGCTGTGGGAGCGGGTGTGCCGTCGCTCCAACTCATGGGCCTGGGGTCATTCGGGTAACTAATCGGACTGCCGTTGCCCACCACCGTGTAGGTGCTCAGTACCGGTGTGACTCCGGTCTTGTGGTTGAGGCTGGCATCTCCCCAGTGCTCCCAATCGACGGTCCCTTCGGTGGTCAGATTCACCGATGCCGAGGAGGAGTTGGCGGAACCAGACAGGCTGCCACTCCCGAGCGGAGCCAGGTTGGTGAGGCTAAAAACAGCCGAACCGGCCAGTCCACCGAGAGAAGCTGTGACGCTGTAAACACCCGCCGTGGAGTTGGCGGTCAGCGTTGGCGCGGTAGCGATACCGCTGCTGTTAGTCGAGACAGTGGCGGTGTTGGTTCCACCGAATGTCCCGCTCGCTCCGCTAGCCGGCGCGGTGAATGTTACCGTAGCGCCTTTGATAGGATTTCCGCCGGCATCCGTTACGGTGGCCTGCAGCGCCGTGGCATATGCCGTGGTCACATGGGTGCTTTGCGGCGTACCGCCGCTCGCAATTATCGTAGAACCTCCCAATGTCGCCGCGCTGAGACTCACGTTGCCGGTTCCCGACAGCATGGTCCACTTCACGGTGAGAGTTTGTCCGGCGGCGGCCGCCCCGTAAGTGAACGTGTAGTTCCGATCGTACTGCCCGCTTACCGTCGAGGTGGTATCGGTGAAGTCGGCCGCAGAGCCGTCCGACAGATGAGCGGTCAACGATCCTCCGCTATTCAGGCCACCCACGTGGACAACCAATGTCCGAATGACGGTGTCGGCGGGAGCCACGATTGAGAATCCGTTGCCGACGCCGGAGATTTGAATGCCTTGCTGATCGACACCGTCGCTTACGACGGGCGTGCCATCGGACCAACTCGTGGAGCGAGGATCGCTGCTATAAGCCGACACGGTACCAGATCCAACCACGGTGTACGGAATCAACTGCGCCGTTACGCCGGCTTTGCGATTCAAGCCATCGGTTCCCCAGTGCTCCCAGTCCGAATCGCCTTCCGCAGTTAAATTGACGGCTGCGCTGGAACTGTCACCGCTCCCCAGCAGGTGGCCGCTGGCATTATCGCTTAACAAACCGAATACGTTTAAGGCACTATCAAAAGTAGCCAGATACACCTTACCGTTGGCAATGGTGGGCGGAACCCATTTAGCCCAGCTTCCCGAGTAGTCGCGCGCCTGGTTCTGATTGCTGTCCCAGAGCTCGACCGTGATGTTGGAAGCATCAAACGCCCGTAGAATTCCGGGGTGAGCGAGACCATCGCCTGCACCGGCAACGGTGGGGTGTGTCGCCCAGAGAACGCCCGTACCCGGCGTAATGCCATTGCCGGACGCGGACAGTCCGGGTTCGAGCGAGTATTCGTCGGGCAGCGTGAACGGATCCTCGGTGGGAGTGGTATTGAAGGTAGAACCATTGAACGCATATGCTTTCAGGACATCTCTCCTCCCCCAGACATACAGCGTGTTGTTGTAGAAGACGTTGCCTCCGAAGAAGCCTCCATCGCCAGTGGAAACAAGGCTATAAGTCGCTTGCCACTCCTGGACCACCTGATCCGTGGTGGCGTTAAACTGCCCCAGGTTGTTGGTATTCCACAGAAAGAGCTTCCCGTCCTTGCCGCCTCCTATGCCAAGAGAGGTGCCCGGAATCAGCAGCGGACCGGCTGCCCCCATGTCCGCATCCTTACTCTCCAAGGCAAGTTCATTGCTCGGCGCAAAATAATCTACTACCGCCAAGCCGTTGTTGGTATCCAACTTGACGGCGCTGTCGCCATAATCGGAGCCGCCGGTATTTGCATCCATGCTGCCATTTCCGGATTGGAGGTACATGAATCCGTTCGCGTCAACCGCCAAGCCCGCTCCGCCCTGCCAGACGCCCCCTTCGGCACCATTTGGAGTAAGACAGCGAATCGCGGTCTGTTGCAGGGTGGCGGCACTGTATCCAAAAATCCAGCCGTGGTATCCCCCGGAATCGTAATGCGATCCAAAGCCAATGTAGATGTTGCCGTTCCACAAGAGCAGCCCCGGCCGCTGCCAGTGGGTGATCGCGCTGAATGCCAGGTTCCCGCTATTGGTACTCACGCTGCCGGAAATCACCACTGGTCCGTTGAACTTTTCGGCTCCGGTGAGAAAATTCAGCGCGTGCAGATTGAAAGATGCGTTACCGCTGACGTAAGTCTCCGCAACCACGTAGATTGTGTCCGAAGAGAGGTCAATCACAGGGGTAGACGTGATGCCGATCTCAGGCAATAAGTTGTCCGTACCACCAATGACGGACGCGGGGAGTGAAGGACCCAGGTTGACTTGCCAAAGCGGATTCGACGCACCGGGCAGATCCGCGTCAAACGCATAGACACTGTTGTGCTCGGTGCAAATGTAAACTATATTGTGGACGCCTTGACCTGGAATCAGAAGGTTGGGTACGTACAGGGGCTGAGCATAGATCTGGCCGTCAACCTCCCGCGAGAACAACTTTCCAAAGGTGTTTACGCTGACGTTAGAAGTGTTGAGGATGGTCTCGTTGAGATTCGCGCCGGTGCGGTTGAGATCGTTATGTTGGGTGCTGACAGCTACTTGCCCTAGCAGCAGCCCCGATACTGCCAAGCAGGCAATGAAGAATCTAAGTAAGGCGGTTTGAGTGCACAGGGAAAATTGTCGCATAGGTTATATGTAGGGTCAACGAACCATGAGTACTAATGGGTATACCGGCAAAAATACCAGCAGCCCCGTACCTGGGTCATAAATATCTTATTTTCAGTCAAATAGCCAGCGCCAAGCGCTGCTCGATCCTGCCGGAGAGGGAGTCGGCTCAGGAGTTAGTTACGCCTTCTGAACGCAACTACTTTTCCCGCAGCATGACCCTGTCGTAGAGGGACAAGGTGCGATCCACCATGACATCCACGCCGAATTCCTGCCGCGCGCGGAGGCGAGCCGCGCTGCCAAACCGGAGGCGAAGATCGTCGTTATCGAGCAGGCTATTGATGGCGGCGGCCAGAGCTTGCGGGTCTCCTGGAGGCACTGTCAAGCCGGTCCGCTCATGCAAAGAAACATACGGTACGCCCGAATCGAGCTGGGTATTCACCACCGGCAAACCGGCAGCCATTGCCTCGACCTGGGTGAGGCCGAAGGCCTCGCTTCTGGCGATGGACGCCAACGCGAAAACTTTCGCGGCATGATAACAGGAAACCAGGAACTGATGATCGATCTTGCCCAGGAAGATAACTCGATCGGCGACGCCCAACTCGGAAACTAGCGCTTTCAGCCTGCCGTGCAGGGGACCCTCGCCCACAATGAGAAGGCGGCCCCGGATCTCGGTCATGGCGCGGATCAGATATTCGAACCCTTTGTAATAAACTAGCCGCCCCACACTGACGATCAATCGATCGCCATATTGCTCGCGTACTGCCGCGACCCGCTGCGGCTCACAGTCTTCAAAATCCCGCAACGGTATTCCCAGCGGGATGACTTCGCATTTCTCCTGATGGCGTGCAAGCACCGGAGAGCTATGCAAATAGTTCGGCGAGGTGGCGATGATCGCCGAACTGCGCCGTAAGGCGGCGTGCAAAAAAGGCGTAAACAAAGGGCCGAGAAATTTCTGACGCACCATATCGCTATGGTAGGTGACCAGCAGGCGACCTTTGTGACCGCTAGCCATATAGGCGAGCACGGCCATCGGATTTGGAAAGTGAAGATGGACGATATCGCTCTGGGAGTTGCGCAACTGTGCGACCATGCTGGGGCACAATGGCGTGGAGGCCAGCATCAGGCGGGTGGGTAGCCGCGTGACCAGAACGCCATCCAATGATTCCTCCGACTTCGCGTTATGATCGTTGGCAACAATTACCCGCAGATCCAGGGACTTTCGAAGCTCGCGGCAAAGAGTCTGCAGGTGAGTTTCGATGCCGCCCATGTGGGGAGGATAAAACTTGCCGACATGCAGGACCCTCAGTCTCCGGGAGGTTCCTACGCCTCCTATGGCCGCATCGGCATGTACGGTTTCTGATTTCATGGATGCTAACTCGGAACCCGCAAAAAATGGCTGGTTCACGGTTTGTAGTCACCGGACGATACGGAGCTCGCAGCAGCCGGTGCCCAGAACCTGCGGTTTTTTAGGCGTCCGAAAGCTGCCAGCACCCGTTGCGGCCAATCCGGGCGCATGCAAGGCCGTTCCACCCAGCGGAAGTAAAGCGCGCTGATCCCCAACACAAAAGGCGAGATCAGTACGAACTGGATCATAAGCCGGGCCCAAAACGGATATTGCGGCAAAACGCGTTCGGTAACCATCCCAGCCCCGGCGACCAGATAGTTATGCAGCAGATAAATGGTGTAGCACATGCCGCCGATTGTAGTGATCCAGGCGTTGCTGACAAATCGATTCATCGCGACACCTTGGAAGGCTGCGATGTACAGCCCCAGAATCAACCAGGGGCCGATCCATTCAACCGGAGCGCCGCCACGAACCAGCAACACCAGTAACATTGCCCAGCCGCCCGCCGATGCCAGGTCCCAAAGCCAGTTGGCTTGGCGTTTCTCGCCGCCGGAAAGATAGAATTCCGTTAACAAAAAGCCAGCCAGGAAGTATTGGGCGAATCCGAGCAACGAATGTTCGAGAGCGCCATTGCCGGCCACCAGCCTGCTGATCCCGGTGGCTAGCAACAGAAGAACCGCCAGCACCGCGCGGCGCGTGGACGCCCTGGGGATAGTGAAGACCAGAGCGAGGACGGGAGCGAGGATATAGAACTGAATCTCAACTTCGAGCGACCAAGCCACGAAATTGATTACGCTGGGCATCCCATAAACCAGATTGTGCACGTAGAACACGCTGGCCATCAGATTCGGGAATAGCTCGGAGGCACTCCCGCGTGCCGCTACCACCTTCAGCGCGAAGAACAGAAGCAGGCATAGGATGTAGGGCGGTTCCAGCCGGGTGAGACGCCGCAGGAAGTACTTCTTCAACGGCACGGCGCGCTGCCGATGCAAATGGGATGCGGCAAACGGCATGCCCAGAATGAATCCGCTTATAACAAAGAAGAGCGGGACCCCAATGTTCAGAATTTGGGTGACGGAAAAGAGCCAGTTGTGATCGAGTGAAGCATGCAGGTTAGCCGGCGAGTGCCGGAGGATGTCTCCGGCCAGATGATAGATGAAGACCGAGAATATGGCGATAAACCTCAGTCCGTCGATTTCGGGAATAAACTGGCCGGTGGACGTAATCCGCCGATAGGGCGCCAGAAGACGTGATGAAAAGGACGGCCGGTGGTTGTCAACCATGTTTGGCACAAAAAACTCCGGAGAGCTGAACCCGGAGAGCGAGGCGCGCTGACATCGGCAAGCGCGCCACTTAGCCTTTCGCTCGCAGGCGGCACGTCATGATCTTATGCGGGCGCCAGGGCCGGCTCCGGCCTTCGCAACTGTTGGACCGCAGCCAGGTCCGCCTGCACCATTTCCTTGATCAGGCCGACGAAATTCACGGTGGGTTCCCAATGCAAGATGGATTGAGCTTTCGAGGCGTCACCAATGAGCAGGTCTACTTCGGCCGGGCGGTAAACGGCCTGATCGACTTTGACGTAATCCCGATAATTCAGGCCGGCTTCCGCAAACGCCAATTCGCAGAATTCTCTTACGCTGTGGGTCTCCCCGGTGGCAACCACGTAATCGTCGGGAGCAGGCTGCTGCAGCATCAGATGCATGGCCCGTACATAATCTTTGGCATGTCCCCAATCGCGCTTAGCTTCCAGGTTTCCAAGACGGAGCTCGGAAGACAGGCCCGCCTTGATGCGCGCCACGCCGTTGGTAATCTTCCGAGTGACGAATTCCAAACCACGCCGCGGACTCTCGTGATTGAACAGAATTCCGTTGCAGCAGAACATATCATAAGCCTCACGGTAGTTCATGGACAATTGGAACCCGGCAACCTTACTGATCCCATAGGGGCTGCGGGGATGAAAAGGCGTGCTTTCGCGTTGCGGAGTTTCCCGCACCTTGCCGAACATCTCGCTGGAGCCTGCAAAGTAAAACTTGCACTTGGTGTCCAATTCGCGAAGGGCGGCCAGCACGAAGTGCGTGCCGTTGATATTGGTGGCCATGGTGGAGAAGCCGTCAGCAAAGCTCTCGGCCACGAAGCTCTGCGCAGCCAAGTGGTAACATTCATCAAATTCGTGCTTGCTGAAGATGTGAAAGATGCTGGGGTAGCTGTCCAGATTGGCGGCATGGATGTGAACCTTATCCAGCACGTTAGCCAGCCTGCTAAAACGCTGCTCCGGTTGCTCCAAGGCAACGCGGCGCACTACGCCATGGACCTCATAGCCCAAATCAATCAGATGCTCGGCCAGGTAACTCCCGTCCTGGCCTGTAATTCCTGTAATCAACGCTTTCTTTTTCATAAAGACCTTTCTTCTTATCCACGAATGACGTTATTGGCACTCAACCCATTTTTATTGCACGGACGCGGCGCCCAAAGCAGCATGTTCCGTTGCCGGGAGCGGCTGTCCCACCAGCCAGCGATAATAGTCCCGATACTGTTGCGCGATGGTTGCCACCGAGTAGCGGGGAGCGCGCTCCAAGCCCCGGAGGCGCCACTGCTCACCGAGCCCTGGATTCTCGAGGAGTTGCTGGATGGCCCGCGCCCATCCGGCAACGTCTGCTTCCCCAACCACCATCCCGGCCTCGCCGATCACGTAGGGAATTTCTCCCGAATCGCTGCCGATCACCGGCACGCCGCACGCAAAAGCCTCGATGATCATTCGGCCGAATTGCTCACGCCAGTTCTTCATGGACTGGCTGGGCGCTACTAGCATGTCCATCGAGCCGAGGTATCTGGGAACCTCCGCATGTTTGACCAGCACGATCTTGACCCGGTCCTGCCAACCCAGCCTGGCGGCCCACTCCCGCACTTGATCCTGATACTCCCCACTGCCGAGTAACAACAAGCTCCATCGGCTCGCGCCGCCAATCCTTTCCATAGTCTGCATGAGGACGTCCAAACCCTTGGCGCGGGTTAGGCGGCCAACAAAGCCGACCACCGGCGCTTCGATCCCCAACTCTCGGAGGACTTCCGTCCGCACAGCCGCCGAGAGAGGCCGAAACTGATCCAGGTCCACCGCCAGGTTCAGGATGCGGCCGGTGTCGGCGGGAAACCCTTTCCTCGTCATAGCCTCGAAGACCAGGCTGGCGCCTGCGATCCAGCCCTGCGATCGAGCCAGCACCGACCGCTCGAAGTAGTTAAAGGGCGGCGGATAACGCTTTACATAACTCTGTGCGGTCCGAAAACAGAACCGCGCTGAATTATCCTTCAGAGACCTGGCAATTTGATAGCCCGCGAACACATAAGGCTCCTCCCAGGCATGCACCAGATCGAATCCTTCCCGGACCAGAGCCGTTAATGCAGCCCCATCGTAACTGAAGAAGTGGATGAATCTGCTGAGCCTGGTGCGGATCGGAATCACGCGCAACGGCGACCCCGCCGGCTCCGGCTCGATGACGATGGGCCGCAAGTCGCCCTGAAAAAAACTCGGCGCTGCCACCGTGATCTCGAAACCCGGATCGCGAGCTATCTCGCGGACCAAAGCGCGGTTCATGGCGACGCAATAGGAATGTCCAATCGTCAGGATGCGAAGCCGGCTCATGCGACGGCAGATCCTCCCGGAGCTTTAGCTAGAGATTCCAGCAGGTCCAGATGTTCGCATGGAACCGCTGCGATGTTGGCGTCCCAATCGGCGTCCTGAACTGCAATCGAACTACCCAGCACCGCCGACCGGTAATCCAATTTGTCGAGGATGGTAGTCACGGCGAGATTGGTGCGGTGAAGTTCGATCACCAAGTGGGGACGGCTGGTTTGGAGCAATTTCATGGCTCCCGTGAGCGCTTCGGCTTCGGCGCCTTCGATGTCCATTTTGATCACATCCGGACGGGGCAGATGGTCGGATGCAAAAATGGAGTCGAGCGTCCGCACGTTTACCGGGATCTGGCCGGAAAATTTGTCGGGCGCCTTTCCCACTGTGGCCAGCATTCCCCAGGTGGGTTCGGCCGAAGTTTGAAACACCTCGGTGCGATTGGAACCCCCCAATGCCTCCGAATGAACCGCGATGTTTGAGAAGCCGTTGAGCCGTGCGTTGTACTCGATCTGCCGCGCGTTCTCGGGCAGCGGCTCAAAGCAAACTACGTGGCCGGACGGGCCCACCAGCCGTGCAGCGATTACGGCGAAGAAACCGACGTTGGCTCCGACGTCGTAATACGTCATACCGGGGCGCAGCACAGCCGCCAGAAACTCCTGGACTTCTGTCTCGTGGTTTCCCAAGATGAATGCGCTATGGGAACCGGCTACGTTGAACCGGAGACCCTGCCCGGTACCGCGCAGAATCACGCCGTCCCGGCCCTTCAACAACGACGCGCCCCAGGTACAAACCCGGCGCAATGTCTGGCTTCTCCACTGGTTGTGCGACAAAAAACGGAGTAGCGGCTGTGGAACAACCGCGAACACCATGGACGCCGCGCGATTCACCCTACTCACGGTTCACACTCACGTCCTGGCGGGCGGAATCATTTGCGGCGACGGGGTATTGCTCCGACTGTCCTGAGCCGATAGCTACCAGGAAAAACCGATTCCGAAGCACAGCGCTATCCTCACTCAAAGGCCCGAAGGGATTTTCAGGCGGAGCGGCAAAAAAATGGTAACCTGGCGGAAAAAAACTCAGCAACTGCTGAACCGAACCGCCGAATTTCTCCAACCCCGCTCCCACATGGACCTCTATGAAACAGTCGGGCCTTGTCGCCAATGTCTTTAGTCCTCCGAGCAGCAATTCACACTCATACCCCTCGACATCGATAAAAAGCACGTCCGGCACGCCATACTCAGCAGCCAGATCGTCAATGGAGTATGCCTTCACCTGCATTCTCCCCCACTCGCCCGTGCCATCGTCCATATGGCCGTTTTGGCCACGATTGAAAGTCGCAGTTCCCGATTTGGCGGCCCCAGCCGCGTGCAGTATCCGGCAGTTTTCTATCCCGTTCAGTTTTTGATTCTGCACTCCGGCCGCCCAGTTCTCCGGATTGGCCTCCACTGCCAGCACAGAGCCTTGCGGCCCCACTGCCTTTGAAAGCATCAGGGCGACGACACACTGATGGGCGCCGATGTCGAAAACCCTGGCGCCGGGACGCAAACCATGCTGCTTTAGCAAGGCGATCTCGGCTAATTCCGGCCAGTCATGGTCATACCAGCCGGCGCCCATCGGGTCGACCAGTTCCAGGTCCAGCTCATGGCCCCCATAACTGTGGCGGACGCGCCGGCGCTGGTAGTTGGCCAGGGTGTGTTGCATTCGCAGCATTCGCAACTGGTTCCACAAAGGCTTGGGGACCATGCTTTTGATCACTTGTTTCAGGCTCATCGGTACTCTACTTATTTCGCATTGTTCGAACAACACGCCGGTATACCAAGACGGTCTGTCTCACATTCTCGGACCAGGTGAAGCTGGAAGCATGCCGGCGTGCTTCCGCTTTGCGGGCCTCCCATTGACTTGGCGCTGTGACGCGCTCAGCGAGGAGCCGGATCACGGTCCGGCACCAGGAATCGATATCGCCAACGGGGCAATAATCGGCAGCTGACCCTCCCGCCTCCCGCAACGGCGCAATGTCAGAAGCCACCACGGGACAGCCGCAGGCCATCGCTTCGATTACCGGCAAGCCGAAACCCTCGGCTCCGGACGGCTGCAGCAGCAACGCAGCCTTTTGATACACGGCCGCCAATTGTGTTTTGGTCAGGTTAGGAGCATGCACCAGACTGCCGGCTATGCCCAGCTTCCTGGCCAGCTCCGATTGCTCGTCCGTAAGCGGTCCCCCCACGCGCACCAGACGAAGACCGGGTAACTCCGCGACGACCCCGGCGAACGCCTGCAAAAGCACCTCCACCCGCTTGCGGGAAATGGTGCTGCCGACGTGAAGGAGGTAGGGAAGATGTTCAGCTCCGGTCAATTCCGCGACGGCCTCGATCGACGCTGCATCGGGAGGAGAAAAAAATGTCGGATCGGCTCCCGGATGAATTACCGTGACTTGATCGGGAGAGAACCAGCCTTGCCGCAGCACCGCAGCTTTCGTTGCGTGGCTCGGACAGATCACGTGCGCCGCTCTTTGAAAGCCTTCGAGTGTTCTCTGCGCCATGGCTCGAAACCAGCGCGGCCGCGGCTCCGCGCCGGGCTCCAACAGACACCGGAACGTATCGAGATCGTGGCAAGTTACTACCATCCGCCCGGCTGGCAGCTCGAATGCCAGCTGCGCATAGCTGTGATCCATCAGATGGAACAGGTCAAATCCCGCCGCGCGTTTCCTGAGCCAACGTGGATAGTCGAAGAACCGGTTCATGAGCCGATCCGCGTTCCTGCAGAAACCCGATGTTCCGGCGCCGGGCAGCCTCGAGAATCGGTTTCGCAAGGCGGGCCGCATCTGCTCCACGTTGAACTCCTGGGCATGCTCGGTTTGGAAACAGCGAAAGAGCATGTCGCCGAACAAGTCCATACTGTGCCAGCCTTCTTCGAGAAAGTCGCAGATAATAGCCACTCTCGATGGCCGCGCCATATCCCTCGCCGGGATCTCGTGAGGCGCCAAGGTGATAGTGGTCTCGGATTTCAAAGTTAGTTCACGCTCGAGACAATGGGCGCCGGGGAGTCCGCTGGATGTCGCGCACTTAGAATCGGTTCCAAAAGAGCCATGTGATGCGCGAGGCTATAACCTCTCGCCATTTCCCATGCCCCGCGTGCGAGCTTCCCGTAATGTTCGGGATCAGTCAAGGCACGAACCATGGCTTCGGCCAAACCGGTCACAGTAGGCGGATTGCCCGGCGCCAGTTCTCCGGACACACCAGGAACGAGCCAGTCAGGAATGCCTCCCACTGCATAGCCCACCGCAGGTACACCGACACAACCGGCTTCGATGCCAACCAGGCCGAATGGTTCAGGCCACAGACTTGGGACCGCCAATAGGTCGGCGCGGGCGAGCAGGTTCAGTCTTTGTTGAGTAGATACCCAGCCGGTAAACTCGGCGTCTACGCCTAGCCGCTCCGCTAGTTCTTGCAGATTTGCTCGATCAGGTCCGTCGCCTGCGATCGTCACTTGAAGACGGCGACCCAGTTTTTCGGCCGCCGGACGCATCGCCTGCAGTAAGTAACTCACGCCCTTAACATCCATCAGCCGCCCCAGGAAGCAGATTCGGCCCTGTGGAACTTTAGCGGGCGGGGGGCGCGTCCCGGCCAAGTCGCTGGTGGGGAGCGGGACCAGTTGCAGCCGATTCTGGTCCACTCCGTGTTGTTCGAATTCCTGGTACATGTGCCGGCTGGCGACCAGAACGGCTTGATAAGAGCGCAGATTTGAGTTGCGTTTCGATTGTTCACGATACATTCGCAACATGGTGTTGGGATTCAGTCCTCCGCAACGGCGCGGATAATAGAGAACCAGACAGGCGGGGCCAAGCCGCCGCGCGCAAGGTTGAGGCCGCGGCTGGACGTGACACTTTCGCCCGCTCACGCAGGTGCCCCAGTAGGTGTGCGCGTACAATATGGTTGAATGCCGTTCCAAGAGAGCCGTCTCTAAAGTGGTGTCATCCAAACCATGGGAGTAGACCAAGTCGGGGTTCCACCGAGCAAGCTGCCGCAAGCAGCCGTCCTGCCCGATTTCGGCGATGCACCAGGAGGGTAATCGCGCCGCGGCTGGATCGATTGTTTCGTCGCCGGCCTGGAGGGAGTGTTCATAGAGCAACCCGATGGAATGCCCCCGGTCGAGCAGGCCTGGGATGATCGACTGGATATACTTCTCGACTCCGCCGATCATTTTTCGGCGCGAGGTGGCGATTAGAATGCGCACTCTCGCTCCTTTGCAGATCCCGCGCGCCTCAACGCCCGGATCGTGCGCGAGAGGTCGAACTGTTCCTGATAGAACTGGTGGGCTTCGCGTCCGGCGCGCAGCCGTCCGCCGGAGTCCCCGCTCAATCTCCGGACGTGCTCGACGAAGGCGCGGGTATCTCCGGCAGGCGCCAGAGCGACCGCGCTATGTTGGCTCCAGAATGGTTCCGTGAGGTGGCCGGCAGTGGTAACGATGGGCTTACCGTGTGAAAGCCCGGCCATGAAGCTGGTGCGCCGGCTGCTCACTCCGTCCGGATAGGGTTGAATCAATAAGTCGCAGGCCGCCAAATGATGCGAGATCTCGTCGGCGGGCAACTGGCCGGTGGCACGGACGAAGTTAGCGAGGCGGGGCTCTTTGCGAAGCAGATTCTCCCGGAACTGTTCGCTACGGCCGCCGATCAAGAGTATCGTCGGTTGCGGGGCATCATCGGCCAGACAAAGTAAGATGGGTTCCAACAGGCTGGTGATCAAAGTCCCGTAGGTTCCAAAATGGCCGATCAGGATTTTGCCGCCATCGGAATAGCGGCGGCGGATCGCTTGGGTTCGGATCGGGTCGTCTGCTACTGAAATGTTGCTGAAGATGGGAAGCCACTCAAACGCGAGTGGCCGGCCCAGAGCGTAGGGCCGCAGGAAGGCCTCCCAGCCAGGGATCGAAATCCAGACCCGGCGTGCGGCGCGGAGCAGCAGCAATGTCATGAGACGATGCACCAGGGCGGGCGCGTTTTGACGGAGAGATTGCCAGCTGAAGCGCAGAAATGGTTCGTGCACCATGAGCTCTATTTGATCCCCGTGCTGGACCGCTCGTTTCCATAGCCACCAGCAGATGGCAAGGTTCATCGACCGGTAACCATATCCATGTGGAACCCATTGCACCAGTAGCCGGCGGGGAGCTTCGAACCGGTCTAATTCCATCCCGACGCGCTGCAGGTCGGAGGGCGAGAAGGTGCCGAGTTCCGGGTGCAACGTGATCTCGGCGCGCTCAGGCCGCATGGAATCGCACGGCGGGCACCACACGTGTACTTGATCCCCCTGCTCCACCAGGCCCTGCGCAACCCATGCCGTATAATCGCTGACTCCGCCAGTCTGGGGAGGGTATTCGCTGGTGATCACATGCCAGCAGTATTTGGCGGATGGCGCCTCCGTGCGCGTGGGGACCTGCTCTATGATTTCTTTCGGTATGCTCACTTGGCTGGGAATTTCAGGCGGACTGATAAATCTGAAGGCATCTTTGGACCACGGACGGCCAGGTGAAGAGCCGGCAAACTCTGGAACGGCCGGCTTCCCCCATCGCTCGGGATTCGGCGGGATGCTCCATTATCCACGCCAACTTCTCGCGCAGAGCATCCGGATTGTTGGGCGGCACAACGAAGCCGGTTACCCTATCCTCGACCACCTCGGGCATGCTCGCGACATTGGTACAAATCACTGGGGCGCCGCAGGCCATGCCTTCCAGCAGCGTTTGCCCCAACAACTCCGGAACCTGAGTCTCGGCCCCGTACATCGTTCGATAGACGCTTGGCAAAACCACGCACATAGCGCAACGATAGGCGTCCACCAAATCCTCGTCGTTACAATTCTCCCGGAACACTACTTGCTTGCCTTCCGCCATTTTTTTCAGGTCCGCGGTGAAACGCTGATCGTAGGGCTGGCCGAGAATCTCGAGTTCCAAACCGGACGGCAGCGCATTGATCAGATCGTTGACGCCCTTGTGAGGCATGAGGCGTCCGACGAAGAGTACTCTCTGCTTTCGTTCCACGGTGGGGCCGGGGCTGAACTTTTCCGTGTCGACGCCGCCGAGAATTACGTGCGCCCAGGGCTGCTTGCGGTGGCCGTAAATGGCGCGGCTGTACTCACTGATATGCAGATGTCCGTGATACCAGCGGTCTGTCGAAACGTAAGCGGAAACGTCCCATCCTCCGCCACCTAGATCGCTCACGAACACTTTGCGTCCACTGAGCCGGCAAGCCGCCGCTGAAAAACTACTGGCCAGAATATGTTGCTGGTGACAATGCACCACGCTGGCCTTTTGCAAGTCCCGCCACAACCGCAAGGCCATGGGATTATCGGATTGGCTTCGCACGATCCAGGGTTTATTGATGACATGGATCTCCAGTTTCCCGATGGTCTCATGCCGTTCCTCGTCCCCGCCAAAGCAGACCAGCGTGGTAGGGACTTCATTGGCCATGTGCTTGGCCAACTCCAGCGCGTAGCGTTCGGCTCCCCCGACCACCCCGTTGGATCGTCCAAACAATCGCGGAACAACATGTAGTACGCGGAGACTGGAGGCCATGTCATTCCGGCTAAGAATTCTTGGGTACTTCCAGCTCTTGGACAGCGGCCACTGAGTGACCCAGGGTCAGCCGATGCCACACCGCGTCCCACGCGTCGGTAACTCGAGCCGGCAGGTATTTCCGCAAGGGAGAATCCATGATCATCGGGAGCATGATGGCGCAGTACACGGCCCCCGTGGCGCAGGCTATCCCGGCGATGTACAGCACGTTCGCGCGCCACCACAGGCCCACTATGGCGGCTGCCGACGCCACGATTGCAAAGCGCCACACCCAGGACCAAATCGAAGCGATCATCCCGAATGTGGAAACCCCAAGTTCGCGAGCGATCCCGCTAAGATTTCCGGGGAGACTAACGCTGCCGACGCCGACCACCATCCCCAGCGCCATTCCAATCGGGCCCAACCACCACACCAGCGCAGCGCCGGCGCTCAACGTAACCATACCATCCAACAAGGTAGTGA
>OBLW0100002260.1_pt1 | contig 15599 bp, 13 predicted proteins | sample 1520161 | NCBI WGS metagenome assembly OBLW01 (sample SAMEA3539309, study PRJEB22396) | soil metagenome | biome: tundra; feature: field; material: soil | place: USA | collected 2010-05 | depth 0.15 m | reverse complement strand
AGGTAAAATCACGCGTCGAGCAATTGCCCGGCGTGAGTAACTGCACTGTGAATGTCGTGTGGACCCCACCCTGGACCCCAGAGCGTCTCAGTCCCGATGCCAAGAAGCAACTAGGCATCGAGTAGCACAAGGCTTCCGCTGACCGGCTTCCGGGATTAATCAAGCCGGAAGCCCGAAGCCACTCCTACCCCCCGATTTCCTCCCAAGCCTCCACCGAACTCCGTCCCGCAGCCTCGGTGATCCGCTTGCCGGCTTGCCCCGCCATCTCCATCACGCGCATGCCGCGTTCGAAATATTCCGGCAGCGACTGCCGCACCTGTTCGAATTTCTCCGGATACTCCGCCGCCAGCATCGCCAGGCCAACCCCCGTCGCCAGCACCCCCGCTGGATACTTCTTGTTCATAAACAAAATCCCCGCCGCGCCGATCGACCCGAGAACCACCGCTTTCCGCCACCCGTCCATAGCTCTTCCCCCTGAACAACCTCACTTGTTTGCGATTGTACCCCAGCGTCCGCCGGTCGCACCAAACGGCGCACCCCTCGCCTCCTTCGCATCCTTTATACTGCCAAGTTCGTTGGAGGCCCCCATGTACCCGTCGCATATCCGCCGCACTGCGTTCATCCTGATCGTAGCTCTGGCCACCACCCTGTCCGCTCAGACCAAGCCGCGCGCCCGCGATCTCGGCGTTCCCTTCGATGGCACTCCCGGCCCCAACAACGCCATCACCGACGTCAAGGGAGTCGAAGTCGGCCACACCACGCTCATCTCCGGCGAAGGTAAACTCGAAATCGGCAAGGGACCAGTTCGTACTGGCGTCACGGCCATTCATCCTCGCGGAAAAGCCAGCAACGACGCCGTCTTCGCCGCCTGGTTCACTCTCAACGGCAATGGCGAAATGACAGGCACTACCTGGGTCGACGACTCCGGCTTTCTCAACGGTCCCGTCATGATCACCAACACCCACAGCGTTGGCGTGGTCCGCGACGCCGTCATTGCCTGGAAGGTCAAGCACGGCTCCCCCGACATGGAAGGCTACTGGTGGTCGCTCCCCGTCGTCGCCGAGACTTGGGATGGCTATCTCAACGACATCAACGGATTCCACGTAAAGCCCGAAGACGCCTGGCACGCCCTCGACGTCTCCCACACCGGCCCGGTCGAAGAAGGCAACGTGGGCGGCGGGACGGGCATGATCTGCAACGAATTCAAAGGCGGGATCGGCACTAGTTCACGCGTACTCGACGCGACAGCAGGAGGCTACACTGTCGGCGTTCTCGTGCAGTGCAACTACGGATCGCGCGAACAGTTGCGCATCGCGGGCATCAATGTGGGCCGCGAAATTCCCGAGCACACTGTCTGGCAGAAGGACGTCGGCTCCATCATCGTCGTCCTCGCCACCAACGCTCCACTCATCCCCACACAACTTAAGCGCATCGCCAAGAAAATCTCTCTCGGTTTAGGCCGCGATGGCAGCTACTCCGGTGACGGCTCAGGTGACATCTTCATCGCCTTCTCCACTGCCAATCCCGGCGCCGTCGGCACCCAGGGACTGCACCAGCTCACCATGCTCCCCAATGATTCCCTCGATCCGATTTTTCTCGCAACGGTCCAGGCTACCGAAGAAGCCGTGGTCAATGCCATGGTCGCCGCTGAAACCATGACCGGCATCAACAATCACACCGTGATTGCCCTGCCGCATGACCGCCTCCGCGAAGCCCTGAAGAAATACAACCGCCTCTCAAAGTGATTCAGCAAACGGGCTGCCCCACCCTTCTCGCGAGAGGGTGGGGTCTTTGACTTCCTGAAGAGAAGATGCGCCGGATCTGATTAACTGGCCCCGAAGGTCCCACTCCCACGCCGGTACTCGTGCGCTTCAATTCCGTGCCTCTTCAGCATCGACTGCAAGGTTGTGCGCTTGATCCCCAGCCGGCTCGCCGCACCGTCCGTTCCCGACAGGACCCCGTTCGTTTCCCGCAAAACCCGAATGATGTGCTCGCGCGCCATTTCGGTGAGATTGTCGTCGCCAACATTCGTCACTGGGTCCAATTCCACCGGCGGCGCAGCCAGCACACGGCCCTTGCTCAAGATGACCATCCGTTCGATCATGTTCTCCAGTTCGCGGATATTGCCGGGCCAGTTCCAGTTCTGAAGCATCTTCATCGTCTCGTCAGGAACAACATCAATGTGCTTGCCCATGCGGGCCGCGTGCTTGCGTACAAAATGATGAATCAGAATGGGTATATCGCTTCGCCGCTCCCGCAATGCCGGCAGCTCGACGGGAAAAACATTGAGACGGTAGAAAAGATCTTCGCGGAACTTCCGGTCCGCGATGTCCTGTTGCAAGTCGCGGTTGGTGGCCGAGATGATCCGCACATCGACATGGAGGGTGCGCACCCCGCCCAACCGTTCGAACTCGCGGTCCTGCAGCACTCGCAGCAGTTTGGGCTGCAGTTCGAGCGGCAGCTCCCCAATCTCATCGAGAAACAGCGTCCCCTTGTCCGCCAGTTCGATGCGCCCGACTTTCTGGCTGATGGCTCCGGTGAACGCTCCTTTCTCATGCCCGAAGAGTTCGCTCTCCAGCAACCCCGAAGGCACCGCCGCACAGTTGAGCTTGATGAAGTTCTTGTCGCGTCGCGCACTCAGCGCATGCACCGAACGCGCCACCAACTCCTTCCCCGTGCCTGTTTCTCCCAGTAACAGGACGGTCGAATCGGTCGGCGCCACCACCCGCACATTCGTCAGTACTTCTCGGAGCGCCGGACTCTGCCCAATGACTTCTTCAAATCCAAGCTCCGTCTGAATCTCGCTTTCCAGATACGATTTCTCCTGCGTTAACTTTTCTTTTGCGTCCTGCAAGCGATCGGTCAATTCCCGAAGCCGGGCGATATCCATGGCAGCTCCGGTAATTCCAATGACGTTTCCGCCCGTGTCAAATAGGGCTTCAATCGTGATGTCGAGCGCGCAACTCTTGCCGGCGTTCGCGATCACAACCTCCTCTCGCAACGCTACCCCAGTCTTGAGAACGCGGCGTTTGAGGTCCTCCAGGTTCGCTGCCTTCTTCGGACCCAGAATCTCGGCATCGGTCTTGCCAATGCATTCGTGCTGCCAGTAGAGCTGCGTGTTATAAATCCAGGTGTAGCGCAGCTCGCGATCCTGATTGAAAACTGTGATCGGAGAATCTTTGAGCGCCACCCGGAAGCGCTCTTCGTTCCGCCGCATCGCCTCCTCCGCCTCCCTCCGCTCGCTGATGTCCCGGAGAATTCCCTGCAACCGCCCGTCGGGTAGCTGTTTTCCGCATACCTCGCCGGGAAAGACAGACCCATCCTTGCGCCGGAATTTCCATTCGCTCCGCTGGATGGACCCTCCCGCATAACGCGCCACTTCCGGCGCTAGCCGCGGAAGCTCGTCCGCTTCAAGAATGTCAGGCAGCGAGAGTCGCAGTATCTCCTCCCGCGTGTACCCCAGCATTTCCGCGCCAGCCGAGTTCACGTCGATGTATTTTCCCTCTGCATCGGCAATAAAGATGCCATCCGACGCCTGCTCCACCAGAAGCCGAAAGTGAGCTTCGCTCTCCTGCAGAGCTCTTTCTGCTCTGCTTCGGGCTTCTTCGAGCCTCACCTGCTCCGTCACGTCACGCTGAATTCCCCATGTGCGCACCAGTTTCCCACTCTCTACGATCCCGATCATGCTGTTGCGAAACACGCGAGGATTCCCGTGTATATCCGTTTCGTGGGATTCCCGTTCCAGTATGTGAAAGCCCGAACGAACGTACTCCCGGGCCAGTTCGATGTTGCGCGGATCCTTTGGGTCGAGCATTTCCATCAGCCGTTTTCCCAACAACTCCCGCCCCGACGTGAGCCCGTACATTCGGGCCATGGCATCGTTACACTCTGCCAAGTAAGAGTCTTGGAGGATGTGCCGAATCAATTCTTCTTCGGGCAAGTCGACTGAGACCGGCGCATCCATATCCTCGCGGAAGATACCTTCCGAACTCTGGGCCACAAAGTTGCGGTAAGCCTCTTCCCTGCTTCGCAGCTCTTCCTCCGCCTTCTTGCGCTGCGTGATGTCGACGGATGTAGACTGCACCAATAGCGTGCCATCCCGACCGCCAGACAGTGCCGCGGTATTGAACAAGACCCAAACCGGCGTCCCATCCTTTCGCCGGAGTCGAATCTCCCCGCTGGAGACTGAACCCTCCCTCCTCAATTCACCCAGCCGCGCTTGCCGCTCGTCTAGGTCGAAATAGAGCTCGGCCGTCGGGCGGCCGCGAAGCTCTTCGGCGTTGCTATAGCCCAGCATGCGCGCGCCCGCCTCATTGCATTCCAGCATCTCTCCATCCATGCTGGAAATCGAAACTCCCGCAACATTTTTCTCGAACAGAAACCGGTATCGCTGCTCCGAACTGCGCAGTGCTGATTCCGCTTTTGCGCGCTCGGTAATGTCACGCGCCATCCCTCGCACGATGGGGACCGGCACGCCTTCTGTGCGCAGCGTATTGTTGTACTCCCAAATCCTTCGCTCTCCGCTCCGCGTCACCACACACAATTTCCCTTGGTCTGACCCAATGTTCCTGATCCGGTTCAGATATCCTGCGAACTGCTCGCGAGATTCTGGCGCAATCAGATCCCGCATCGGTATCTTGATCAGTTCGGAAACCTCATACCCCAAAATCCGCGCTGGCGCCGGATTTGCCGAGAGCAGGTTTCCCTCCAGATCGTGCGTGCATACCAGGTCTTCGCTGTTTTCGACCAGATCGCGGTACCGGTCCTCTCTTTCGCGCAACGCCTCTTCGATTCGCTTTCGTTTCGTGATGTCCCGGGCCATCACCAGATAGACCTTCTGTGGTTCCTCCTCCCGCCACATGGGCGCGACGCTCACATGCGCCCACACCTCACCGCCATCTGGACGCAGATAGCGCTTCTCCAGTTCGAATTGCGCCGACCTTCCTTCCGTAAGTTCCGTTCGTCTTGAGAGAGTATCAGCCAGGTCGTCCGGATGCGTCACCCTCTGGAAATCGAGCTCCAGTAATTCCTCCTCACCCCGCCCCAGAATCTCGCAAAACTTCGGGTTCACTTTGAGAAAGCGCCCGCTCTCCGGATGCACCAGGGCAATTCCCACCGGAGCACGTTCATACACAGTTCGGAAGCGTTTCTCGCTTCCTTCCAGCGCCTCCTCCGCCCGCTTCCGGTCGCTGATATCACGAGATACTGCGACAATGTAGCTCCGGTCCAAATCGACGCGCTTCAAGCTGATTTCCACTGGATAAGTCGATCCATCCTTGCGCTGGTGAATACCCTCTTGAATCAGAAAGCCCGACTCACGTAGTTTCTTCAGGAGCTGAACGCGGCCGGACTCACCAAGGTTGGGATTGATATCGAACACCGCCATCGCCAGCAATTCTTCCCGGCTGTATCCCAGATCCTTGCAGGCCTTCTCGTTCACATCCAGAAATCGCAGCGTCTCCGGATCCACCATTTCCACCGCATCATTGGACTGGTCTATCAGCGCTCGGAACACCTTCAGCGATCGTTCTGATTCCTTGCGCTCGGTGATGTCCTGCAATACACAAGCGACCCGGTCCACCCCACCCGGCCCTTCGATCGGAAAGTAGGAGATAAAGAGGCCCCTCTCGCCCCGCTTCGGGTATACATATCGCATCTCGTACTGCACGATCTTGCCCCGGAAGCACTCATCTAACTTTCCCTTCAACGTCGTCTCAAAGACTCCTGGGTGCAATATTTCCGCAATCCGCCGGCCGACCACACCCTCTCGTTTCATCCCCCGGTAGTTCAGGAAGGCGCTGTTCGCGAGCACATAGCGATAATCGCGGTCCACCACCACGATCATTTCTTCCAGACCTTCCACGGCTTTTTCGAATTCCTGTAACCTCCTCGCTCGCCGCCGGAACAGATCCCCCACCCAACTCATCGTGATTCCCATGACCCCAAACAAAGCCAACCCGATTACGTCACGCGGATGCCGAACAGCAAACGAATTCAGCGGCTCCATCAGAAAGTATTCGGCGAACGCCCCCGAAAGAAGCGTCGCAAACAGTGCGGGTCCAAACCCGCCCAGCAGGGCGACCAGCATGATGATGGGATAAAACAAGACAAAAGGCTGGGTAAACCCAAGAGTGACATCCAGGCTGTACCGCACCAGTCCTGCTGCCGTTACGCCAATCAGTGCAAACCCATACCGTCGCGGCCACGTGTGCAACCAGTATGCTGACGCTCCAATAGCTTCCCTTCGATCGGCAAAACCCATAGCCAACCTTTCACTTCAGTGGGATTCCCTGGGTCAAAACCGTGCGCCTTCGCAAGTCGAAACTCGTGCTGCGTAGGGCAACAGTGTGCGGCCGCGTCTACTTCCGCAGAGAAGACGCCCCGCTACTGCCTCTTCTATCCGCTGGCTCCGCGATCTGGGGGAAGGCGGCGAACCAGTGCAGGCATCATTACCGGAAGGTGCATTTTCAGTCTGTGACTCAAATCACAATTTTCCTGTCTCTTCCCAAAATGGTCCTGCGCCGCGCAAGACCGCTGTCTACGAACCAGTGTCCGCTGGTCGCAGGCAGTACGAAAAATGAGCAGAAGTGACCAACTCTGTAGAAACGGATCAGAACGGATGGGATGGCTCTAGAACGACTCCAAGTAGAAAGGTCGCGGACGGGCCCCCAACCCCTGACCTGCAGTAGATCGCGCCACCGATTGCCTCAGCAGTTCCGCAATCTCCGAATCCAGCATTTGCCGCTCCTGAGCCCAGAGACGGGTGAAGCGGAACGGCTGTAGAAAGCCTTGCGCGCCCCACATCGGAAACAGCATTTCGGCGTCGGGGCGCAAGACATTTCCGCCAATGGGAATCGCCAGCCCCACCTTGGTTCGTTCATCGAGGTACATTGCAATTTCCAGCAACCCTCCCGTGACCGAGAGTTGATACAGCTTGCCGGAGAGTTGACGTCCATTTTCGAGCTGAAGAATAACCGAGATTCTGCCTTGCAGACTGACGCGCGTGGCGCGTGTTCCCGGCCGCATTCGAGGGGAGTGAGCCATGCCGGTTCGACTATTTCGCAGGGGACAGTGCCGCCAGCAGACGATCGGTCCGCCGCATCAGGTCCCAGTCGTACTCATACGCCCTTCCACAACCCAGGCATCTCTGATAATGACGGCCGTCTTCGTCAATGCGCGGCCATGAGAACCGGTGCGTGCACCCTCGGCTAAAAAGCTGCTTCAGGAATTTCAATGGGTCGCCCCCTGGTTGCGGTTCTTCCAATGATCGAGCCAACGGCTGAAAAACGGTTTGTGCCCGTCGTTCAACAGGTCGTGCAGCGTGGACAACATGATATTGGGCGGCTGCGATTTCGATACGAACGAGTCCACGGAGCTCAACTTGTTCTTCGGCAGAGGCCCGTAGGCTGACAACAGCATGATCGGAACGCGCGCGTTGATCCGCTTCATCTTTGCCGCCACCACGTCTCCGTTCATCCCCGGCATCTGGTAGTCGACAACGACCGCGTCCACGGCATGTGCGCGGAACAGCTTCAATCCCTCGTCCCCACCCATCGCCTCGAGCACCTCATAGCCGCTCTGTTCCAGCAGCATCTTGCGCCCGATCAGCCCGTTCCAGTGGTCGTCAATGCAGAGAATTCTTGCCTTTGCGCGAGCCATAACTCCTCACGTTCCATCTGGCCAGAATGAATGTTGTTCAGCGCCGTAACTCCCAGACAGGAAGCTGCGTTTGCTGGACTGCGAAGTGGTGGGCTCATTGATTCTGCTTGTGCTGCCGTCCCGTTTCAAATTACGAATGTGCACTTCCGCAGCAGTTACCTCGCTCAATTACAAAATAGTCGAGATGGCGCAGCGCGAACCGTACCGTATCTGGTGGATGGCTCAGGTCCGCATTCTGTTGCCGCGAACCCAGCCGCAGAGCGGCGAAACAATTTAGCCCAGCGCTTCAAGCGCTGGGGTCGACAGGAAAAATGGGGAGAGTCCCGGAGGGACGACGCAAATCCTGATGCTCAGACACCACACGCGGACATCTTCCGACAAACAAAAAGGCGAGCCGTCACCGGCTCGCCTCTCTACACAAGAGCCGCTCTAATGCTGTACCGCTCCCACTAGATCGTTCTTCATCAGGTTGACTTCCACCCGTCCCCCGCTCGTGTGCTTCGCCATGGTTCCATCCGCGCCCGCCACGGGCGCGTTCCCCATGCTCATGGTGTAAATGCGGTAGACCGGAATCTGATGGTTGAGCACCAGATACCGCACCACGGAGTCCGCCATCTTCTGCGAGCTGGCAATCGCAGCCTGACCGCGGCCCGCAGCGAATCCGCGCACCTCGATGATGTAGCTGCGCTGATCTTTCAGCGGAGCCGCCATCTGGTCGAGCGCATCCTTCGACGCCTTGCTCAGAACCGTCTGTCCCGTACGAAACAGAATCTCAGTCTGCCCGGTTCCCTTGTATTGATCGAGACTCCCCACCATCTGCTCTACGGTAGAGACGTTTGTGGAGGCCTGGGTAGCTGCCGTCTGCGCCAGTTGCGCCTTGTTGGCCGCATCGCTGGCATGCTGATCCGCCAGGCTGCTCTTCTCCGACGCCATCTGAATGCCTTGGGTCGCGCGTGCATCCACGTCCTTGATCGCTTTGCCGTTTTCCGAAGTCAACTCATCCAGTTCGTTCAGGCGGTCCCGGATGGGCCCCACGTGCCGCTGCACATACTTCTTATTGGCGAACGGATGCGTGACTAGATTCACGAGATTCGGATCATCGCCGTCCCAGAAATTGACCGGCTTGTCCGCTGGAATCGGTTGCAGGTCGGCGCTCTGCGAAGCGGAAGCCGTCGCCGGCTGCGCGTTCGAGTTGGACGTCTGCTGCGCGAACCCTGGTAGCGCGAGCGCCGCGCACAGGAACATGGGTAGGACCATTCGATTTTTCATTTTCGACTTTCTTCTTCCGAGTGGCACAGGGGGCTCCACTCCAGCCAGATGGGAGTCTCGCTTGACGTATAGATTGTGCCTCTAGTGGGCCAAACGTGCAAGCCGAATCTGCGGGCGAACGCAGGCCCAGAAAGCCCCAAAAGCCGCGCCCCTCAACGCTTCTGGCCGCAGTGCCATCCGGAGTATAATTGGTGCTTGTGATCGTACTTCATCCTTCAATCATCCAGCTACCACCCAATAGGAATACAGGTGTCTTAAATGTCAGTCCGAAATGCCATCCTCTGCGCAAAATTAAAGCAGTTAGGCTTCACCCAGCAAAACCAGATGCGGCTCTACGGCCAGGAATTTCAATTCCTTAGCGACCCCATCGTCCTGCCCGACGGCACGGTCTTTCTCGACGCCCTTGAGAAGCGATCCCACCAGACAAGGCGAGTCCGTGTTCCCCTGCCCATCGTCAGCATGGCAGACTCCGAGCGAAAAGCGGCCTGACCTCCCTCTTTGCCGCGGATGATCCTTTCTCAATGGGATGGGCGTACCCGCTCGCCTGCTGCGTGATCATCATCACTGCCGGACTGCCATGAATTCTCTTAGGATGAAACGCTGGCATCGAATCATGTCGGCGCGGAGCCACCATGGCACCTCAGAATCCCTCTCTGGAAACGATCGAGGACTTCCTGGCCCAGAAGCGAATTGCAATGGTCGGGATCTCTCGGGAACCCCGCAGCTTCAGCGTCATGCTCTTTGAAGAACTCTGCCGCCGCGGCTACGACGTGATTCCCGTAAACCCCAATATTCCCAACGTCCTGGGCCACCGCTGTTTCGCCCGATTGCAAGACATCCAGCCCCCCGTCGAAGCCGCACTCCTGATGACGTCGCCGGCAGTAACCGACACCGTCGTCTCCGACTGCGCGGAAGCCGGAATCCGCCGGGTTTGGATGTACCGCGCCACAGGAAGCGGCGCCGTCAGCCCGAAGGCGGTCGCATTCTGCCAGGAGCGAGGAATTCAAGTCGTGCCGGGACAATGCCCGTTTATGTTCCTGCCGGCTGCCGGCGCCGTTCATCGACTCCACGGTTTCGTCCGCAAAATCACCGGCCGCTACCCGCACCACCACGCCGCCTAAGAGCGTGCAGGCGGTTCTCGCATCGGGTTGCAGTCCTCTGCATACGCAGGCACAACCGCCGCGCATAACCGTGGAAGAGCGGCCCTTCAGGGCCGCGTAATGCGCGTAAAACGCCGAGGGCTTTAGCCCCAGAGGCCATCCTACGAACCAAAGTAATGCTCATGTGAGCGAAATCACACCGAGGCCCGCAACCGGTCGGATGAAATAGCCATGGAGGCCCCGTCGCATGCGCCCTTGCCGAATCCTGCTCTGCATAGTTGCGCTCCTAAGCATCGGCGCCATCGCGACTCTTGCCTCTCCCTTCGTCGTTTTCCCCAAGGCCAGCGAACTCATATCTCCCGACGGCCGCTACGCCGTCCGCAGTGTCGACACCGCCGGAGCCGCATCCGATTTCGTCGGCACTTTCCGTTCGCTCTGGCTCTTCGAGCTGGCCACCGGCCGTTCCCGCAAACTCTGTGACTACCTCGGCGTGGCCTCAGCCGCATGGTCCAGCAATGACGTCCTCGTCGTAACCCAATACGTCGGCAAGCGCACATCCCGGACCTTAGTTTTTTCCGCAATCAATGCGCAAGATCCCGTCATGCTCGACACCGCCACTCTGATCCGCCTGCTCCCCCCAGAGTTCCGCTCCGCGCTACGGGACAACGACCACGTCTTCGTCGAAGGCTCCCGAGTCGAACAAAACACCCTGCACCTCACCGTCTGGGGATACGGCCAGCACGACCCTAACGGCTTCCGCCACCGCTGCGAATATAACCTGATCGAAGGCTCCCTCTCCTGCATCCAAGAACGTGGGACCCACTAGGAGGTCGTGTTACTGCCATGCCCTACCCTTGCGGTGGGCTTCTTCGCGGAGCGGTGGAACGAAAGAGCGGGCGCGGATAGTAAAGGTTTGCCAGACTCGCTACCTGTCACTTTTGACAGTTTTCCTATCCCTCGAAGACCCTCTAGGCTGGCCGTCAACCTCCTCGCCGCAGCCGAGTCGAGCATAAGTATGCATTCCAGCCTTGATCGCGAAGCCTTCCAGCAGCTTTTGGCGAATGCTTTTGCCGTGCAGGAGAGCCAGATCAATAGCCGATCGCTCTCTGCCATCATGGAAGTGCAACGCCTGGTCACGAGGGGAGAACTCGACGTGGATGGTGCGATGCACCACCTCGTTGAGGCTGCCCGAAACGTCGCCGACGCCACGGGAGCCGCGATCGGTCTTCTCAAAGGGGACAAACTAACTTATAGGGCTGGAAGCGGAAGTGCCGCCTCCCATATAGGACGTCAGGTAACCGCCTCACTGACCGTTTCAGCGGACAACAAGACCAAGCGCGAGATTCTTCGCGTCGAGAATGCCCTCGCAGACTCCCGGATTGACGCCGCGATTTGTCGGCAGTTCGGAGTCCAATCCCTTTTAATCTTGCCGATTTATCACGCCGGCGCCCTGGCGGGAGTTCTAGAGGTCCTGTTCAGCGAAGCGCACACCTTCGAGGATTGCGAGGTACGCACCTACCGATTGATGACCCGACAGATCGAGGCTGCCATGCTTCAGGCGGAACAGGAAAAGCACCGGCCGGAAGAACTGCCTACCATCCCACACGCTATTCAGCCGATTGCATCTCAAGCGGAAACGCTTCTCAACCACTCTGAATCTTTAGCCGGCCTTCTCACCAGGCATTCCATCAACGAACCACGCGGCGCCGTATTGGCAGCCGCCATGAAGTTGCCAACACTCAAACGGCCAGCCATCGCGACGCAGGGGATCCGCCGCGCACAGGAAGTCCGCTGGCCCGGGCGCAAACGGACCTTGGCCCTGGCAGCAGTTGCAATGGCGCTAGGGATAGCTGGATGGCTCGCCTACAACAGTCTGCTCCCGGGTTCGCCGATGGACTCTTCGGCTCGACCGACATCGACCGTCACAGGGCAGCAGGCGCGCCCCAACGCCCCGGAAGGACTGCTGGGGAAAACGACGACCGCAATCCAGCCCGCTCCCGTTCCCGCGAAGGAAGCAAGGCCCGGGCTCCGGCGCGTGCGAGTAGGTACGAATGAAGTCGATTACATTGGAGAAGACGTTACGGTGCGACTTTTCACGTACCAGCCTCCCCCGCAACGAAGGCCCGCCGGGAATAGTCGGGTTCAATATATCGGAGATGATGTTACGGTGCGTTACTTCCCACCCAGCCCGACAGCCAAGTCTGGCACTCGGTAAGGTCCTGACTGGTGTGCGGCCTTTAACTCCTCGACTCGAAACGCTTGTCGGACCTCTCCGTCTGGGGATATGCCGCTCACGACCCCAACGGCTTCCGCTACCGATGCGAATACGCCCACCGCGAAGGACCATCTCGTGCATCGCAGAACGGGGGCGCATGAGTAGTCCACCGATGAGAACTGCTCAGAATGGGCTTTTTGCGGCTGGTTTGCGGTAGGCGGATTCGGGACAATACCTACACTCCAAGAACCTTTGCTGCCATCGCTGTTCCCTCGACGCGGCTCTTCACCTTTGCAAAGGCCGTCACCCGGGACGTTGATACGTCATCGGCGAAGGGCGAGAAGCCGCAATCATCGGTTGTTTCCAGCGTCTCCAGAGGAATGAATTTTGCTGCTGCGAGCACGCGATCGCGTACCGCTTCCGGACTCTCGATCTTAGGATCGATGGGATCCGTGACACCAACAAAGAGGATCTGACCTGGCTTCAATAAGTTTCGGATCGCACTCAGCACACGCCCGGGGTTCGCCTCGCTGGCCATTTGAACATAAAAACGGCCGACCTTCAGATTGAATAGTGCAGGCAGCAGGCTCGTATAGTCCACGTCAGCGCTGTGCGTGGAGTCTCGATCGCCACCCGGACACGTGTGGACTCCAATTCGCTTTCGTTCCGCATCCGTGAATCGCTCCAGCACCACATTGTTTAATTCAATGAAACTCCTCAACAATCCGCCAGAGGGATCGAGTTTGAGCGCCAATCGTCCTTCCGTGAAATCGATTTGCACACAAGCGGCATTGGCCTCGATACACTCCCGAATGTCCCGTTCCGCTTCATCGACCAGATCTTTCAGAAATGCTTCGCGCGGATATCCCGTCAACCCACTCTGGGGATAAAGCAAGCTGAGTGCCGACGCCGAAATCACAGCCTGTTTCACCGGCCGGTGCGCATGGCGCTGCGCTTCTTTCAGATAAGACACAGCATGAACGCCGTACCGGAACGGACCTGCCGTCAACCTGGGCAGCTGCCGGGTGTGCCCGTCAGCAAAAGGAATTGTGACCCCGTCGCCCGCGAGATTTCCGAGACCTGTAAGTGGATACGTCGCAAAACTCGGCTTGGTCTGCTCCCCGTCCGTTATCACGGGCGATCCAGTTTCTTCCATGCGCCGGATTGTGTCACTCAGGGCCGCCTCTTCCGCAGCGTGAAACTTCTCATCCGATATCTCATGCGCAGAATGGGCCCGCATCGCTGCCAGCAACTCAGCAGGACGCGGGATGCTCCCAATCGGTTCGGTCGGAATCGGCATCGTGGTCCCTTCTGCGGACTTCCACTAGAAACTCAATCGCATGGCGCCCGGAAACGGGGGACACTTTAACTTCGTTCACCAAACCCCAGCAATAGCAGAAAAAGACTAGAGATTGTTGCGCATCCCTCCGTATACGATTCCACTCCTGCTCGGAAGCCCCAAGGGGACAACTGGCAATCCGTGACCGGAAACCCATCTACTTCAGATGGGAAACAACTTGCAAAGAAGGACGAAGGACGACAATTGCCATGCCCACCTCCGAACCCTCGCCCGGCCTCACTGAATTCGATCTGGGCTACTATGGCTGGCGCGTCGTCCTTGCGGCATGCTTCGGTACGATGGCGGGCTTCGGCTCGCTGTTCGTCTATACCTTCTCGGTCTTTGTGAAGCCTCTGTCCGCCGAATTCGGCTGGAGCCGCGAAGCCATCTCCACCGGTTTCGCAATCGCGGCGGTCACGCTAGGCCTCGCCTCCCCCCTGCTGGGCCGGTGGATCGATCGTTTCGGCCCCCGTCGCATCATTCTTGTCTGCATGACCGTGTTCGGATGCGGCATCGCCTCCCTGGCACTGCTGCGCTCCGGATTGTGGCAGTTATATGTGACCTGCTTCGTTCTCGGCGTCGTGGGCAACGGTGCCGCTCATCTCGCGTACTCACGATCCATCTCTACCTGGTTTCAACAACGCCTGGGCACGGCTCTTGCCTTCGTCATGGTTGGGGCGGGTTTGGGAGCCATGATCCTGCCTGTGGTTACTCAGGCGATCATCAGTGGGGCGGGCTGGCGGGCAGCGTATGGGTCCCTCGGCGGTCTCGCACTGTTACTCGGGCTGCCCCTGAGCTGGCGCTACATCCGCGAACGTGAAAGGATCGCACACAAATCCTCCGTCGCTACGCATTCTGGAACCACATGGCAGCAAGGCCTGCGCTCTTTTGCCTTCTGGGTCATCACCGCAATCCTGTTCGTAAGTTCGATCAGCATGAACGGCGCCATCACTCACCTGTCAGCGCTGCTTACCGATCGAGGAATCACATCCACAGACGCTGCCCTGTGCGCTTCCATGCTTGGCGCCTCAAGCTTGCTGGGCCGGATCGCGGTGGGCTGGCTGCTCGATCGATTCTTCGGAGCACACGTGGCCTTTGCCGTGAACCTGATTACCGCCTTAGGCGTTTTCCTTCTCGCTCGGGCCAGTAGTTTTCCTGCAGGCTGCCTTGCGGCTGCGCTCATCGGCGTCGGTGCGGGCGGCGAGGCCGCGATTACACCGTACTTGCTGACCCGCTACTTTGGGCTGCGCGGCTTTTCCACGCTCTACGGTCTTACCTGGACGTTCTACGCCGCCGCGGCCGCCATCGGCCCGGTAATCCTGGGGCGCGCCTTTGATGCGACTGGCTCGTATGCGTCTTTGCTGGTCCTTCTGGCCGCCGCGCTAGGGTCGGCGGCCGCCATGAACCTGTTGCTTCCGCGCTATTCTGATTTCGCACCTGAACTTGCCTGAGCGAACCGTTCCTCGCTCCGGCCCGGCGTTTTCCACAGAGGCCGTTGTGACATCCAACCTTGACCTCGACATTCAAAGAGCAGATGATTCCAAAGGCAAAGGCGGTATACGCGGAACCCGTGAGCAACGCGCTAACCCCTTTGTTGTCAAGATTTTGACCTCTAAACCCTTGGGGCTCAAGATTTTGCAGAGCATTTTTGCGGAACGGTAATAAACTAGTTGACGCACATGTGCGCTTCTGGTATCATTTTCTCTATGGACGCACCTAACAGCCTTCCCGGGCCGAAAACGCTGCAAGAAGCCATTGTCTACTTTGGCGATCCTGACCGCGCTTTTGAGTTTGCCAAGAACCTGCGCTGGCCGGATGGCAATGTGGTTTGCCCACGCTGCAGTGTAGCGAAGAACTCGTTTATTAAAACGCGCCGCCTGTGGTTCTGCTATGGCTGCAAGAAACAGTTCACCGTCAAAGTAAAGACGATCATGGAAGATTCCCCGATCGGCCTTGATAAGTGGATGACTGCATTTAGATCGGAAGAGCACACGTCTGAACTCCAGTCACTTAGGCA
>OBLW0100002258.1_pt1 | contig 15606 bp, 6 predicted proteins | sample 1520161 | NCBI WGS metagenome assembly OBLW01 (sample SAMEA3539309, study PRJEB22396) | soil metagenome | biome: tundra; feature: field; material: soil | place: USA | collected 2010-05 | depth 0.15 m | reverse complement strand
ACGGTTTCAGGAGTTGCTGACCCGTCTGTCGACAAGAGAATCCCTCGGTTGGTGGGTTCTGGATCAGCGGCGTCCACGACTCGTCGCGGTTGGTTGCCTTTATCCGGCCATCATTACCGCCAGGAGTGCACGCAGTCAGCAGCCCTCATTCGATAAAGTCCCTGTAGAAACCGGCGCCAAGACCGCCGGCGTTACTGTTTCACCGATAGCACCAACCCGCTTGCCGATCGCACGCCGCCGATGCTGACCGAGAGGGGCCAGTCGCCATTGGCCAGCGAATTTGGCACCTGGATGGCCACCTGGTAAAGTCCCGCGAATCCGGGCGCCAGCGCAGCGCCGTATACCGTGGCGGCAACATTGTTGATGGTTACCGAGGGCGCCGTCGAGGTGGAATACGTGACGGCCGAAGGAACCTGGATACCGGGGGGCGCGGCGGGAATCGTCGGACCGAAACCCGTGCCCCACAGGATGAGCACGTCGCCGGGTCTTGCCGCGACCGTGGTGGCACCGGCGAAGGTGCCGTCTTTGGCGGCCAGGCTGTAATCCTGCCGCGTGGCCACCACCTGGTTGCCCGGCCAGGTGAAGAAGGCGGGTCCATACGCGGCCGCTGTCGCCGTGAACGCCGCACCGGTCCCCGCCGGAGTGGCAACGGTCACCTGCACCGGCCCCGGCGCAACGTTAGGCGCCAGCAGGTTGATCTGGCCGGCGCTGATGTAGTTGATATACGCCCGCTGGCCGCCGATGGTGACGCTGACGCCATCAAGCAAGGTGGGCAGGTTTCCGTTGACGATGGAATTATTCCAGGTGTCGGTTGTGGAGGCCAGATTGCTCCCCTGTATGGTCACCCAGGAGTTCGCCACCACACCCGGCTGGAAGCTGGCGCCATTCACCACACCATTTGCGGAAATATTCGGCGTGCCGGGCAGGGTGGCGCCCAGCGCGACTTTGCGAATCCGATTATTGCCGTAATCCGCGATGTACAGGTTGCCGGCGCTGTCCAGTGCGAGGTCCAGGGGATTGTTGAGTCCGGCGGCGGTGGCCGGACCGCCGTCTCCGGAAAAGCTGGGGAGTCCGTTGCCGGCGACCGTGTTGATAATCCCGCTGGGCGACACTCTGCGGACGCGGTTGTTGCCTTCGTCGGAGAAATAAAGATTGCCGGCGCTGTCTACAACCAGTCCCATGTGCGCGACCCCCGAGATCTGCGCGGCGGTGGCCGGACCGCCGTCGCCGGAGAAACCCTTGACCCCGGTGCCGGCCACCGTACTGATAATCCCGGCGGTGTTGACTTTGCGGATGCGATAGTCGGCGACATCGGCGATGTAGACGTTCCCCGCTGAGTCCACCGCGACGCCAAAGGGTAGAAAGAGTCCGGCGCCGATAGCCAGACCGCCATCGCCCGCGAAGCCGGGCAGGACAGCACCGCCCGCCTCCTCGCTGATGATTCCGGCGGTGTTCACCTTGCGAATGCGATCGTTGCTGGTATCGGCGATAAAGACGTCGCCCGCGTTGTCCACGGCTACGGCCCCTGGCCCGAGGAACGTGGCGCTGGCGGCCGGCCCGCCGTCACCGGAAGCACCGGTGTTCCCGTTCCCGGCAAATGTGCTGACCGTTCCCGCGGCACTCACTTTGCGGATGCGCTGATTGCTGGTGTCGGCAATGTACAGATTACCCGCGCTGTCCACCGCCAGACCCTGGATATTACTAAAGGATGCGCTCAGGGCCGGACCGCCATCGCCGGCGAAGCTGTCATTTCCATTGCCCGCATAGGTGCTGATAGTACCCGCCGGATTTACCTTGCGGATGGTGTCGGGGATCGTTTGCGCGAAGTACACATTGCCCCCGTTGTCCGTCGCGACGGCAACCGGCCCGAGGAAGAAGGCGTTATTGGCAGGGCCGCCATCGCCGGAACCGGTAGTCAACCCGCCGCCGGCGAACGTGGTGATGATGTTCGGCGAACTGGCGCCACTGACGGTCAGCGTTACCGGGATTGTGGCCGGCGAATTGCCCGCGCCGCTCGGCGTGATGGTGACCATGCCGCTATAGGTGTTGGCCGCCAGCCCCGCGGGGTTCACCGAGATGGTCAAGGCGAGAGCCGGCGTGGATCCGCTGCTGGGACTCACCGATAGCCAACTGCCACCCGACGTGGTGGACGCCGACACCGTAACGCTCAACGTAGTGCCCAGGCTGAGAACCGTCACACTCTGACTGGGTGGGACGGCGCCGCCCGCGGTGTAAGAAAACGACAAGGCAGTTGGATTGACGGTGAGCGCGACGCCTTGGGCGCCGGACGACACCTTGCGGATGCGGACGTTGAAGCTGTCCGCGATATAGATATTGCCCGCGGGGTCCACCGCGACGCCGCTGGGCATGTAGAGGTGGGCGCTGGTAGCCGGACCGCCATCGCCGAGGGTGAAACACAAGCAGCCCGCCACCGTGGTGACGATGCCCGCAGTGTTCACCTGGCGGATGCTGCCGAAGGTCGGATCGGCAATATACAGGTTGCCGGATAAGTCCACGGCTACCGCGCCCGGATCGATTCCCGCGCTGACGGCCGGACCGCCGTCGCCGGACGGAAACCCGTTGCCGCTCCCTGCGACTGTGGTGATGGTCCCCGAAGTGTCCACCTTGCGGACGCGGAGGTTGAGGCTATCCACAAAGTAGACGTTGCCGGAGCCGTCCACTGCCACGGAACTGGGAACGTTGAGCTCCGCACTGGTGGCCGGACCGCCATCGCCCGAGAATCCCGCGGTCCCGTTGCCCGCGATGGTGCTGATGATGCCTGCGGTGTTGATCTTACGGATGCGCTGATTGTATATGTCGGCGATATACACGTTGCCGGCGCTGTCGGCCGCAATCCCGGAACAGAATATGGCGGCGTTGATCGCCGGGCCGCCATCGCCGGAAAAGCCGGGAAGTGCTGTCCCGGCGTACATGCTGATAATGCCGGCCGTATTCACCTTGCTGATGATGCTGGCCTGCGAGATATACAGATTGCCCGCGCCATCCACCGCCGTGCTGAGGGGACTGATGGTCGCGCTGGTGGCCGGACCGCCATTGCCGGCCAGCCCGCTGGTACCGCCACCGGCGATGGTATTGATGGTTCCGGAGGCGTTGACTTTGCGGATGCGGTGGTTGCCGCCGTCGACGATCAGCAGGTTCCCAGCGTTGTCGACCGCGACGTTCAGAGTCTGGCCCAGACCGCTGATTTGCGCGCTCGCGGCCGGGCCGCCGTCGCCCGAGAAACCGGGTGTGCCGGTTCCTGCCACCGTGGTGATAATGCCGGCCTGCGCGTGGATGAGTACGGGGAGGGCCATCAGGAGTAAAACGGTTTTCTTTTTCATATTTCCTCCGTAGTTACTGGACCACCAGATTTTTCGACACGCCGAGCAGGTAGCCCCAGTACCCCGCATCGATGGAACCACCGGTCCCTAGCGTCGCGGTGAAGTTCGGAACCTTGGGGTCGGAGACGGCCTCGACCGTCAGAATGGCGAGAGTGCCGCTGGTAGTGTCGAGCGTGGCGGGCAACAGTTGCGACGTCAGGGCGACGGGCGCGGTGAAGGTGCCCTGGGTCGCGGGAACGCTACATTGGAAACTCACTGTGTGCAGCACGTACGTGGATGGGTTACTCGGAGTGCCGCTGACCGGCGCCTCAGTCGTGACGCCGATCATGACGTAGCCGGATCCGCCGCCGGTCCAGTTGATCGTGAGCGGCTGCGTGCGATTGATGGTGTTGATGGCAGCGAAGTTGGCCACTGCAAAGGAGCCAGGGAAGTTCAGCGATGCGCCGATCGGTCCGATGGCGGTTGACCCATTGCTAGCCAGGCTGTATGTTCCGCCCGCCAACGCTCCGTTGGGGATCTGCGAGTAGTACAACACGCCTCCGGGAATGGATTCCGGCGCCAACACCAACGCGGGCGAAAGATTCGGTCCACTGACGGTCACGGGCGGTCCCGCCGTGAGGTAAGAATCCGGCGCGGAAGGAACGGGAGCGGTCTCGGCCGCCGTCCGGTTGGACACCGTGCAGCCGTTGACGACTTGCCCGCGGGTTGCCGCGATTTCCGCCGCGCTGAAGCGACTGACTCCTCCGAAGGCACTCTCGGCGGTGCCCGTTGTCACCGAACCGGTGGCCGTTGTGGTAGTGCTGGTCACCTCGGTGAGGGCGAAGCTGGCCAGCACGATATCTCCACCTGCGTCCAGTTTAGCCAGCGAAGCCGCACTCAATTGGGGATCGGAGCAGGCGCTCTGGCCGCCGGCCGCAATGGGAACCACGACGGCATTGCTTGGAGCACCGCCCGCGCTCACCTGGACGTTGGCGAAGCAATCCGCCGCCATGTCCGCCGGCAGCGTGAAGTTGATCTGCCACAATCCGGGGTAGCCCGAAGACGCACCGGCGTAGAGTGGCGTAATCGCGCGGCCGTCCACCGTGACAGTGAAATTCCCGGCCTGGGTCTGGTCGCCTGAGGTACCGCCCGCGTCGTTCGCCGGGTCGGCGCCGCCGCCAGTGCCCCACAGCACCAGCGTGTCCCCGGGGCGAGCCGGAGTTAAGGTCCACGTGTATCCGCCGAAGGCCAGGCTGCCGGTGGTAAACCGGGTCAGGCTGAGACCGCTATTGACGTTGCCGATGGTGGCTTGCGCCACACCGGAGCCGGCGCTGTTGGCCGTCGCGATACCGAAACTGCGGGTCACGACGGTGACACTTTGCGATGCGCTGGCGATGCCGTTATAGGTCACCACCACCGCGTAGGCTCCCGGCGCGATCGAGGAAGGCAGCATTCCGGCCACTTGCGTAGCAACCGAGTACACCATGCGTGCGGCAATCGGCGCGCCTCCGGTGGCGGGCGTAAACGCGATCGACGTGCCCCCCACCGAATTCGGGTAGCCCGGTCCCGTCGCGGCGGCGAGTGTGGACGGCCCCATTCCGCTGCCGAAGATCACGAACACCACGCCGGGCGCCAGGGTATTCTGGTATCCGCTGGCATTGACCACCGCGCTCCCGGTGAACGCCGGTGCACCAGCCCCGCTCACACTGAGGGTTACCGCCATGGATTGCGGAGCGTTGCCGGCGCCGCCCGGCGTGATGGTAATGGCTCCGTTGTACGTTCCCGACCCGAGCCCAGCCGGCGTGACCGAGACGGCGAGCGTCGCGGGAGTGGATCCGCTTGTAGGGGTTACGCTGAGCCAACCGCCGCCCGAGGTGGTGGTGGCGGCGGCCGAAAAGCTCAAGGCGGCGCCGGAACTGGAGACGTTCAGGTTCTGGTTTGCCGGCGCGGCCCCGCCGGCGGTATAGGAGAACGTTAGAGCCGCTGGGCTAACCTGAATCGTCGTGCCCGATCCCGCCGCGGCGGAGACCTTTCGGATGTACGAGCTGGTCTCGGCAATATACAGGTTCCCTGCGCCGTCGAGCGACACATCCACGGGAGCCTTCATTTCGGCGCTGGTGGCGGGCCCGCCATCGCCTGTGTCGCCGAACGTCCCGTTGCCGGCCACCGTGGTGATGATGCCGGCCGTGTCGATCTTTCGGACGCGCTGGGCATTGGGGTCGGCAAAGTAGAGATTGCCGGCCGCGTCCACGGCGATGCCTATGGGGTCGGCGGCCGCGGCCGCGGCTGGGCCGCCGTCACCGGAGTAGCCGATCGAGCCGGTGCCGGTCACCGTGCTGATTACGCCCGCGGTGTTCACCTTGCGAATCCGAAAGTTGCCGGAGATGTATAGATTGCCGGACCCATCCACCGCTACCCCGATACATTCCCCGATGGTCGCGCCGGTGGCCTGACCCCCGTCTCCGTCGAAGCCGGAGTTTCCGTTGCCGGCAACGGTGCTGATTTTGCCTGTGGTGTCCACCTTGCGGACGACCTCGTTGAATCGGTCGGCGATATAGAGGTTGCCAAAACTATCCACCGCCAGGCCGTTGGGGTAGTTGACCATCGCGCTGGTAGCCGCGCCACCGTCACCGGAGAAGCCGGCGGTTCCGTTTCCGGCGACGGTGGTGACGATGCCGCTGGCTGACACCTTGCGGACGCGTTGGTTCTGGCCATCGGAGAAATAGACGTTGCCAGAGTTGTCCACCGCCAGGCCGTGGACCGTGCCGTTTGCGAAGATCATGGCGCTGGTGGCGGCTCCCCCGTCGCCGGAGTAGCCGGCACGCCCGTTGCCCGCGTAGGTCGTAATGGTTCCGGCCGTCGACACCTTGCGGATGGCTGCCGCCCCGTCCCAAATGTAAAAATTTCCGGCGCTATCCGCTTTGACAAACAAGGGACTTCCCAGCCCGACAGAAGTCGCCGCGGCACCCTCGGTAAAGGCGCTAGGCCCACCCCCTGCCACCGTCCTGATGGTCTGCGCCCAGGCTGGGAGCGCGAGAGCGAACCCGGCCACTCCAAGAAATTTTACAAGTTGCAACTTTCCCCTCCTCCGATTTGGCTGTCCGCACGCAGTAATGTCCCCATCGCTTGCGCTGCCTACGCCGCCAGTGATAGCATTCCCGAAAGCACTCGGGTTTGCACTCACGCATTACGAAAACATTCGGGAAATCCAGTCATGGGGCCTCGGAATACTTACGATCCAGACCGGCGGGACCTGGACCAACTGTTCCTGGCCACCTATGACGAACTGCGGCGCCTGGCTTCCAGCGTGCGGCGCAGCGATCCGTACGCTACTCTCAGCCCCACCACGCTGGTTCACGAAGCCTGGCTGAAACTGGCGGGCTCGGAACGTTTCGCGGCCGATTCGCAATTGCATTTCAAGCGGATCGCCGGCCGGGCCATGCGGCAGGTATTGGTGGAAATCGCCAGGCGCAGAAACGCCTCCAAGCGGGCCGGGGGCAGTTCGGCCGTCCTGGTCACTTTCGACGATTCGCTAGGCGTAGCCGGATCCTGCGAACGGGACCTGCTGGCTCTCGACGCCGCGCTCCAGGAACTGGCGACCATGAATCCGCGCCAGGCGGCGATGGTGGAGAGCCGCTTCTTCGGAGGGCTGAACACCACCGAGATCGCGGAACTGCTGGAGGTCTCCGAAGCCACCATTGTTCGCGACTGGCGGACCGCCAAAGCCTGGCTGGCCCGTGAACTCCGGCAGGCACCGTAATGGATAGCGCGCGCTGGGAACGGATCCAGTCGGTCTTCCACCAGATCGCCGACCTGCCGGCGGCCGAGCGCTCTACCGCGCTGGACGGCCTCTGCGGCGATGAAGCGGCCATCCGGGCCGAAGTGTGGTCGCTGCTGGAGGAGGAGACCACGGGCGAGTCGCTGCTGGATCGGGACGTGGTCCACGTGGCCCAACAGATGCTCGGCGATTCGCTTCCCGGGTTGCCCTCCCGGACCTTCGGTCCGTATCGCATTCACAAAGTGCTCGGCGAGGGCGGCATGGGCGTGGTCTACCTGGCCGGACGCGACGATCTTGGCGCGCTGGTGGCCATCAAGGTCCTCCGCGATGCCTGGCTCTCGCCCGCGCGGCGGGAGCGCTTCGCCAGCGAACAGCGGACCCTGGCCCAACTCAATCACCCCTCCATCGCCCGTCTTTATGACGCCGGCACGTGGGCCGACGGCACTCCGTGGTTCGTCATGGAATTCGTGGACGGCGTGCCACTGACCGAGTATTGCCGCGTCCACAATTGCGCTATCGAAGAGCGGCTCAAGCTCTTCCGGGCGGTCTGCGAGGCGGTCCACTATGCCCATGAGCAGACCGTCGTGCACCGCGATCTGAAGCCCTCGAACATTCTGGTGAAGTCCGACGGCTCGGTCCGACTGCTGGACTTCGGCATCGCCAGGCAGTTCGATCCGAAGGAGACTTCAGTCGACCAGACCGGCATTCGCGCCATGACGCCGGCGTATGCCGCGCCCGAGCAAATCCGAGGCGACCGCGTCGGGGTCCGAACAGATGTTTATGCGCTGGGAGTGATCCTCTACGAATTGCTGGCCGGACGGCTGCCCTTCGACCTTTCGCACAAGACAGCCGCCGAAGTGGAGGCCATCATTACCACGGAGGAACCCGCGAAACCGTCCACCGTCGCCCGCCAGAACGCCGCCCGGTCCGGCCGGACGCGCGCATCCTGGTTCGACCTGGATGTTCTGTGCCTGGCGGCCATGCGCAAGGATCCGCGGGGGAGGTACCGATCGGCCGGAGCATTCATCCGCGATGTCGATCACTATTTGAAGGGCGAGTCGCTCGAAGCGCGGCCCGATACCATGCCCTACAGGATGGGCAAATTCGCGCGGCGGAACTGGAAGATGGTTACGGCGGCCGCGGCCGTGTTCGCGGCGATGGTTGGCCTGGCGGCTGCTCTGAGCTTGAACCGCAGGGGTCCGGCGGCTGTCCTGAGAACCGCCACCGTGGCGGTGCTGCCCTTTCAGAACGTCGGGAGCGACCACAGCATCGACTTCCTCAGTCTGGCGATCCCGGACGAAGTCGCCACCACGCTGAGCTACACGCGTTCGGCTGCGATTCGACCGTTTGCGACCACGAGCAAGTACACGCAACCTGGCCTCGACCTGCAAAAGGCCGGCAGGGAAATGCGCGTGGCCACCATTGTGACGGGCCATTTCCTGCAGGCGGAGGGGCAGTTGCAGATCACATTGGAGGCAGTGGACGTGGAAGGCAACCGCTCGCGGTGGCATGAGACCTTCACGGTTCCGGCCCGGAACCTGATCGCGATGCAGTCGGAGATCTCGAGCAGGGCGCGGATGGGACTGGCGTCGTTGCTCGGCTCTTCGGCGCCGGCGGGCGGCACACAGCCCAAGAACGAGGAGGCCTACGACTTGTTCCTGCGCAGCGCCGCGGTGCCTTATGATTCCAACGCGACCCGGCGCGGAACGGAGATGCTGGAACGAGCGGTGGGACTCGACCCCGGTTACGCCCCGGCGTGGGTCGCGCTGGCCCAGAGATATTATTCGGCGGCGCATTACAGCGGCGGAGACCCAGCCCTGATGGAGCGCTTCGTCACCTGCCTGGAGCGGGCCATGGCGCTCGACCCCGGCACCAATGCGGGCGGATTGGTGGTTTATCAATCCGAACGCGGCCGCCTGGTGGAGGCGTTTCAACATGCCCAGGAGCAGATCCGACGCTATCCGGAAAACGTCACGACGGAATTCGGTCTCGCCTATGTCTTGCGGTATGCCGGCCTGGTGGATGAGGCTGCAAAACACTGCGAGAAGGGTTACTCTCTAGACCCGACGAACAGCGGTTGGCGATCTTGCGCTGTGGCGTTCCTTTTGCGCGGGGACTATCCGCGGGCCATGCATTATATTCATTTGGACGCCGGCTCGGAGTGGGAGGAGGCGCTTACGCTGGATGCCCTGGTGCGTCAGGGCAAGGAAGCGGAGGCTCGCCAGATGCACCCGGCGGGCCAATTCCGGTGGGCAGGCTTCGACTTACTATGGGCGAAGGTGCAGGGCAGGCCGCTCGAAGGGATCACCGTGGAACCAGACGAGGATTGCGAAGCAAATTACTTCGCTGCGGGGCATCTGGCATACTGCGGCCGGACGCGTGCCGCGCTCGCCATGCTCAAACGCGCAGTCGATGGGAATTACTGCGCGTATCCGGCGATCGAGAAGGATCCACTGTTGGCCAGTCTGCGCGGCGATCCCCAGTTCGCGGAAATTCGCGATGCCGCGCGAAGTTGCCAGGAGAAGTTCCTGAAAGCCACTGGCCGTTAGCCCTCGGGCGCCGGCGCGGCGGGGCGAGAGAGCCCATCCGTGATCCAAAACTCGGCCGATCATCGCGGGAAACGGCTCTGGGCTGCTTTCGCCGAGTGAGGGCTCAGGCGCCCGGCGAGTCAGCCCGGCGCCGGGCCATCAGCAGGCCGACCCAGCAGCTCACCGGCCAGGTGAGCAGCCAGGACAACCAGTACCAGTGCGGCCAGCCCTTGCTCCAGTTGGGAATAATCGCGCCGATGCCCATCACTTCCCCGACGATGAGGAACCACAGCACATGCCGTGACGCATTGCCCGGAGCAAAGCGGGCGCAGAGCCATGCGCAGAGGATTGAGACGACGACGAACAGAGCCGTGCTCGTGATGAGAGGGACATCGGAGGGGACGTGGTCTTTGGCGAAGTCGCCAGGGAAGAGGATCGATAGCAACGGGTCCGTTGCCAGGACAAGAACAACCGAGAGCAGGTAGCTGCCAGCGACGATGGCGATCGATTTGAGCATCCGTCACACCTCCATGTGGAGTCAGTATACTCTTATCGACATTCTCGGAGGCTGCCGGATCGTGACTTGGTTACTTCAGGCGCGCGAGGCAGGCTAAACGAGCGGCGAGCCACTCGGAAACTGCACCACGGCCACCCAACATATCATTTCTTCTGGACGACGTTGACCGGCCCGATCAGGCCCGCCGGCAGCAACGGCATGGTGGCCGACACGCCCGGACTCGGCGAGAACGTCACCTGTTTCATGCCGTCCTGCTGGTCGCCTACCAGCCGGTTGAACCAACTGTTCGTCACCTCGACGGTCACCTTGTTCTCTCCCGGCTTTAGCGCGGCGCCGGCGTTCACGCGGAACGGCGACCGCCACACCGTGCCAAGGTCCTGTTCGTTGACCACCACCCTGGCGATGTCGTGCACTTCGCCCAGATCGAGCCAGATCTCGCTGTTCGACCCGAACCACTCCGCCGGCGCGTGGATCGTCCTGCTGTAGGTTGCCGTGCCGGAGAAGTACTTCACGCCCGGATCCTTGTGCTCGGAAAGCGACGTAAGGAACGGAAGCGTCACGCTGGGCGGGGCGCCGCGCTCCGGCTGGAAGGCCACGGCCCAAACGCCCTCCATGCGGCCCACCGCGGTCGCGGTCTTTTCGGTCACGGTCCGCGCCGGCGGGCCATCCTGGAGCATCACGACGAACACCGAGCCCATCGGGTCCAGGCTCAGCGGAACGGTAGTGCGGCCATTTGCGGCACGGTACCCGGCCTCAACGGTCTGGCCGCTGACGGGGTCCCACAACTCCACCGACTTGCCGCTGGCGCGGAAACTGACATCCATATCCAGCTTGCTGTTGCGCTGGTTGACAACGTAGTAGATGTCTCCGTCGCCCACCCTGCGGTGGATGGCGCCGATGGGAATGTCGCCGCCCCCCACTCCCGGCGAATAGTCCGCCGCGATGCCCATCTGTTCGAGCGCTTGAACCGCCGTTCCGCCGATGAAAATGCGGCCCTTCCCGTAGGGATGGATGCCCGGCGCGCCGGAACCCCACATCTGGGTCGCGATGCGCTGGAACTCGGCGTCGGCATCGGCGAGGCTCGGCGAGTTGGTCGGCTTGGGCCCGATTACCGCAGCTCCGCCCTTCACGAATTCCTGCAGTTTGCGGAGCACCGGCAGGGTCATCTGCCGCGCGCGCTCACCCAGGTACAGCAGGCTGTAGCTCATCCCGGACTTCGTCACCAGTTTGCCGTTGCCGTCCACCGCGAGTTGATTGAGAATGACGTCCCCGTTGACGAAGTCGTAGCCGTATCCAACCGGGATATCGGTCTGCTTGGTCCGCCCCCAGATCCCCGTGATCGGGGCCTCCTGGCCGTAGAAATAGGCGACGTCCGCAACGAACCGGCCCTGCTGCAACAGCCAGGAAACGCGTCCCAGGTATTCCATCCAGGGCTTCGCCTGCTCGGCCCACGTTTCGTTGCGCGTGAAGAAGTGGCCGATCCCTCCCAGCGAGATTCCCGGTCCGGAATCGAGCGGTTGATGTGCGGAAGTGTGGATGACGTAGCGGTTGACTCCGGCCAGCGCCAGCATGTCGGCCATGCGCTTCAAGTCCTCCGGCATGGAGCCCACCGGCGCGCCTGTGAACGTCTCGGAGGCGACGTACTTACGGCCGTAGATGTGCGCCACCGAAGCCGCGCCGGCGTTGTCCACGCGATAGCTTTCCACGCCCTGTTTGCCCGGAGCGAAGTTGCGCAGATTGCCGGATGCGCCCATCGGAACATCGGCGTACTGCCGCATCTCCATGTCGTCGCCGAACCAGCCGCGCCGGTCCTCCTGCGCTTCGGCATAAGTCCCCATCCCCCGCTCGCGAGCCTTCTGGGCGATCACGGCGTAATGCTGCGCGATGCCTTCGCCGAGCGTTCTCCGCCAGTCCCAAAGAAACTTGTCGGATGCCTCGGAGCTGCCCACCACGGTGCCCGTCAATGCCGGCAGGTAGGTTGCCGGATCGTAACCTCGCCGCGTCTTAAACTGCTCGACGATGTCATCGGTCCAGTTCTGGTAGCCGGCTTCGTAGCTGTCGTTCAGGATGTTCTGCAACCCGCGTTTGCCGATCCATTCCTTCCCGGTGGCGCCCTCGAACATGCCGAGGTAAGTGTCCATGTAGGCGGCCACGCGCTTCGGATCCAGCTTATCGACCTCGAGGCCCGTGGCTTCCGCCGACGCTGGGCCATTTTGATGCCCCGTGAGGCTGTAGCCCATGCGGACCACGATCCAGCGTCCAGCCGGAGCGTCCCAGTTAAGCGTTCCGTCGGGCTGCAGTTTGCCGGTCAGGTCGATGACATCGGACGTCTTGACCGCGGCGGCAACGCCCTCCTTGGGTGTCGGGATCGCGTAATAGTCGTGAATCTGGCCGAAGTTGGCTTTGACTTCCCATAGGTTCACGGTCGGCGTAGTGCGCAGGACGAGTTCGGAGATCGCGATGCCCGGTTGCCGCGATCCGCCTCTGCCGCCCCCGAATCCGCCGGCTCCGGCCGGGTTCTGACCCGCCGGCGTAGCGCGCCGGATGGCTCCCGGCATCGTCGCCGCGCCACCGCGCCCGCCGCCAAATCCAGGGACGCTGGACTGCGGAGCGGCCGGCAGGAATACGACGCGGAAGAAGCGCGCCCTCGTCTCCGGAATCGTGATGGTACGCTGCACGCCATTGTAGATGCTCTCGCCGAGCGGCCGCCACGCCTTACCGTCGTCGCTGGCTTCGACCCGCATCGACGGACCCGCATCCACGTCCTGCCAGCCGCCGAAGGACCCGTTAGGGGCGATGGTGACCCCGTTGACCGTCACCGCCTGCTGGTATTCGAACCGCACCCACGTGGGCTTGTCGAGGCTCGTGTCGGCCACGTAGGTCGCGTTCGTCACGTCGCCGTCGGACAGCAGGCCCGCATTGAGAGGCGCGCCTTCCGCTCCGGGCGCTGGTTGGCCGGGGAGGCCGCTCGCCGTCACCGTGGGCGCCAGGTCGCTCTGCCTGCGGGCCTGTGCATCGATACGGTAGGCGAACACCCGCGTGTCCTTGTAGTATTCGGGCAGGTTAGTTGCCGCGCTGAAGCCGCTCCCGCCTTTCTGATTCTGGAACGTGCCCGTCGCGGTGGGCGGGTGGGCAAGTTTGCCCGCAAATCTCCGCCCGCCCTGAATCCAGGTCTCGCTCCAGACGTACTTCTTCATGGCGTCCTCGGGCTTGACCCAAGGTCCGCCGGTCTCAGACCAGCCGGGAGAGGCCGCCACCGCTGTCTCCAAACCGAGTTTGTCGGCCTTCTCCATGGCGAACCGGAAGGCGTCCTTCCACTCCGGAGTCATGTAGATGAGCGGGCGCTCCACTACTCGCGGCACACCGCCGCCAATGCCGGCTCCGTCGAAATTCATGAAGCCGCCAACGCCTACCCGCTTGAACCAGTCAAGGTCCTTCTCGATGCCCGTCTTCGTGATATTGGCGTTCATCCAATGCCACCACACGCGCGGCTGCGCCTCCTGCGGCACGCTGCGAAAGCCGTTCAATAACTCGTTTCTGGTCTGGGCGCCACCGGCCGCGGACAGCGCCGCGATCGCCATGAGCGACATCGCCAGTCGGCCCACAGATGCCACTTTCGATTCGGACTTCGAGATCACGTTCGTCTCCTGATGCGAAAACTACTTCGGATCTGTTAGCGCTTCGCCCGCCGCAGCACGATCGGCGCCGGCGTCTGCGCGCTGCCGCGTCCGCCGCCACCACCCCCACCGGCGCCAAACGACGGATCGCTGCCTTGCGGGGGTGGCCCGATGGCCGGGCGCGGTCCCGTCTCGGCCGCGGCAGCAGCCCCACCGCCCCGTCCGCCGCGTCCTCCCCCACCGCCTGTCTGATGCAACTCGATCTGGTCTCCGTTGATGGTTCCGGTGTAGGTCGCGGTCCCGGTCCGGAACGAGATATTGGCGCCCTCTACCTTCCCGTCCTCGATCGGTCCGCCCGAAGGGGCTCCGCGTCCGCCGAAGCCGCCGCCGCCCGAAGATTCCACCGAGCCCGTCAGCATGTTCCCGTCCTGGCGGAACGTGTAAACCGTGTCCATGTTGCCGCCCGCCAAGGCCATCGGATTACCCGTTTGCGCCGCGGCCACCGCGGCCGCCGGCCGCCAAAGGCCCGTGATGCCCGTCCCGGTGGGAACCTCCCGCTCCCAAGGCGCGAGTTGCGGACGGAGCTTTACCGCCTTGCTCGCGATCGTCGCGGTGGCCGGGCTCAGTCCCGGTGAATTCGCCTCCACCCTCAGGCTCCCGGCGGTCTTGCCGGACTGCACGATCGCCATGCACAGCCCGGCGAACGCCTTCCGCTTCGGGCCGGAATCGGGTTCGTGGTTGGTGGGATCGCCGTTGCCCGTGCCGATCGCTTCGCCCGGGCCGGTCACCTTGAACGTGACCTCGTTATCGGTGATCGGCAGAACCCGTCCCTGGGCGTCCTGCACTTCGACCGTGCAGATCGCGACGTCTTCGCCATCGGCCGAAATCTCCGTGCGGTCCGGCCGCAACACCAGCCTGGCCGCCGGTCCGGTGGTCTCGCGTTTCGCGGTCAGGACCTGCTTGCCGTCCTTGTAGCCGCGCGCCTCGATGGTGCCCGGCGCGTACTTCACGTACCAGGCCAGGTGCTGGTCTTTCTGCATGTCCTTGGCGCCCAAACTCTGGCCGTTGTGGAACAACTCCACCCGGTCCAGGTTCGAGTGCACCCAGACGGCGATCTCCTGCCCTTCGAGACCCGGCCAGTTCCAGTGCGGAAACACGTGCAGCACCGGCTTATTGGTCCACCACGATTGGTAGTAGTAGAAGGTGTCCTTGGGGAAGCCGCAGGTGTCGATGATGCCGTACTGCGAGCTGATGTTCGGCCATTGGTACGGCGATGGCTCGCCGCGGTAGTCGAAGCCGGTCCACACAAAGCCGCCGGAAATATAGGGACGCGCGCTGACGAATCGCCACCAGCCTTCCGCCGATGCACGGCCCGTAGTGGTGTACGGGTCGTAGGAACTCACCGTCCCCTTGGTCCGGTCCGCAACATAGGCGCCCCGCGTGCCCACGGCGCTGACGTTTTCCGTGCCCAGAATCGCCATCTTGGGGTTGTTCTTGTGCCACGCTTCCGCCTGCGGGTCCGCATAGTTATAGCCCATGACGTCGCAGACCACGAGCCCGCCTCTGCCCATATAGTCCCCCGCGGGCGGCGGGGCGATGGATATCGGCCGCGAGGTGTCGTGCTTGAGCGCGGTCTGTTTCATCGAGGTCAGGAGCTTCAGGCCGGTATCCGTGATCGACACGCTCTCCTCGTTGCCCATCGACCAGACGAAGACGCTGGGGTGATTGCGGTCGCGCCGCACCACGTTCTCGAACTGCGCCAGGCCTTCCGGGTTGGAGGACAGCATGCGGGTCTCGTCGAGCACCAGCATGCCGAGTTCGTCGCAGGCGTCGAGCAGCTCCGGGG
>OBLW0100002256.1_pt1 | contig 15611 bp, 10 predicted proteins | sample 1520161 | NCBI WGS metagenome assembly OBLW01 (sample SAMEA3539309, study PRJEB22396) | soil metagenome | biome: tundra; feature: field; material: soil | place: USA | collected 2010-05 | depth 0.15 m | reverse complement strand
ACCGCCGAAGACGGCGTCCGCCCCTTCCAGTTAGGCGCCTTCAAAGCAGCCGTAGGCGCAGGCGCCCCAATCATCCCGGTTTCCCTGGCCGGAACCCGCCAATTCCTTCGCGAAGGAACCATCCTCCCCCGACCCACCAGCGTAACCATCACCCTCTCTCCACCCATTTACCCTCAGGTTGCCGCCGCAACCCCGACCGGCACCCAGTCCCCGGGCTGGCGCGACCTGATTCGCCTCCGCGACACCACCCGCGAAGCCATCGCACGCCACTCCGGCGAACCCATGCTGTAAAGACATTATCCTTGCCATCTGCGTTACCGTCGTTAACTCACCTGATTGAGTATTGGGTCCAGACCTCAGCGACCAACCCGTGCGATCACACGCTTAAGAGCAACACTTGCAAAAAGCGCCGGAGGGCTCGGTTCGGTCACCTCTGCAGGTTGTAAATCACAGTAATATAGGTATCCACCTGCACTTTCTGCCCATTCAGCACCGTCGGTGTATATCTCCACTCCCGGACCGCCTCGAGCGCTGATGGATAGAAAATAGGGTCGCCTCCGACCGCCTCCAAAGATTGAATAGTCCCGTCGGCCGCAATAATCGCGCGCAACTCCACACGCCCGGACCGCCCGATCTGCTTGGCCAGCGTGGGATAAACCGGCTCAACCCGATGCCTTAGCATCGCCGGATCAAGGTGGGTGATATGCAGGACGCGAGGCCTCTCCACCTCGGTCGGCGGCGGCGGGGGTTCGGTGACGGCCCTGGAGTCCGGCGACGGCGCCATTGCGCCCGGATTTTCAATACCGTCGAAACGCGGCTCACCTTGGCCGTTATCCGGCGGCGCCGGGTCGTGATGCACAATCGTGCGTGGAATGGATGGCGGCGGGCATAACCTGCAAGCATTTTCCCGCCGACGCGTCTGCGTCTGGACGGCCGTCGTCCTGGCCGCAGGCCGCGAATAATACGGCGGCAGCGGCGTAACATTCGCAAGCGCGATCCGCGCCGGCTTACCGAGCCATGGAACCAGTATTACAACCGCCAGTACCATACCCTGTAGCGCCACCGATAAGATCAGCGCCCGTCGCCGCTCTTTCCGTTGACGACTTTGCTGCTCTGGGTCGCCCTCAACAAGACACTCCTTCAAGACACCCAAATGCTCGCCATAAACACGGCCGCATCGGTCGGCCATCACACACCTCCACACAAGAATGCTGCGAACGAAAAGGAAAGTTTTGCGGCGCCGGACCTCCGCAATTTCTTGCAGAAAACCGGCGCCGCGCTCGCAGGGATGTGAGGGTTGCGCGCGACCTCGTTCCCTTGGACACCGCGCCCAAAAACAAGTTCCCGAACCCGCCGCTAAGGCCCATGTAGGGGCGCGCTTTAGCGCGTCCCCCCGCCAGTACCATCCAAAGTAAAAGGCAAAGTCTGCCGCTAAACTTGGCCGAAACTGTACCAACAGCAGCACTCGCCGATGATGTCAAATTTTTCGTTCGCGCCGTATTTTACGGAAAATAAGAACTTTATAAATCTGTATCAAAATGTCACCCTAACGCATCTCATGCCTTGTGGACGTGGATCTAAGGAGCAAACCAAATGGACCGGCACAATATTGAAACCGTAGGCGTGCGCCGCACCGGCTGGGCCGCTCTGGACCGCGATCCGCAGGAGGACAGGGTCGAATTCGCTTGTCCGCACTGCGGTACGCGGGGCCAGAAGAATGCCCGCCGCGAGCGGACGCAATATCATTTCACGGACGGATTTTTACAGGACTTACAAGGCGAAGTAACGCAGTGCCGTTCGTGCGGCCAGTCACTGCGGGTTGTGCCCGTGGTAATGCTGCACGATCAGGACGAAACACGGCGTTTCGAGGCGGTCTTCTCAGACGAACTGCCCGTACCAACCCACTAGAACCGTTGCACTCACAACTTTGAGAAACTAAAAGAGGCGCATCCTCGGATGCGCCCTTTTTGATTTCACTTGTAGGCGTTCTTCCATCCAGCTAAAAACAACAAGGCGCGGGGAACAGCAGCCGCGCCTTACAAAGGCTGTTTGATTCCGCTTAGTGCGTTACCGACGGCCGTGATCCTCATCCCAGTTGTGTTCTACGCGCCACTCGTGCGCTTCGACGTCCCACCACCGGTGATTTTCGTTCCAGCAATATTCGCGGGCCTCGGCCAGTTCGTGGCGCGCATGTTCCGCCTGCTTGCTGTCATACCCGTGGTGCTTGATCGCTTCGTGAAGATTGTGGTCCGCTCTTTCCGTGCGGTGTTGGCATTCAGCCTCATTCGCGCGCACACGAGGCGCGCCTGTGAAGAGCAAAAAGCCCGCCAGGGCCGCAAGGGTCACAGCCAGCTTGGTGTACTCCAAAATTCCCATACGCTGATCCGTTTGCATTCGCTTCTCCTATCAAACGTTGATAGCCAGGCTTCGGGGGCTAGCCGACGATTACTGTAGGCCGGGAAGGGAAATCTGACCATCGGGAAAGCATGGGAGGTCGGTAAGGGAAATCCTGTAGAATCCGAAGCTAAGTCGCTCTGAATCAATAGCTTGAGAATCTCTCAGAAGGCTATCTCGACATAAAATCTACAGGTCAGATTCGATTTCTAAGTGGTACCTTTCCAGCCCACTCTGGATACGTTCAAAGGCCTCGTCCACGGTGTCTGCAAATTGCAGCATCTTGTACTCGTTCTGACTGATCATTCCCCAGCGCACCATCGCCCGGAAGTTCAGCACTTCGTCCCAGTACTTGCGGCCGTAAATGATGATCAAGTTATTCTTCGGCAGTTTTCCCGTTTGCAACAGCGTCATCATTTCCCACAGTTCATCCATGGTCCCGAACCCGCCGGGAAAAACCACTAACGCCTTGGCAATCTGTGCGAACCACAATTTGCGCATGAAAAAGTAATGAAAGTTCAAGCTGAGCTCTGGGCTAATGTAAGGGTTGGCGAACTGTTCGTGTGGCAGTTCAATCGACAGCCCGATGGATTTTCCGCCCGCCTCCATGGCCCCGCGATTCGCCGCTTCCATGATTCCCGGGCCGCCCCCGGAGCAAATCACGAACCGCCGCGGCCGCGAACCCAGGGTCATCGCCCAAGTCGTAATCCGGCGCGATAGTTCTCGCGCCTCTTCGTAATACCGCGACATTTCCAGCGCGCTTCGCGCGTCGCGCAGCGTTTCCCGATGTTCCGCTCGCTCTGCTTTCACTCTTGCCAACGCCGCCCGGTTCTTCAATTTGCCCAGCCGTGCCAGCGCGCTTTCCCGCGATTCGATTCGCGCTGATCCAAAAATCACGATCGTGTCAGCGATGCCCTCTTTCTTCAGTTGGACCAGCGGCTGCAGATATTCCGCCAGTATGCGAATGGGCCGCGCTGCGGTGCTTTGCAGGAAGGCCGGGTCTTTATGCGGCGCCAACGGCGCATGCATCGGCTTCAACTTCACTTGTCGCACAGCCATTCAGCGCTCTCCGATATGTCCATCTACCATTCTAGGAAGTGCGGCGTCCCCCGGCAACGCTTGTCGCCGCAGTTGCGTCGAATTCGATACACTGTGTGGCGGAGGGTGCGCATGAATCACCAGGTTACCTTCGGGAGTCTCTCCCTAGCCACGGTTCCCCTCCTCTGGTTGGGCCTCTCCGCTTTTGCTTTGTCGCTGGCCGCACAATCTCAATCGGGGCCGATCACGCCCCAGCCTGGTACCACCGTCCAGCAATCCCCGAAGGCCAAAATCGGCGTCAGCGTGTCGCTGGTAAGCACCCCCATCACCGTGCGCGATTCCAAAGGTCAAATGGTCGACACTTTGGATGCCCACGACTTTCGTGTCACCGACAACGGCGTCGCACAGCAAATCCTGCATTTCGATATGGGTGGAGACCCGCTTTCCGTCGCCGTACTGGTGGAAACCAGCTCGCGGATCGAGGCCATGCTTCCGCAAATACGCAAAGCCGGCATCATAATCACGCAAACGGTCATGGGCACCAGCGGAGAAGCAGCGGTTATCGGCTTCAACGATTCCGTAGACAAATTGCTGGAATTCACCGCCAATCAAGACCAGATCGAAAGTATCTTCGACCATTTGCAGGCAGGAACGTCCGGATCGAAGCTTTACGACGCCATGGCCGCAGGCATTGAGATGCTCAGCGGCCAGCCGCAACCCACCGCGGACAATCCCGGCCGCCGCCGCGTGATGCTGATTTTGTCCGAGGCCACCGATTTCGGCAGCGACACTCGGTTCGGCGCCGTCCTGCGCCAGGCCCAGCTCGCCAACGTCACCATCTATAGCGTCGGCCTCTCCACGACCAAGGCCGAATTGCAAGCCGCTCCAAAAAATACCGCGCCGCAGATCACGCCGCCCGGCACTTTCGGCGCGCCACCCATGCCAGGGACGGTGCAAACGCCGGAAACCGACGCCGCCCGTTACGGCAGCGGCGATTTGACGCAAGCCGTCATCTGGGCGGTGCAGCACGTGAAAGATAAAATCAAAGGAAATCCCTTGGAGTTAGCGGCGGCGGGAACTGGCGGCGAACATCTCGCCACCTTCAAAGACCGTTCCATCGAAAAAGCCGTCGACGATATTGGCGGCGAACTCCACTCTCAATATTCCGTGACCTACGCGCCCGTCGGCACCAACGCTATTGGCTATCATGAAATAAAAGTGGGGATCGACAAAAAAGGGTCAAACAAATGGCAGGTCCGCTCCCGACCCGGCTACTACGTAGGGCCCCCAGAGAGCTAAGCGGGTCCATTCCCAATCGGGAAAACTTGGTTCAAGGTAGGGGCGCGCTCCGCTTAGCTGGCATGGTCATCACGAACAAATTTAAAGCTCGACGCATGGCCCTGAAATACCCCGGTTCGGTGGCGTAGACCGTAACCCTCACATCAACTGTGTCCAGAACGCAACATCCCGCGACGCCAGCAACGCATCCTTGCGCGCATCCCATCGAATAAAATGTGGGGTCAGCGTGTGAAGCCGGTGATGCTCGCGATTGGCCCAAACCTCGTGCAGAAGAAACGCGCCCGGCGCCTCAGGCCGGCAATGCAAATCGTACCGGATGCATCCATCCTCGCGCCGTGTCGGGCCCACCAGCGCCCGCAATTCCGCCTCCAGCAACGTCTCCTGCCCTTCGCGCGATTTCAGCAAAACAATCAGGGTGACCGCGTCCTTCGACAACTTGCCGTCTTTCGAGGAATACCGCTTTCGTGCGCTGACCTTGCGAGCCTTCCGTTTCATCGTAGATTTCTTCGCCGCTCGTTTCGCCATAATGGCCGGGATTGTACCCCAACCGCCGCAAAACGCCAGAATCGGTAGCCGCCCTCTTCCCAGGCGGCGGGACTCAGATGCCGACAACCCCTGACCATAACAACGACGCTAGTAGCACCCGCGGAAGTAACCATAACAATACTACCGACCGGAGCTTCGCAAGAAAGGCTGGAGATCTATTTCCCTTCGACCTTCCGGCCGGCATTCAAGCTGTCAAAATTGAGAATGGTATTCAGCACCAATGAATACGTCCCGCGCGTCTCGCCCCGGTAAACCGGATTGATGGAAAACAAAATGACGTGCCCACTCCCGGAGGGCACATCCACCACTGCGGGATGCTGGGCGATTTCTTCGCCACCTTCCAGCAAACCCGAAATCAGCAAATCTTTGTTGTCCGCATACCGCAGAATCACGCGCGGCCGATTCTCCGGAGGAATCACGCGAATATTATTCATCTTCTGCTCGTCAGTAACCTCCGGGCTTTCCCAAATTTCGGAGTTCGCCTCTTCGGGAGCCTCGACGCCCACGCGACCGACGGCGAAATCGGGATCGTCAATCGTGCCGCGCCCGGTAGGCCGCGATTTCGACTGATTCCCCAACCGCCGCCGGCGACGCTCACCCGCAATGCTACTGAGCGAGAAAATCGGACCATTGTCGCAATACACCGCAACTTTTTCGCCGTATCCGTAGGCGATGGGGCTCGTCGAGTCCACCAGTCGCGCACCCAACACCGATCCAACAATGGTCATTTTTTGCGCGGATCCGACGCTCACTCCGTTGCCAAGCCCAATCGAAAGAGCGAAGCTCGAGGTGTCCGTCGCGGTCAGCAGCACACCGCCCTTGGCCACAAATGCTTGCAGGTGTGCAACGCCTTCCCAACCGAGGCCCGGCCGCATGTCGTCGGTGGAATCATTCTTGCCCACCAGGTTTGGCGTTTCCGGCGTGTTCCTCCAAGGCAGCGGATTACCCCATGACATTGGCAGGCCATTTACGATGGCCGTGAGCGGCGCATTGTAGCCGACCGGCGGGAACAACATCACATCGTACTTCGCGTTCAGGTCATCGATCTTCGCGACCGTTTGCGTGCTGATGTAATCGTAGGGAATCTTCAGGTCATCCAATGCCAGGCGCCACCAACCTTCGGTCTGCGTGCTCAACCAGGTGTGCACGAAAGCGACGCGCGCTGCTCGCAAGGGATGGGTCTTTACGCTCGGGGCGCTGGCGAGCGTGATAGCTTGCAGTCCAACTTCTCCAGCTGCCTTGTTCAGATCCGCGCCGCTCACACCATGGACGATGATAGAGCCACGATTGTATTTCGTCCCGCCGGCCTCGAAGGATTCTTCGGCCGCGTCCATCGACGCATCCTTCAATTTGAAACGAAGCGTAGCCAGGGCCGGCTCCGCAGTGTTGTTGATAGCGAAAATAGACCCATCACCTTTGACGCCGCCTGGCGCCCGCACGTCCTTCACGCGTTCCATCGCAGCACTTAGTACTCTTGTATCCGTAACGCGCAGTACTTGTACGCCGAACAATTCGCCAAAGGTCCAGCCAGTATCGTCGTACGGCGTCTTCTGCGGATCGTCCGGGCTCCAGTATTGATAATCGAGCAGGGCGTCCGCGATTCGTGAATAGGGTTGATCCATGCGGACGATATAACTTCCCGCAGGAAATTCACGGGTGGTCGGAGCGGCATCCGTGTCTTTGTCTTTGTCTTTGTCTTTCTCTTTGTCTTTGTCTTTCTCTTTGTCTTTCGCCGCATCCCCCTTAGCAGGCTTCTTCTCTTTCTTCGCTGGAAGCGTGACGCTAAACGATGCTGTTGCCCGCGAGATCTCGACCTCCTGCTTCTGCAGCACGTGTATCAGCTCCGCCTGCAATTCCGGACGCGGTTCATCCCCGGACAAAACGTAAGCGGCTGGACCTTCACTGGTCGGCTTCTGCACGGACCGTTTGGCCTTGAGGTAAAAGTTTTTGAGAAACATCTGCTTGTTAGCGTTGAAGTAGTGCAGTGAGGTCAAAAGCCCGGTCTCTTCGTAATTGTTGTTGTCGCGCTGCGACCACAGGGCCTTGGGCAGGGGCGGATTCTGCTTGTACCAGGTGCGGGCATATTCCTCCGGCTCGAGAGTGCGTTCCTTGGTGTCCGCACCGCCGTTTCCGAACGTCTCATAGAGGCGGCTAATTCCGTTGTGCATCGCTGCAATAAACATCAAGTAGCCCGGCGACCAGGTATCGAAATCTCCGTGCGTGAAAACACCCGGCATTCCGAACTTGGTCAGGTCCGCGACGTTGCGCGCGCCGATCATTTGCCATTCGTCCGCCAAGATCGGATCGATCCACGCGTTGTACGGCCCATCACCGACGGTGTTGTCGTATAAATACGGGACCGACTCGTGCAGATCGTGCAGCACCTGGGCTTTCCAGCCGGTGTAGGTCTTGAGAACATTTTCCGTAAGCTTCAGAGTTACACCCATGGCGTCGCGATTGTTGTCGTGCGCCACATACTTGCCCCAATAAATCAGAGGCGGATAGAAATCCTTGGGGTGGGACAGATGCCAGCGGTAGATATCCACCATACGGTCGCGCCCGTCCACTTCGACGACGGGCGTGATCAGCGTGATGGTGCCTTCGCGAATCTCGCGCACATACGGGCTCTCGTCCACCGCCAGCCGATAGGCAAGTTCCATCAAGGCTGTCGGCGCTCCGGTCTCGGGTGAATGAATCGTGCCAGTGATGTAATAAATCGGCGTCGACTGCGCCACGATCTTGTCTGCTTCGGCGTCGTTCAGCTGAATGGTGCGAGGATCAGCCAGCTTCGCGAGCCGCCCGCGGTTTTCCTCGAGATGTTTCAGATTTTCTTCCGACGAAACGGCCACCGCAATCATCTCGCGCCCTTCTTCGGAGGTCCCGATCGAATAAACTTTGACGCGCGGGCTGGCTTTCTCCAGTAGCCGCATATATTTGTAGACGTCCTTCGCATACGGCAAAATTCCCGGCGCCCCTGCAACATCGCCGAGCACCACTTCAGGCGTTGGCACGTTCTTCGAGGCCGGCAAATAATCCACGAGCGGCGAAGTAAAATAAGGCGCCGTCGTATACTTCTTCATCTTGGCGGTATACGCGTCATCTACAGCCTGCTTGGGGTCGCGTGCAGGGGTCGTCTCTCCGTCACCCGCTCTCGCCGCCCCGCTGATTGCAGCCAGAATAAGAATCGTCGCCAATCCGCACGTCGCGCGCATCGATACCCTGCAGCCGTGAATCATTTATTTCTCCTAAATGGTCTCCAACGTGAACGGAGGATTGTAGCAGGTCAGTTCAGCGCGTCGTGCGATTTAGAGTCAACGTAAAAGCCAGCCGCCGATCAATGCGCTTATTACGAACCGCGCCAACCAGCCAAGCGAATGTGAAACGCCCAGCAGCGGATGCATTTTGATCCACACAATGTTGCTGAAAATAATGGGCACCGCCGCAGCGAACCACACCAGTTCCGCCATGTGCAGCTCGCTGCGCAGCGTGAGGGCGTCCGTCCACCTGGCGAGCCAAATGAAGGCCGCGCAGCTCACCACTCCGAGTAAGGAGGACGCAATAATGCTGCGGGTATCGCTCTGCCCAGGTTTGACGCGCCAAGTCTCAGGCGTCTCACGATATTTTCGGTGAAACAATTTCCCCATGAACAGCCAATCTGTAAACGACGTTGCCACTCCGGACGCGCCAACCGCCACGACGAATCGCACCATGGATCACCTCCTGGAGGCGCATTCTAGCGCGACAGATTACTCGGCTGTCACAAATGTTATGCACACCGGCGCCGGCACTTGCTCCACTTGACCGGTCGGCGTCAACGCACCGGTAGCAGGATCGATCCGAAATATCACGATGTTGCCGGAATCCTGATTCGCGGCCAAAAGAAATCTTCCTGTGGGATCAATCGCAAAATTCCGAGGAATTTCCCCTTTGGTCGAAAATTCTCCAGTCGCCGTCAGCGTTCCTTTATTCGCATCGATCTTGTACGCGGCGATGCTGTTTGCCGTTCCGCGGTTGGATGCATACAAAAACTTTCCTGAGGGATGCACCGCGATCTCGGCTGCTTCGCGCAAGCCGGAATAAGTTGTCGGTAGCGTCGGAACAGTCTGCAGGGGCGACAGTGAACCTTTTTGCGCCGAGTAAGCGAACGTAGTCACCGACGAGCCCATCTCGCTGAGCAGGTAGACGAACTTTCCGTTGGGATGAAACGCGATGTGCCGCGGCCCGGATCCCGGTTTCACTTGCACGTAAGGAGGGCTGTTCGGCGTGAGACCTCCTCGAACGTCATCCAGTTTGTACACCATCACATCGTCGAGCCCCAAGTCGGCAACCAACGCAAACCTATTATCCGGCGACATTCCGATCCAATGTGCGTGCGGTCCTTCCTGCCGCTTCGGATCTGGGCCTGAGCCCGAATGCTCTACGAATCCCTTTACCAGGCTGAGGCTGCCGTCATCTTGTATCGCAAATGTGGCCACGCTGCCGCTGTCGTAGTTCGCTACCAGCACAAACCTTCCCGATTTATCGAGCGAGACGAAACAAGGTCCGGCGCCATGGGTTGACACCTGATTGAGCGGCTTTAGAGTGCCGGTCTTGCGATCGATCGCAAAGGAACTCACGGCGCCGCTCTTCATACCGTTGAAATCGCCTATCTCGTTCACCGCGTACAAATATTTTCCGTTTGCATGGACGGCTACAAAGGACGGATCGATGGACTCCGCCGCCAAGCCAATCGAAGTGAGCTGGCCGCTCGTCGCATCAAAATGGTAAGCGTAAATTCCCTTGCTGGTTTGCTTCGTAGTGTAGGTGCCGACGTAAACGAGGTATGGAGAAGCGCTGTTTTGTGGGAGGGCTACAGGCGGAGAAAAAATGCTTGCTGAAACAAGGAGGAGCGAGAACCAAAACATCCGCCGTGAAATTTGCATAGGCCGAGGATTGTAACACCTCGCGACCATCAGAGTGGCGACCTAAACACTTGTAGGGGCGCAGTATTGCTGCGCCTGCGCCCCAGGTCCACACGATTTCAACCGCTCCCGCCAGCTACTCGAAAGTAGCGACGCTACTTCTTTTCTTCTTCCGTCTCTTCGTGCAACACCGCCGCAGCGGCCACTGAGTCGTCGTCATCCAGTCGCAGCAATCGCACGCCCTGCGTCGAGCGCCCGGCCTCGCGAATCTCGTTGGCATGCACGCGAATCACTTTACCGTTGTGGGTGATGATCATTACGTCGGACTCTTCGGTTACCTGCAACGTGGCTACCACGTAGCCGTTGCGGTCGGTCGTCTTCATATTGACCACGCCCTTGCCGCCGCGGGAAGTGATACGGTATTCTGCAAGCGGCGTGCGCTTGCCGTAGCCCTTTTCCGCCACAGTCAGCATCAACGTTGTCAGCGAATCCTTGATGTGCTCGTTCTCCAGTTCTTCCAGGTTTCGCGATTCCTGCTGGTGTTCCTTGGCAATGATGTCGAAATCCGGCTGCACCGCGTCCATGCTGACTACGTAATCGTCCTTGTCGAGGTCCATGCCGTTCACGCCGCCGGCGTTGCGTCCCATCGGGCGCACTTCGGTTTCGCGGAACAAAATTGCTTGGCCTTCGTGGCTGGCGAGGAAGATCATCTGCTTGCCGTCGGTGAGTTTTGCGCCGATCAGCTCGTCATTGCCGTCCAGGTTGATCGCAATGATCCCTGTTGAACGCGGATTCGAGAATTCCATCAGCGTCGATTTTTTGACCGTGCCGCTCTTGGTGGCCATGAAGACGAAGCGACCCTCTTCTTCCAGGTTACGCGACGAGACAACAGCCGTAAGCTTTTCATCTTCCTGTAATTTCACCAGGCTTGACATCGCTTTGCCGCGCGTTGCGGCCGCGGCTTCGGGTAGCTCGTACACTTTGAGCCAGTACACGCGTCCCTTCGACGTGAACAGCAAAATGTAGCTGTGCGCCGAGGCGATAAACATGTGCTCGACGAAGTCCTCTTCTTTCGTGCGTGCGCCGATGCGTCCTTTGCCACCGCGCGATTGGTGTCGATACGTTTCCGCCGCGGTGCGCTTGATGTAGCCGGCGTGGCTGACGGTGATCAACATCTCGGTGTCGGCGATCAGATCTTCGAGTTTGATCTCATCGACCTTGTCAACGATCTGCGTGCGGCGGTCGTCGCCGTAGGCCTTATGCACTTCTTTGAGTTCGCCGGTGATTACCTGCTTTAGTTTCTTTTCGCTGGAGAGAATTTCTTCCAATTCGGCGATCGTTTCGCGGATCGACTTCAGTTCCTTCAGGATTTCATCGACCGAAAGCTGGGTGAGGCGGTGCAGTTGCAATTCCAGGATCGCATCCACCTGCACTGGCGTCAGGCCGATCACGCCGCCACGCGTCGTTAGGGCATCGCCTTCGAGCGGGCCTACTTTGTATTTGCGACCGTCAAGCTTGACGCCCGCGACCTTGTGGGGCTTGCCGTTTTCCGTGATGGTGACATCTTGCTCGGTGAAGTACGCAAGCAAGTTGTCTTTGGCTTGTGCGCGACCCGCGGATCCGCGGATGATGCGGATCACATCATCCAGATGATCGAGCGCGATCTGGTAACCCACCAAGATGTGTTCGCGCTCACGGGCCTTGCGCAATTCGTGGGCGGAACGCCGGCGCACCACTTCGACACGATGGTCGATGAACAGCTTGATCATGGGGATCAAGCCCAGTTCGCGCGGCTGTCCGGCGACGATCGACAGCAGGATCATGCCGAACGATTCCTGCATCTGCGTCTGCTTGAAAAGATTGTTCAGGATCAGCTGCGACTCTTCGCCGCGCTTGATTTCGATGACGATGCGCATGCCTTCGCGAGAGGATTCGTCACGCACGTCGGCGATGCCTTCAATCTTTTTCGCCTGCACGAGTTCGGCGATGCGTTCGATGAGCCGCGACTTGTTGACCTGGTACGGAATTTCAGTGATGACGATGTTCTCGCGATCCTTGCCCACTTCCTCGATCGCGGCTTTCGCGCGCATCACGAAGCTGCCGCGGCCAGTCCGGTACGCGGCTTCGATGCCTTCACGTCCCGCGATGTACGCGCCGGTCGGAAAATCCGGTCCGGGCACCAGCTTCATGATTTCCTTCAACGGCGTGTCCGGCTTTTCGATCAGCAACATGGCGGCTTCGACGATCTCGCGCAAATTGTGCGGCGGAATGTTGGTGGCCATGCCGACCGCAATGCCGCTCGCGCCGTTCACCAGCAAATTCGGGATGCGCGACGGCAACACCACCGGCTCTTCACGCGTTTGATCGAAGTTGGGGATGAAATCGACCGTTTCCTTTTCCAGATCGGCAAGGATGTCTTCCGAAATTTTCGCCAGGCGCGCTTCGGTGTACCGCATGGCCGCCGGAGGATCGCCGTCGACGGAGCCGAAATTCCCCTGGCCGTCGATCAGGGGGTAGCGCATATTGAAGTCTTGCGCGAGTCGCACCAGCGCTGGATAAATCACTGCTTCGCCGTGAGGATGGTAGTTGCCGGAGGTATCGCCACAGATTTTTGCACACTTGCGGTAGCCGCGATTCGACGCCAGTCCGAGGTCGTTCATGGCCACCAGGATGCGCCGCTGCACGGGCTTGAGGCCGTCACGCACATCCGGCAGGGCCCGCGCGATGATCACGCTCATCGCGTAGTCGAGATACGACTTGCGCATCTCCGCTTCAATATCAATCGGAAGCAATATTGATGTGTTTTTCTCGTCCGCCATTGTTCCTCAGCTTGTTAATTTCGTTTGCTAATCCGTCCCAACGCGTACGCTTTCACCGTATCGAAAGCATCCGCTGCGTTCATGAACCGTTTCGCTGCGAAATGACTTTCCGCCTGACGCAAGAAATCGTCTCGTTCAGCTTCTGTCGCAAACTCGAGTGATACGCCGCCCACGTTATCCGGGGTATCGGTCGGTGTGGCGCGAAAATCACCGCAACTCAGTCCGCGCAGTCCGGGCAATGTCGCCCATCCGAGTTGATAAATCATCGCTTACGATTAAATATCCAGGTTCTGGACGTCCAGGGCATTTTCCTCGATGAACTTACGGCGCGCTTCGACGTTTTCGCCCATCAGCGTGGTGAAAATGTCTTCGGCGGCGACCGCATCTTCCAGTTTGACCTGGAGGAGCGTGCGTGTTTCCGCGTTCATGGTGGTTTCCCAAAGTTGCTCGGCGTTCATTTCGCCCAAGCCTTTGAATCGGGTAATGGTGAAATCCTTTTTGGCATCTTCGACCACGTAATTCAAGACATCCTGCGCCTTTTCTTTGGTGATCTTGGTGCCGTTGTTGGTGATGATAAAAGGCGGCTTGTTGAACTCATCGATCAGTTTAGCCAGTCCGCGCAGCCGCTTGTACTCCGCGGTGGACGCTAGCGCCCAATTGATTTTCTGGCCGTGCGGGGGGCCAAACTGGATTTCATACAAGCTGTGTTCTTCGTCGAAAACGACTTTGCCTTCGAGCTTCAACTTGGCTTTGTCTACTTCTTTCAAGAGTTTCTCGAGCCCTTTCTTGTCCTCGAAGTCGGTTTTCTTTTCGAGGCCGCTCTCGACCAATAGCTCCACCAGACGTGGATCGCGCAGGCGGCGGCCCAACTTAGCCGCGGCGGCCTCGAACTCCTGCACGTTCAGCAGAAATTTGGTCAGGCTTGCGCCTTCCAGCGATCCGCCTTCTTTGGGCTTTACCACATGGTCTTCGGTGGCGCGCTTCATCAGTTCGTGCGCGAAATCGCTTTCGTCGCGGATGTAACGCTCGGTCTTGCCGCGCTTCACGCGGTATAGCGGGGGTTGCGCGATGTAAACGTGGCCGCGCTCGATCAGCTCCTTCATGTGCCGGAAGAAAAAAGTGAGCAGCAGGGTGCGAATGTGGCTGCCATCCACGTCGGCATCGGTCATCAGAATAATTTTATGATAGCGGAGCTTGCCGGCGTCGAAGTCGTCCTTGCCGATGCCGGTGCCGAGGGCGGTAATGATGGCGCGAATTTCTTCATGGCCCAGCATCTTGTCGTAGCGGGCTTTTTCAACGTTGAGAATTTTACCTTTGAGCGGCAGGATCGCCTGCGATTTGCGATCGCGCCCCATCTTGGCCGAGCCGCCCGCCGATTCGCCCTCGACCACAAACAACTCACAGCGAGAAGGATCGCGTTCCTGACAGTCCGCCAGTTTTCCGGGCAGGCCGCTGGAGTCCATCGCTGATTTGCGCCGCGTCAGTTCGCGCGCTTTGCGAGCGGCTTCGCGGGCGCGGGCCGCTTCAATACACTTACCGATGATGCGGCGAGCCACCGTGGAATGCTTATCGAACCATTCGCCCAACCGCTCGTTGACCAGCTGCTCGACGTCACCCTTGATGTCGCTATTGAGCTTGCCCTTGGTTTGACCTTCAAACTGAGGTTGCGGCAAACGAACGCTGACTACGGCGACGAGCCCTTCGCGTACGTCGTCGCCAGTGATGGTGACTTCATCCTTCTGCTCTTTGAGCATTCCCGCCGAAGACGCAAAATTGTTGATTGTGCGCGTCAGTGATGAGCGGAAGCCCGAGAGATGCGTACCTCCATCGACAGTGTTGATGGTGTTCGCGAAGGCAAAAACGTTTTCGCCGTAGCTGTCGTTATATTGCAGGGCGATTTCGATTTCAACGTTACCGCGCTTGCCCTCAATGTAGATGGGCGAATCGTGCAGCGTGCTCTTGCCGCGATTCAGGTGCTTTACGAATTCGGTGATGCCCCCGGTGAAGCGAAATTCCGCGGTCTTTTCGGTGCGCTCGTCGGTCAGCGTGATCTTTAGACCCTTATTCAAAAAGGCCAGCTCGCGCAATCGCGTCGCCAACGTGTCGAAGCTGTAAACGCTCTTATCAAAAATCGAGGGATCGGGGTGGAACGTGACTTTCGTTCCGGTTTTACGCGTTTTACCGGTATTTTTTAGTTTCGAGGTGGGCTTGCCTTTTTCGTAGGTTTGTTCCCACACCGCGCCATCACGCGAAATTTCCAGCTCCAGCCAATCGGATAGTGCGTTGACGACCGAGACGCCGACGCCATGCAAGCCGCCGGATACTTTGTAGGTGTCGCTGTCAAATTTTCCGCCGGCGTGCAACACCGTAAGAACGACTTCTGCGGCGGGCCGCTTCTCAGTGGCGTGCATATCCACGGGAATGCCGCGCCCATTGTCCACGACCGTAACGGAATCGTCGGCGTGCACGGTGACGTTGACTTCGTCAGCGTGCCCGGCCATCGCTTCGTCAACCGAATTATCCACCACTTCCCACACCAAGTGGTGCAGACCCATTTCGCCGGTCGAGCCAATGTACATGGCCGGGCGCAGCCGGACTGCTAGATCGGAAGAGC
>OBLW0100002255.1_pt1 | contig 15612 bp, 15 predicted proteins | sample 1520161 | NCBI WGS metagenome assembly OBLW01 (sample SAMEA3539309, study PRJEB22396) | soil metagenome | biome: tundra; feature: field; material: soil | place: USA | collected 2010-05 | depth 0.15 m | reverse complement strand
ACACAATCGATTGTGCCGGGGATCACAGCAATCGGTAAGGCGCTGGACTGACAATAAGAGCGGTCAATGATTCCGGCTGTTCAAGAAGGGGGCTGCCATGTTTGAAGCCGAAGTTGAAATGGAAAAACGCTCAACATTTTTACCGCTGCTACTCATGATGTGTCTGGTAGTGGCAATCGTGGGTCTAATAGGCTACGTCATAGTTCAGGTCAAGGGGCAAGCGCCGCTCAGCGCACAGGAAGCGAATGCAGTCGTGGCAGCGGCGGTCAATGGAACGGGGGGAGCGGGTCCGGCAATTATTCACTTCCGCACTGGACTGGTGAAGCCGAGCGACGATGTGAGGCCGGGAGATCCTAATTATCGGCTGTTGGAAAAAGCCGGGATCGTTAAGTTGGGCAAGCCGGCGCAGGGCAAAGTCGCGGTCTCGCTCACGCCTGAAGGCGAACGCCTGATCACCGGTCTGCCGGGTTTCAAGAAATCGAAAGAAGCGGATGGCACATTCTCGTATGAAGTTCCCGTCGCGCAACGGCAATTCGTGAGCGTCGCCGGCGTCAACATGGTCTCAGGGAACACCGCGACCGTCGATTACAATTGGAAATGGGTGCCCAATCAACTGGGCGATGTGTTTGACGCGGGTGGTCCGCTGGTGAAAAGTTTCAATCTTTGGGATCGTCAAACCTTGATCAACAAGTATCAAGTGAACTTCTATAATGCCGGCTCGACGAAATCGACGCTTGCCCTCGCGCGGAACGGTAAGGAATGGAAGATTCCAGGGCAATAGCGGACAGCGAACTGAAGTGGAGCCGTTGCCGGTTTTCAGATGCGGTTTTCAGTTGCTGGAGTAAGCTTGGCGGCAGCAAAGAGGTTTTGGCTTCATAAGGAGAGAAAGCGATGTCGATAAAGAAACTGATTCTGATATTTACCGCGCTAGTCGTATGCACCTGTATGGTCGCCGCACAGGACCAAATGGGCCAACCAGAGAAAGTCATCAAGCATGTCCCGGTCAAGCCCACATCGCCGGTCTCCGGGAAAGACATGTACACGGCCTACTGTGCCGTTTGCCACGGAGCGGACGGCAAAGGCGGAGGTCCCGCGGCGAGTGCGCTGAAGGTGCCTCCGACCGACCTTTCCGCGCTGAGCAAGAACAACGGCGGGAAATATCCCGCGATGAAAGTCGAGTCGTCCATCCGCGGAGAATCCGCTCTTCCGGCGCACGGCTCCAAAGATATGCCAGTGTGGGGACAGTTGTTTTGGAATATGAGTAGTGGGCACGAGAGCGAAGTGCAACAACGCGTAGCGAATCTTACTAAGTACATCGAATCTCTGCAGGCTAAGTAAGAAGTCTGCTGAAAGTATTCGGATCGCGGTCAGGGCACAAGCGCCAGCTTGTGCCCTTTGTTTTGGTCACGGAATCCGAACCACTAGCGCTCACTAGTGAATTGTTCCCGTGGTGACCACCGATACCGGACTGGGACCCGCCGTAACTTGGCGTTCGCCAGAGACGTTGCTTAGGTCACCGGTCGTTTGGTCAATGGCGCAGGCAGTGATGTCATTCGCGCCGCTATTCGCCACGTACAAGAATTTGCCGGAAGGATCCACTGTTAGCGAAGCAGGTTCGGTGTCTGGGATGCACGTGTTGGGGGATTCGATCGGCAAGGAAAACTCGTCTGTGGTGGAATTAAAGCTGAGCGACAGGAAGTCCCCGACAGCGTCCTGGGTCGTGTAAAGGAACTGGCCCAACGGATCGGTCGTGAGGGCGAAAGTGCCCGCGCCCAGGTTCCGGCTGTAATTTCCAGGTGTCAGGGCACCGGTGGTAGCGTTAATCGCGAACGACGACATCTCGTATTGACCACCAGAGTCGGGCACTGCATCTCCGTTGGTCACCAACGCGAATCGACCTGATGCTTCCACTGCTACCGAGACTGGGTTATATCCGTCCGCGAACGGCGAGTGGGCGACCGCCGTCAGTTCGCCAGTGCCGGGATCGATGGTAAATGCGGAGATGCTGCCGTTAACGATAGAGCTGTTCGCGACGTAGACAAATTGTCCGGTAGGGTCCACCGTCACGGAGACCGGTGCCGCGTCCGTCGTCCCGGTCGGGACTGGTGAGTCGCCGAGCGGCGAGAGAGCCCCGGTGCTGGCATCAATGGCGAACGCCGAGATGTTCAGCGAGCCCTGATTCGCTACATAGACAAATCGGCCTGAAGGGTCCGCCGTTACTGAAATCGGAGATGTTCCCGCCGCGAATGGAGAGCCGCTGACCGCAGTCAGGGCCCCAGTGCTCGAGTTGATTTTATATGCCGCCACATTACTGGTGTTCAAGTTCGCCACATATGCAAATCTGCCCAAAGGGTCTACCGTTACCGAGTTCGCAAACGCATAGATTCCCGCCGCCCCGTCCGGAAAGGGTGAGCCGCTGACTGCAGCGATGTGCCCGTTCTTGGCCACGATGGAGTACGCCGAGATGCTGCTGGCAACGGTGTTGGAACCTTGATTGGCTACGTAGGCGAATGTGGGCGTGTAGTTGACAGCGGCGCTTCCGGTAACCAATGCCACCGGCCCAAATCCCGGCGGGGTTCGTACTTCATTCAAGAGGGTCAGAGGCCCGTTGCTGGCGACCTTGTAAGTCCAGACATCGTTGGAACCGACATTCCTCACGTAGAGGCGGGTTCCCGCGGGATCCATGGTCGCGTAGTAAGCGTTGTTGCCCGCGGCAAAGGGTGAACCTTTGACTGAAGTCAGCTTGCCGGTAGTGGCATTCACAAGGAAAGCGGAGATGTTGTTGGCGCCCACCGCGTAAACAACTTTGCTCGACGGACTCACCACGATTGCGTAGGAACCATCCCCCGGCCCGATGAAGGGCGAACCCGGTACAGCCGTGGGGACGCCCGTAGTGGGGTTGATGGTGAAAGGCGTAACTTGTGCGCCGTCGCCGAATCCGACGTAGCCAAATTCTCCCGAGGGAGCGATCGCTATTGAGAAAGCGCCAGAATGGGATAGGAACGGCGAACCGGCCATTGTAGTCAGGGCGCCAGTCGTGGCGTCGATCGTGTAGCCCGAGATGTCCCCACCCGGGCTGTCGTCCTCATTGTTGACATACGCGAACTTGCCCGAAGGATCTATCGCCACCGAAGCAGGCGCCTGCCCCGTCGCGAAAGGTGAGCCGTGTACCAGAGTGAGGGTGCCGTTGTCGCCATCAATGGTATATGCCGAAATCGAGCCACTGATCTTGCTGGCATCGTCGTTTATAACGTAAAGAAATTTGTCTGACAGGTCCACCGTTATCGACACGGGACCCGAGCCCGCAGGGCTCGCATAGGAACCTGGGATAGCAGTCAATTCGCCAGTACTAGCGTTGATGGTGTAGGCCGAGATGGAATTGGGCTCGGGCCCTATAGCGTAAACGAATCTCCCGGAAGGGTCGATTGTTGCACCGCTCAGGCCCGCTCCCGGGAATACGTAGCCGTTAGTCCGCAGTTGGCCGGTCTTGGGGTTCACGGTGTAGATGGAGATTCCATTAGCGCCGGACACATAAGCGAAGCGTGACACGATCTGCGCTCGCGCCGAACCCATGCACACGAGTCCGAAAAGCGTCACGACGAAAATCAACAGCGCCTCACTTGTACGCCGCATATTGTTTTCCAAGCTTCCGCTAAGAAGATTCATACATTACTCCTTGAGTTGAAATTTGATAGACAGGGAGCCCAAGCCCTGTTTCCTAGCCGTGGTCTGTCCCCACGATCCAAACTCGGCCTCTATCTAGTAACGCGGAAAAACGACGAAAAAAGGTCCACATCATCTTTGTAGCTGCGTTGTAGTCGAGGGGACCCCGAACCGAAGAAACCTGCGAAGGCAATCCCATTGATGCTGGAATACCGTTCGCCTTCGCAGGCGTAAAACCGGCGACCTAAGGTTTATAGACCCGGTAGGTTGAGCTGTAGTAAAAGACGTGCGCGCCGAACACCGAGTTGAAGTACGTCTGAACAGTGTGGTTGCCGGGAGCCAGGCCCGTGGCAGCCTGAGAACTTGAACTCTCCAAGAATGTACCGTCCGTTGGCGTCACACCCGCTTCGCCTGAGCAAAAACCACTACTGGGATTGCCATCCACGCGAAAGCATATCTCGAAGTAATCGGGGCTGGAGAAAGCGCCTTCACCGCCGTTCTGAATCAACATGTCGGCTTGGATCGTACAGGTCCCACTGCTGCCCGGGCAGGGTACCGTAAGTTGAGTGTCAATCGGCGTCCAGGTTTCGGAGGAGACAACGCCACCGAAATCACCATTATTGATATACGTCCCCTTGAGCACGTGGTTGGTGGCGAGCGTCTCCGGCGCTTCCTGCGCGCCAGAATAGACGCCGAACGATCCAACTGCAAAAGCCAGCAGCAACGTCACTTTCGAGAGCTTGTTCATATATTCTCCTTGTTTCGTAGTTGAAGTCGGGGTCGAGGGGTATAGAACCTGATGTTCACTTGCTGTCTTCGATCCCTACGATCCAAACTCAACCTCTATCTAGTAACGCGGAGAAACCGCGGGGAAAGGTCCACATTTCTTTGGTAGCGGTCGGGCGAAGGTTCGACTTTTCTGCGCCGGGAAGCTCCAAGTACGCCAAAACAAAGGCGTGAACCCTGTTGGTTTATTGTTCAACCGGGTATATACTTCACGCCCATAGAGGGCGCGATTCCCGGGGTGAATTAGGAATGTTCGGGAGCTCACGTCGGATCCTTCCTCGCTTTCATCTTTTCTATTTTTCTAAATTGGAGTAGTGGCGACTGCGGTGTCCATCATGCCGCCGGCGGTTCCGGTCATTGCCTTCGAGGTCCCTTATGGATGCGCCCATCGATGCAGCCCAGCTCCTGAGTGAACTGGTTGTCGGCAACAACAACGACAAAGCAGCGTCCGAACTGGTCGTGTCGCTTTACTCAGAACTGCGGCGTTTGGCGTCCAGTTACTTGCGGCGGGAACGCAGCGATCACACCTTGCAAACCACCGCCCTCGTGCATGAGGCCTATCTTCGTCTGGCCGATCAGAGAGAAGTTCGTTGGAAAAATAAGGAGCAGTTCATGGGCGTCGCGGCCCAATTGATGCGCCGCATCCTGGTTGACTACAGCCGTGGCCATGACGCCAAAAAGCGCGGCCAAGGCTTTGAGAAAGTTTTCCTGGAGGAAGCGGATGGTATTTCCAAGGGGAAGACGACGGACGTCATTGCCTTGGACGAAGCTCTGACCCGACTGGCAGAATTCGATCCGCAGCAAGCCCATCTGGTGGAGCTGCGTTTCTTCGGAGGCTTAAGTGTTGAGGAGTCGGCCGCCGTGATGGGAGTTTCCCGGACGACTCTTAAGCGTAACTGGAACGTGGCCAAAGCATGGCTGGCGCGTGAGCTACGCAGAGGCAACCAGAAAGATGCCTGAAAAGTGGGATCAAGTAAAGGAGCTGTTCACATTGGCCCTGGAGCGAGATCCCGAGGAGCGCGACGGTTTCTTGCGCCAGGCCTGCGCCGGCGATGAGTCCCTGCGCACCGAAATAGAATCCCTGCTGTCGAGCTTCGATGGCTCCGCCACCTTTCTGGAGGATTGTCCCGCCGCCGATCTGCTGTCCGCGCAGTCGCCTGCGATGACGGGAAGAAGGATGGGGGCGTACCGCATACTCCGCGAGCTTGGGCAGGGCGGCATGGCGGTGGTTTACTTGGGCGAGCGCGACGACCAGGTCTATCGCAAGCAAGTTGCGATAAAAATGGTCAAGCCCGGAGTTGGCACCGAACAAGTCCTGCAACGTTTTCGCAACGAGCGACAGACCCTCGCGGCACTGGACCATTCGAACATTGTGAAACTGCTTGACGGCGGCAGCAGCGAAGATGGTTCCCCGTACTTGGTGATGGAGTATGTGGAAGGCTTGCCCATCGATCGGTATTGCGATCTCAACCAGCTATCCATCAGCGACCGCCTCCGGCTTTTTCGCGAAGTCTGTTCCGCGGTGCAGTATGCGCACGAAAATTTGGTGGTGCATCGCGATCTCAAGCCTGCCAATATTCTGATCGCCAAAGGGGGAGTGCCAAGGCTCCTGGACTTTGGCATCGCCAAACTGCTGAACCCGGAGTGTTTTCAAACTGCGCTTGTTACTCGAACGGACTGGCGTCCAATGACCCCAGAATACGCGAGCCCTGAGCAGATTCGCGGGCACACGGTCACGGCGGCAACCGATGTTTATTCGTTGGGGGTGTTGCTCTTTGAGTTGCTGACTGGCCATCGGCCGTATCGCTCTGCCGGCCAGTCTCTGCTGGAAATGGAACGGCTGGTTTGCGAAACCGATCCCGAAAAACCGAGCGCTGCGATTAGCTGGATAGAAGAAAAGGCATCTGGCGACGGCGATGCGCGAACTGCAATTACGGCGGAGTCCGTGAGCTCTCAGCGCGGTTTGCATCCGGCTGAATTGCAGCGCCGGCTGCGCGGCGATCTCGACACGATCGTAATGACGGCCCTGCGCAAGGAGCCTGAACGCCGCTACGCGTCCGTGCAGGAGTTTTCTCAGGACATCGAGCGCTACCTGGCAGGGTTGCCCGTAAGAGCTCGTAAACCTACCGCGTCGTACCGTGCCGGCAAAATTCTGCGCCGACATAAAGAGTCGGTCGCAGCGGTTGTCATTGTGTTTGCCTTGGTGGCTCTCGTAGTTGCCTGGGAAGCGAATAGACGATCGCGGCATCTTATGATTGGCCTGACTGAAAAGGACACCGTCGTTCTCGCAGATTTTGCCAACAGCACCGGCGATGCGGTGTTCGACGACACGCTCAAGACGGCGCTCAGCGTCTCCTTGCGGCAATCGCCTTTCCTGAATGTGCTCTCCGACAGCAAAGTTGCGAGCACCTTGCAACAGATGACCCGTCCGGCCAGCGCGAAACTCACACCCGATGTGACCCGCGAGCTTTGCCAGCGCGCGCGAAGCAAGGCCTACGTGGCCGGATCCATCGGTAGCCTAGGCGACCAATATGTGCTCGAGGTGAAGGCGGTGAATTGTGAGAATGGAGACACGCTGGCGCAGGAGCAACTGACCGCTAAGTCCAAGGAGAAGGTGCTGGACGCGCTGGGCAAGGCGGCATCCAAGCTGCGCGGCCAACTGGGCGAATCGTTGGCTATGGTGCAGAAGTTTGATGTACCGCTCGACCAGGCCACCACGGCTTCGCTGGATGCTTTGAGAGCGTACAGCCTCGGCAGAAAAGAGTTGTATGAGAAGGGTGTCCTTGCAGCCCTGCCTTACGATCAACGCGCTATCCAGCTTGATCCGAATTTTGCCATGGGCTACGATTCCGTGGGCAACGACTACAACGGCCTTTCCCAGCTAGGGCGGGCCAGCGAATATTACACTAAGGCATTTCAGTTACGGGAACATGCCAGCGAACGAGAACGGTTGACTATCGCCGCCGACTACTATTCGAATGTAACCGGGGAACTGAATAAAGCGGCGCAAACCTACCAGGAAGAGATTGAGAGCTATCCGCGGGGACCCGCAGCGTACGGCAATTTGAGCCTGGTGTACGCCGCACAGGGGAAGTATGAGAAAGCCGCGGAGTATCAGTCCCGAGCTCTTCGCCTTGCGCCGGATGCTGCGGGTAGTTACACCAATCTCGCCAACGATGCCATTGCTTTGCAACGCCTTGGCGAAACGCTGCAGATTATTCACGAGGCGCAGGCTCGCAAATTGGATGAACCGGTCCTTCACTATACTCTCTATGGTCTTGGCTTTCTTAAGGTGGACTCTGCCGCGATGGCGGAACAGCAGCAGTGGTTTGCGGGTACGCCCGGATATGAGAACGTCGGACTCTCGTTCGCGTCCGACACCGAGGCCTATGCTGGTCATCTCGCCAAGGCGCGTGAACTGACCAAGCAGGCTGTTGACTCCGCCGTACGAGCTGATGGCAAGGAAAATGGGGCAATATGGCAGGCCATCGCGGCCCAGCGGGAAGCGGCTTTCGGAAACGCGGACCTAGCTCGGAAGTTAGCGGTAGAGGCTTTGAAACTTGCTCCCTCCAGTCAGGGCGCCGAAAGCGAAGCCGCACTTGCGTTAGCCATGGCGGGCGATACCGCAAGGAGTGAGTCTTTGGCCCAAAACTTAAACAAACGCTTCCCGCTGGACACTCAGATGCAGTTGCTTTGGCTGCCTGCGATTCAGGCGCAATTGGCGTTGGACAGAAAGAACCCGACTGCCGCCCTGAATACCCTGCAAGCTGCTTCCTCCATTGAGTTCGGCTCAACGCCGTTCGTCAACAACGGCTCCTGCCTCTATCACGTGTATGTGCGTGGCGAAGCATACTTGGCAGCCGGACAAGGTAGCGCCGCCGCCGTTGAGTTTCAGAAAATTCTCGACCACAGCGGCCTCGTTTGGAACTGCTGGACGGGAGCGTTCGCGCATCTGGGAGTGGCTCGCGCGAATGCCTTGGAGGCGAGAACCTCGCAGGGAGCCGATGCCGCCCGCGCCCGGGCGCTCGCCGCCTACCAGGATTTTCTCACGCTCTGGAAAGACGCCGACCCCGATATTTCAATCCTAAAGCAAGCCAGGGCAGAGTACGCGAAGCTGCCATAGCTCCCGTGTGGTTCACTTTCCGAACATGGGCTTGCGAAGCCTACGCGCACTGCGTCCCGGAACGCATTTACGATGAGAACCACATCTTTCCCGAGGCTATTGCCGAAGGAAAGCGGGCAGTCGCACTCTCTGGTGACGACGGTTGGATGCCGTTAGATCTCGCAACCACATACGCACTAGCAAGCAAGAAGACCGAAATGCAAAACGACCCGAGAAAAGTATCCGCTCTAGTCGGCCTGTACGACAGATTTCGCGATTTCCGCCGTCCGCGTAGCCGGCTCACCGTCTCGCGCATCCACTACCGCGATGGCCACCACATTTACGATTTCCTCCACTTCGGCGCCGCGGGCAAGCAAATGTACCGGCCGAGCCATCCCCATGAGGACAGGACCAAGCGTCGTGGCCTCTCCGATTGTCATGAGTAATTTGTAGGCAATGTTAGCCGATTCGAGGTTAGGGAAGATCAGCACATTGGCGCCGCCCTTCAGTGTACTGAAGGGATAGGTCTGCTCCAGCATCTCGGGCGAGACGGCGGCATCAGCCATGATCTCTCCATCCACAATCAGGGTGGGATCGGCTTTGTGCAGCAGTTCCACTGCCTTGCGAACCTTTTCGCAGAACGGGTGCTGGGCGCTGCCAAAACTGGAGAACGAAAGCATGGCCACTCGCGGCACTACGTTAAAGCGCCGAGCCTCCTCCGCCACACACAAGGCGATTTCCACCAGATCTTCCGCGGTGGGATCGACATTGACGCTGGTGTCGGCCAAGAAGAACAACTCTCCTTTGCGCGTCACCATGGGATAGCACCCGGCGACTTTGTGCAGGCCTTCGCGCATGCGAACGATCTGCAATGCCGGACGAATCGTGTCGGGAAAGTGCTGCGTCACGCCGGAGACCAGCGCATCGGCATCTCCCATATGCAGCATCATCGACGCGAAAATGTTGCGCTCGTCGATCAGCGTGCGCGCCTCGCTGAGCGTGACTCCACGACGCTGGCGCAGGCGGAACAGTTCCGCGATATAGCTTTCGCGCAGCGGCGACTCGGCTGGATCGACGATCTTCGCTTTTCCCAGGTCGATTCCTAGTTCCGCGATCTTGGCGCGGATGGTTGCACCTTTGCCGATCAGGATGGGCGTGGCTATCTTCTCGTCTAGAATCGTATGGCAGGCGCGTAGGATTTTCTCGTTGTCGCCTTCGGGAAAAACTACAGTCTTCGGTCTTGCCTGCGCCTTGTGAATCATCATGCGCGAGATCTCGTGGGCTTTGCCCTGATGACGCTCGAGTTGTTCGCGATACACCTCAATGTTGATCGGCTCCTGCGCCACTCCGGTTTCCATCGCTGCCTGCGCTACCGCCGACGACTCCCACACCAGCACCCGTGGATCAAACGGTTTTGGGATCAGGTAGTCGGGACCAAACTTCAAGCGCGCAACTCCGTACGCCCGGCACACCGAATCGGGCACATCTTCCTTAGCCAGGTTCGCCAGGGCGCGCGTGGCCGCCAGCTTCATCTCTTCATTGATGGTCGTGGCGCGCACATCCAAGGCGCCGCGGAAGATGAATGGGAAGCCGAGGACATTGTTCACCTGGTTGGGATAGTCCGAACGCCCTGTGGCTATGATGACGTCATCACGACAGGCTTTAGCTTCTTCATAAGTGATTTCAGGATCGGGGTTGGCCATTGCAAACACGATGGGACGAGCAGCCATCGAGCACACCATCTTGGGCGTAATTGCACCCTTCACGCTCAAGCCGAGAAATACATCGGCGCCCTCCATGACCTCCGCGAGAGTACGCAGCTTGGTATCGACCGCGAAACGTTGTTTGTAGGGATTCATGCCCTGGGTGCGGCCCTGGTAGACGACCCCCTTGGTGTCGCAGAGAATTACATTTTCGCGCTTCACGCCCAGACGGACGTAGTGCTCGGCGCAAGCAAAGCCCGCTGCTCCCGCGCCATTCACCACCACTCGAATCTTGCTAATATCCTTACCCACAACTTCCAGGCCGTTCAGTAACGCCGCGCCGGAGATAATCGCGGTGCCATGCTGATCGTCGTGAAAGACCGGAATCTTCATCGTCTTTTTCAAAGTCTCTTCAATGTAGAAGCACTCGGGCGCCTTGATGTCTTCCAGATTAATGGCGCCAAAGGTGGGCTCGAGCAACTGGCAGACCTTGATGATCTCGTCCGGATCGTGACTGTTGATTTCAATATCGAAGACATCTACGTTCGCAAAACGTTTAAACAGAACCGCCTTGCCTTCCATGACCGGTTTGCCGGCAAGTGCGCCGATGTCGCCGAGTCCAAGCACCGCCGTCCCATTGGTCACCACCGCCACCAGATTGCCGCGAGCCGTGTACTTGTAGGCATCATGCGGATTCTTCTGGATCTCCAGGCACGGATCGGCCACTCCCGGCGTATAGGCCAGGCTTAGATCGCGCTGGGTACGGCAGGGTTTGGTGGGAGTGATTTCAATTTTCCCAGGGTGTGTGCCGAAGTGGTAATCGAGTGCTTGCTGTTTCGTCACCGCCATAGATGCTCCTTCATTGATGCTGTCGATCCAGCCTGCTAATGGAGCGCCGGGCGGCCTCACCCGGCAAGACTCAAAACTGCAAGTTGCCTAGCCTCTGGATCTACGAAAACTCTGCGAACATGGGAACTATGGCTCCGTCGCTCGCATGGTGCTGTGATGGCGGTCACTGCAGTGCGTATCGCGCTGCTGGAAGCATCCAAAATCCAGATTCGGGCTGAGTTCGACCCCGAAGTCACCTCCGAAACCCACGGTAACCGTTACCCGGACAATGTGAGGCAGATCACACTGCCATGTATTCCGCAGCACAGCTAACTGTTCTCTCCCGACGGACACTGGCGGCAGAGGTTCGGCTTAGGATGGGTCGTGCAAGATACGATCCAAGTAAGCAAGGCGGGCCCAAGGTTGTACAGGAGGCTAGTCCATGCTCTCGCCATACGGAATGGAGATTGTCGAAAGCTGCATTACCTGCAAGCTGCGTACGGATCGCATCTTCTGCGATCTGCCGGATACTGCGCTCCAGGCTTTTGAAAACATCAAGTACGCGGCCGCGTATCCCCAAGGGGCTGTGCTCTTTGTCGAGGGGCAACTGCCGCGTGGCATCTTCGTGCTCTGCAAAGGCAGCGTAAAGCTCTCCATTAACTCGCCCAGCGGCAGAACCGTCATTGTGAAACTTGCCGAGCCCGGCGAGGTACTGGGGTTGAGCGCCACCATCTCCGGCAAGCCTTACGAAGTAACGGCGGAGACCCTCGATCCCTGCCAGGTCAATTTCGTGAAGCGCGATGACTTTCTTCACTTCCTCAAGGATGACGTCGAAGCCTGCTTCAAAGTAGCCGAGCAGTTAAGCGAGAAGTATCACAATGCCTGTAAAGAAGCGGGTGCGCTGGGACTGTCCCACTCCGCCGCCGAGAAGCTGGCAAAGTTGCTTCTGGAATGGAGTTTAAAGAACGGAGATTCCGCCAAAGCGGAGCCCCGGCTAAAGCTTAGACTCACCCACGAAGAAATCGCGCAGATGATCGGAACTTCGCGAGAGACAGTAACCCGGCTGTTTGCAGATATGAAGAAGCGTCAGATCTTACAAACGAAAGGTTCGACGCTGGTGATACGGAATACGGCGGCGCTGCGCGAACTGGCAAATCACAATTAGCGATGTCTTTGTCAGCCACGTCATAGTTAACAATCACCTTGTTAACAATGATCTTCGCACGCTTGGCTTCGACCGGCGTCAAGGCGTCAACGCAGTGTTGACATCATCTAGTCATCACGCATAATCGTGGCCCGAATCTGAGCGCTACGGTTTTAACACCCACAAATCAGCTAAGAGATACCGCCAACAACAACGCAACACACTACAGCGGAGTAATCGCGGGAGCCTACCTCGACTCCGGCGCTGTCGGTCGCGGTTTGAGCGGGCTACCACGGGCACGATAACCACATTCGACGCTCCCGGCGCAGGCTCGGCCTTCAATCAGGGAACCGACGCCTAAATTGTTCGATGATTCGCAGGATGGCCGCGAAAGGCGGCACGTTCAAAGCGTGAGAGATTCCCCTTCGTGTGATTGATTCCATCCTCGGCTGGCCCCAACTCCAACAGTTCACAGCGCAACCTCGTCAAGAATCCTCAAGAAACGACAGTTATCCACAGGTTTTGCTGCTCACGAAGCGTCGGCCGGGCATATACTTCGCCTCGCGCAGAAGTATGCGCGAAGGAGACTCCCCCAATGAAGAACGTACTGGAAGTCCTGCTAACCGTTGTGGCACTGGCTGGGTTGTATAGCGCAATCCCGACGAGCAACTCGCGGCCGGGCAATTCTGCCATTCGAGCAGAACAGGCTGTGGTAGTTGCTGATGGTAGCGACCCGATGCCCTTGTGCCGCGCCAAGCGCTGCAAATAAGTATTAGGTAAGCTGAATTCATAAAATCGACATCGGGCCGCCCAAAATAGATGTTGCAGAGCGGTCGGGGGATAGGTATGCTTTCGAGCGTTACGCGTACATAATGCGATGAACTGGTTAATGTATGTGAACTGGCTCGCAGGTCCGGTGTTGCAGATCACCCTTCTGATCTTCATGGCCCGGCGCGAGTTCCACAGGGCGTTTCCCCGATTCTTTTCCTACATCCTGTTTCAGACCCTCAAGTCGGCATGTTTGTTTGTCGCGTACAGGTATTTTCCCGAGAGCTACTTCGACGCGTACTGGACCGGAAACGCCGTCAGTGTGATCTTTACGGTCGCGGTGATGGATGAAATATTGCACAGTCTCTTTAAAGAGTACGGGGGTATCCAGAGTTTAGGGACCACCATATTCCGATGGTCGTGCGGGCTGCTCTTGCTGGTTGCAATCACCGGTGCATTGTCAAGTGGCGAAACCGGTGGAGACAGGGTTGTGGCGGCGGTGTTCGCCTTTGATCGCAGCATGCGCCTCATGCAGGTTGGGCTTTTCCTGCTCTTGATGCTTCTTTGCCGATTGCTCAAGAATTGCAGGCGGCAACCTGTATTCGGCATTGCGCTCGGATTCGGAGTCTTTGCCAGCGTTGAGTTTCTCCTGGTTAGCGTGGTGATGTGGTCTGGCAACAGTCACGCCGCGATGATCAGTCTGCTGAAAAGTACGGCGTACAACGCCGTCACTCTTGTCTGGATCGGCTATCTGAAACAGCAGCCTCAACTGGTGCCACAGCTGGAGTCAGCTGCAAACGCGAATACTCTCGGTTTGGCATGGGCCGCGTCAGCCGTTGTGCCGGATCCTGACGCAAGTTTCATGTTGAGGGTTGAGCAGGCCGTGGACCGGGTTTTGTCTCGCAACGATTGGCCGCGACCCATTGCGAATGGATCCCGGATTGTCAGCCGCAAACCCAATCCGGAAGAAGGCAATTAACCCTGATTCCCACCGGTGCGTGAACGATGCAGTCCCATACAAAGCAACTACGTACCAAAGCGAACTGGCCTCCGGAAGAAGGCCAGATTATCTCGTTCAAATCTTCCACCGGATCCGAATCGGCTATTCTCAAGGATGTGCGCTGGGGTTTGGTCTGGCGAGATTTCATTCTTGAGGACGGACGCGTGATACCAGAGCATAGGATCTCGGGGTCTCCCCAGCCGCAGGTGTGGCGCAAAATCAATGAGGTCTCTGATAATGAGCGCGAGGAGTGTGAGGAGCGGCTCTTTTCGATGGCCGAGGCCGGGATGGATCCTCGCAAACGGGACCAGTCGTTCTGGGCCGAGCTGAACCAGTATCTGGCATACACATACCTCAGGTTCAGGCAGGCAGGATGCAGCGTGCAAGACACAGCGCGATGACGAACTGACCGCGAGTAGGAATCTCAGGTCGTGTGAATGGAAATGAGGTTGGGAACTTGTGAGCCAATCCGATGATGAAACCGAAGAGCAGCAGGTTTGGAGAGTGCTCTCCGAAGCGGGTCTGGTAGAAATACGACTCGACCAATTCGCACAAAGAATCGGAGACGTCAAGCGTATCGTCATGCTACGCCTTCGTGAATTGCTGGATTTCAACACCGGCATCCAAGAACGTGAATCCGCTGCGCACTCGCTGGGTGCGCTAAAGGGATTAGAGTTGAAGGTGGTGGCGAATGCTCCGCACCCGCCCGATCCATCGGAGACGTGATCTTGCTCAAGCAGCTAGTAACCCGCCGTCATCCGGAGCTTCATACCTCTCCAAATAACGACCCTGCCGCGCGATTTTCCGGGCTGTGCTGGCGGGCAGTAAAACTTCTCTACGATCAGGGAACAACCGTCCTCCGTTTCGGCAGGTAACGAGGTTACTATGCTCAGCGATGGTCAGAAGCGACCCAGAACTTTAGAAGAACTCGCCGCCGCAACTTCGGTGGAAACCGACCCCGAAAAGATCGCGACGATCCTGGAAGAGATTCTTGCTGCTCTCGAAGAGCGAGAACGAACCCTGTCCCTGCCGCAAAATCCATCTGCTCTTCGGAGAGAGATTTCACAACCAGACGCTAATAGCTGAATGTCGATCTGGCGGCAAGCCCCCACATTCTAAGAGATTTACGTCTGGTGATCTAAATCACAATTCCGGGTGACGAGTGTCACCGCCAAGCGTGCTACTCTCTCTTATCGTTGCCTCGTGGGTGGGCGTTCGATCCCAGTTCAAGTAGGGGTGAAACTTTCCTATGGCTTCCGCAAACGGCAACGGGCATTCTAATCCGCAGCTTTCCAATTCAGCTACAGCCTCGATGAGCAAGAACAAACCGCGACTAATTTTCTGGGAGTTGACCAAAGGCTGTAATCTGCGCTGCGTCCATTGCCGGGCCACGGCTACGGAGTTAAGCGCCCCCTCCGACCTCTCTACCGAGGCGGCCTGCGACATCATCGATCAGATTGTCACCGTGTCCAATCCCATCCTGGTGCTGAGTGGAGGCGAACCGCTGTTCCGTTCCGATATTTTTCAGCTGGCGCGTTATGGCACCGACAAGGGTCTGCGCGTGGCACTGGCCACCAATGGCACAGATCGGAAGAGCGTCGTGTAGGGAAAGAGGGTA
>OBLW0100002254.1_pt1 | contig 15616 bp, 12 predicted proteins | sample 1520161 | NCBI WGS metagenome assembly OBLW01 (sample SAMEA3539309, study PRJEB22396) | soil metagenome | biome: tundra; feature: field; material: soil | place: USA | collected 2010-05 | depth 0.15 m | reverse complement strand
CGCGAATCTGCGTCAACTCGTCGTCCTTGCCGCCCTTCTTCAGGTCATAGCCCCAAATGCGGGTCTGCGCCTTGAAGGCCAGCTTGTTCTTCACACCAGCGCTGAAGTCGCCTTCTTCGCTGTAGATGAAAGACGGGACCCAGTAGCCGGGGATCAGGTTCAAGCGCCAGCTGTCCATGTGGAAGAAATAGGAGTTGCGCGGCGCGGGGACGTAGGTGCCGTTCAGGCGCACGATGTTGTATCCCTGATCTTCGACCCAAACGCGGCCCAGGAAGCGGCCGCGGCCGGACTTCGGCTTCGGAGTGATGTCAAATACCAGGCAGCGGACGTCGCCCAGGAATTCGCGGCGCGCGTAGCGAAAGTCATAGTGCTCGCGGTCGAAGTCGGTGCGGTCGGCGTAGACCATCCAGGAGAAGCCCATGGGCTGATACTGGACCTTGTAGAGCTTATGGAAGCCGCCCAGCAGGCGGGCCTCCATGCCCTTTTCTTCTTCCTTGAGATAGTCCTTGCGGTCGACGGTCTCGCCCATATCCAACCGGCCGAGGAAATAGTGATCCTCGCTGGGGACGGGGCCGAGTTGCGGGTCGGCGGTCAGATTCTGGAGATAGGTCTCGACCACCGGCGTGCGGGCCGAGAGCATCTTGATCAGACCGTGTTCCCGCTCAATAAACAGGTTCACGACCTGGTCCATAGTCGTTGGAGCAGGCACAGCGGCGGGTTGCGGTATCGGGACGGCCTGAGCCGCCGCCGGTGCTGGCTGCGAAGCTGGCGCCGACTGTGAAGCCTGTGCCGGTGCTGGCTGTTCCGTCGCCGGGGCAGCCTGCTGAGACGGTTGCGCTGTCTGCGTCGCATCGGGCGCAGGCGGCTGTGCGGACGGTTGTGAACCCGCCGCTTGCTGTGCGGCTGCGCTCATCGATGCCAGCAGAACCGCAGTAAGTATTGCTTTCGAAGTACGCATGACTCTTTTCTCCAAGTTTCTTCGACCCAGTTTCTCTGAACCAGTTGCACTACCTGAGTTCGTTTCTGCTTCCTGCCCAATCGCCAGAACTACTTCGCCAAAACTTTTCAGTACGCCATCTGGAACGTCACATGAACGACCGCGGTGGAGTCCATTGGCTGCCCGTTGCGCAAGGCCGGTTTAAACCGAATCTTGCTGGCAGCAGCGACCGCGGACTCATCCAGGCCATGGCCCAGGCCGCGGACTACGCGATTCACGTGCAGCGTTCCATTTGCCGAAAAATTGACTTCGAGAAGCACTTCGCCTTCGAGCTTCAGTCTGCGTGCTTCATCGGTGTAAACCGGATTCGGCTTGAACGTAATTTCGACCGAACTGGTGGCTGGGCCGGAATCCGGCGCCGCGATCTTCGGTCCGCCGTGCACGACTTGCTCCGCTCCGAATCCGCCGGTCGCGACGCCGCTGCCTTTACCGTTGCTGCGTCCGTCTCCGTTGCCGCCGGTCGCAATGCCGTTCCCAAAATCCGCGCTGGCGACCGTGCCCTTAATTCCTTTGGCGCCGCCCGACCCGTTGCCCTGTCCCTGACCCACGGGCATGTCAAAACCACCCGCCTGGGCGGCGTACAGCTTTGCGCCCTGCTTGCCCGTGCCCGTTAAGCCGTTGGGATCGCCAAAGCCGCCGGTCTGAACTTTTTCTACGGCAGCGTTGACTGTGGGTTTCTGCGAACTCCCGCCGAAATCTCCCGTGTGGATCAGCTGCGGACGGGCCCCACCTGACACCAGCTTCAACTGCGGAGCGGCGAACTGGTTGACCACGACTTTAGGTGCTTCGACCGGTTGCGGAGCCGTACGGCGAACTTCACGCGGTACGATCAGCTTCGGCTGTTCAAACACCGGGAGCTTCACCGCGGGCAGCAACTTGGGGTGGACTTCCGGAGTGACCTTGATCGGAGCCGGTTCCGGCCGTAACGACGGCATCGGAATCAGTTCCGTGACGTGATACTGCGTGAGCTGCAGCTTTTCCGGCAGGATGAGCCCCAGGTTGATAAGGATGAGGATTGCCAGCGTTACCAGCCCGTAGCTGGTCGCTAGCGCCCGCTTGTTGATCTTGCGTTCGGGCAGTAGTCCGAGTTGAAATCCGCCGTAAGCCATCGCCATGCAGTGTCACTCCATAGGGTTTCCGGCTTGGGGGATCGCCAGAACTTGGAGATCTAAAAATACGGGAGATAGGACAGGGGGTAAACGTGTCAACGGCTCTTGACCTTAGGTAACCTAGGGAGTGTCCTTTTGGATAATGGAGCCAAAACGGGCGTGGGACGGGGGTTGTCGCCGATTAGACCAGAGAAGGCCTGGCGAAACAGGGAAGAAACACCGAGGAAAGCCGGAAGGATCGGATGACCGACGGCTCAGGAAGTCTGGGATTTCCGTCGGCGGGAGAAGTAGGAAAACACAGGAATCCCGGACAGAATGACCAGCACGCCATACCCGGAGTTCGGCCAGTCATTCTTGAAGGTGTAGCACAGGAGAGCGGCGGCCACCGCGACGAAGAGTGCCGGCACGAAGGGATAGCCCCACATGCGATATGGACGAACGGCATTCGGATCGCGCCAGCGGAAGATGAAGATGGTGCTCCCGGCGATCATGTAAAAGAGCCACTCGGCAAAAATCGCGAGAGAAAACAGCTGCCGGAAATTCGCACCGACGAGCAACAGCAGTATCGACAGCACGGCTTGCACCGCAATCGCGACCGAGGGGGTGTGAAACCGCGGATGCACTTCCGCCAGTGCCCGAAAAAAATAGCGGTCGCGAGCCACGGCGAAGGGCACGCGGGCTCCGCTCATGATGGTGCCGTTTAGAGTGACGAGCATCGACAGCGCCATGCCGGCCGAAACAATGCTTGCGCCCATGCGCCCCATCACCAGCGCGACCGCATCCGACGCGGGACGCGGGGAAGCGGCGATCGCGATGGCCGGGAGGACATATTGCACACCGGCATTGACGAGAACGTAGAGCACGCCCACCGTGACAACTCCCGCAATCAGGGCAATCGGGATGTTTCGCTCCGGACGCTTCACCTCGCCCGCCACCATGTTGAGGTCATTCCATCCGTCATAGGCCCAGAGTGCCGCGACCAGCGCCGCCATGAAGCCGGCGATGCCGCCTTTCGCTCCGGCGAAGGTGCCTGCGAAGTTGCTCCATCCGCGGCCTGGCACGTTGCCAATGCCGCTGAAGCAGACCACCACGATGCCCAGGATGATCGCCACTTTCAGCAGCGTAAACACAAGCTGGAACTCGCCTGCCTTTTTCACGCCGAGGTAGTTCAGCAAAGAGATCAGGATGGCGGCGGCGATGGCGAACATCTGTCCCCAGGTCACGGCGAACGGCGCAGTGACGATGTTGGCCGAGAAGAAAGAGAAGGCCGAGAAGGTTCCGAGAATTCGTACCAGTCCAGTGACCACGGTCGCGATCGAGGCGGGCTTCGCGATTACGAACCATGTCCATGCATAAAGAAAGCCGCCCAGGGGACCGTACGCATCGCGCACATAAACATACTCGCCTCCGGCCTGGGGTTTCATCGCTCCCAGTTCGGCGTAGGTAAGCGCTCCGGCAAACGACAACAATCCGCCCACGACCCAAGCCAGATAGACAAGCTTGGCGGAGCCGACGGCCTGCATCATTTCGGCGGGCACGAGAAAAATTCCGCTGCCAATGATCGTTCCGACCACCACGGCAGAGGCGTGGCTTACGCCCAGATCGCGGGAGAGTTCCGGACGCGGGGGTGCAGGATGAGTGGCGTCAGCCATGTTGGAGTTGGAGTATACGCGAGGAGGGAGGCTTCATTGAGCGCAATCTTAGGGAGGAATTCGCGCAACAACGAATGAGCGCAACAACGACAATCAGGCCAGCGAATCGAACCCTAGCGTGCCGATGATGCCTGGCGCACAGGTTCCGTCGCTAACGGGAGCGGGACCTCCAGCGTGCCCATGCGATCGTTCATACGATCGCGCACGCCGACCCGGATTGATTTGGCGCTTACCGGGATTACCAACGATTGGTGTAGCCGGTACAACCCAGCCTTGTTTTCCGCCGGCTGGGTCGAGGCCTCGGGCACGCCGTCATTCACGATGCCGTTCAGCACTTTTCCATCTTCATCGAATGCAGCCACGGCAAACTCGAGGGTCGGTTGCGGCCCGCCGCGAGCCGCCTGCGCCTTGAACTGAGGGTCGAGCACGCGATAGTCGACGCTGTAAGTTTGAATCTTTACCGGAGGCAGCGGCTTCAGCGGCCTATTCTTACGGTGGGTACGGTAGAACGCCGATTGTTCCTCGAGTTGCAGCATCTGTGCTGGAGTCGCGATCACGACTCCACCTTCGGTACGCAAGTGTGCGGAAAACAGCAGATCATGCAGCATCGGCGCGCCCGGCTTGATGTTTCCCTGCAATACGTCGCCTGCCTGGAGCGGAACAGCGACCGTTGACGCGCCCGGGCCATTCCTGCTTTCATCCGCCGCGGTGGAGACCAGAGGGACGCGGCAGTAGTTGCGCCGGTACGAAAGCTGATACTTCTCCTTATCGAGCTTCACCGCGATGTCGTGACATTTTCCATCATTCATCCGGCTGGGAGGCGAATAAGTCAGGGTGTAGTAGTTGCCGCCATCATCCGTAGCGGTATTCAATACATCCGCCAAATCGTTCACGCTGTAGAACGCCCGGCCTCCGGTGACGGATGCGATTTCATCTTGGGCGGAATAACTCGCGGTCAACGAACTGCTGTTGCCGGTTTGCATGTTTGTCCGCATGCCTCCCATCCCGGTCAAGCCGCCCGTGGGGTTGGTCACCACTCCGCCAACATCCACCGGGAAAACCGCTACCTGGGCCTGCGCGAGCGCATTCATCTCAGATCGAACGTCGGTCGCCCAGTATGCGGAATCGCCCTCCTGAGCGCCAATCGCCAGGGGAAAGGTTCCTGCGACCCAGATCAAATTCTTGCGGCCGGGAATGCCATCCAGATATTCGCCGATGTGAGTCAGCATATCCACGGCGGTGTGAGGATCGCCGTAGCCGTAGTTCCGAGCCAGCAGGAAGACCTTCGGCACGTGATTCCGGGGGTGCTTCGGATCCAACGCGGCATATAAAAGATCCCTCTCTTCGGTGAATCCCTGCACCAGGTACAGCTTGTCGGTAGTTACGAAGACTGCAAACCTCGTGCCCTCGGGTTTGCTGCGGATGAACTTCAGGACCTGCTGCCGGGCCATCATTTGGTCGGCAGTCTCGGTATTCACCAGATCGAGGAGCATCACATAAAGCGGCCCTCGCTCAGGAACCCTGGGGAGATTCTCGAAAACATTCGGCGGCAGCGGAGGCGCATTGGTCCCTCGTGACAGCGACTGCTTGTCGAAGTCGTAAACATCAAAAGAAAGAACGCTCTGTAGCTGCTGATCTTCGCTGATGGAAAAGTCGCCCGCCGTCAGGCCGTGCACCGGCTTGCCATTGGAGTCGCGGACCATTACATCGACGATCACCCGCCGCACGGTCTCGCGAATGGTCAGAGTCGGCACCTGCGCCTCCGGGTTGGTTGCCGGCGCCAGCGGCGCATCCGGCTTGGTTTGCGCGGGGCTCGCGTTCTGAGGCGAAGGCGTATCCTGCGCCTGCGTAGGGTGGGCGTCCGACTGTGCCACCAGTGGCGCAGCCCAGAAACAGGACAAGGCAAGAAACGCCAAGACCCATCGCGATAGTGCAGGAAACATAATCATGTTGCACCGTATCATTTGGCACCGTGTCATCTTGCGCGGCGATTCTTGTCACAGCTTAGTCTCAAATCCACGTCAGAGTCCCTGGTCTCGCCCCCGACCGCAATTATTTCGAAGTCCGGCTCTGCGAATCAACGGGGAAGGCTTCCTTCCCGGCCAACGGACTCGCCGAGTGAGATGCTGACGATCCATCCGACCACGAACGTTACGGTCGTGCCAATCATCACCCACCACGTCCACGGGATGTGTGTGCCGAGCCACAAGTACAACTCCATGCCGAAACCACATGCCATTCCTAGCATGGCGCCGCGCTGATTTGCTCGCCGGGTCAGGACGCCCAGGAGAAATACGCCGAGCAGTGCTCCGTACGCCACCGACGCGATCTGCAGCCCAACCTCTACCACCCGTCCGACTTTGTGCAATGCGATCAATGCCAGGCCGAATAGCACGAGGGCCCAGGCAATCGTGGCGAGACGCGACAGCCGCATCTTAGTTTTCTCGTCCGCCAGGGGGCGGAGGCGCACGTAGAAATCCATGATCGAAGTCGACGACAGTGAGTTCAGCGCGGCACTCAAATTCGACATCGCGGCTGCCAGGATGGCCGCGATCAGCAGTCCTGAGATTCCATGCGGCATGCGCGTGACAATAAATGTGGGATAGATCCGGTCCGGCCTCCCGAACACAGCCGACGGCACCCGGTAGTAGGCCCACAGCATGATGCCCACCGTCAGAAACAGTGCGAACTGAAAGAGAACGGCGATTCCACTGGAAACGAGGGCGGTTGCCGATTGTTTCTGGCCACGTGCGGCCAGTAGTCGCTGCACGATCAGCTGATCGGTGCCATGACTCGCTACCGTGAAGAACGTCCCGCCGATCACCCCGGCCCAGAACGTGTACGGAGTCCACAGGCTGGTACTGAAGTCGAAGAGCTGAAACTTGCCTGCGCTCGCGGCCGCCGTATGAATGGCGCTCCAACCGCCGGGCACGAGATGGAGGATGGTCACCAGCCCTACGATCGTTCCGCCCACGTAGATCACGGTCTGCACCACATCGGTCCAGATCACGGCGGCGAGGCCGCCTTCAAATGTATAGATCACCGTCAATGCGGTAATAATGGCAATCGAGGCTACCTCGCCCGTCCCCAGTGCGATTGACACCACGATCGATACCGCATACACCCGCACGCCTTCCGCCGCGGCCCGGGTCAGCAGAAACAAACCAGCCGTCAGCGAGCGCAGTCCACGACCGAACCGGCGCTCAATCAGTTCATAGGCGGTATAGAGATCGCCGCGGAAGTAGTGCGGCAGCAGCACGAAGCTGATGACCACGCGGCCCACCAGGTATCCCATCACGACTTGGAGAAACGTTAGATTCGTGTCGTAGGCCAGTCCAGGAATGCTGATGATGGTGAGTGTGCTGGTCTCGGCCGCGACAATCGAGAGCGCGATGGCCCACCAGGGAATATCCCGCCCGGCCAGGAAGTAGTCGCGGAGAGACCGCTGCTTTTTGCGGAAGCGCAGGCCAAACAGGGTGATTCCCGCCAGGTAGAGCGCGATGATCGCGAAATCAAGCTTGTTCAGGCCCATGAGTGATCAGCGTTCTTGAAGCTCCAAGAAAAACCTGTCATTCCGACACTGAGCGAAGCGAAGGTGGAGGAATCTGGTTCCTTCCTTGCTCAAACAACCTTGCGCGCTACGCTCTCCGCCGGGTCATACGTTTCCGAGGAGATCGCCATCCAGCACAAGCTCTCATCGCCGTCGTTCCGGATTGCGTGCGAAGCATCGGGCGATATCAGGATCAGCACAGCCCGGCTGCCATCAAACTCGCGATGCTGAACTGGCGATCCGTCGCCTTCGTCCCAATGGAAGGACCCCTTTGCCCCCGGGAACACGAGAATCGCCGCGCGTCGCCGCAAATGACAGTGGTTGCCGCGCACGGCACCGGGCTTGGTGGAAGCCAGATGCACGTCCGCCATGAGCCCTACAAACGCCAACGCTTCTGCGGGGGCGGTGAAACTAAACCCACGCGCGTCCCCACTATTATTGAGTTCGGTAATTTGAATTTTCGCCGTCATAGACCTGTCCCGCCGGGCAGTTCCTAATTATGGAAGCAATCCCGCCTTTGCGCGAGTGAGACTCTGTAGTCCCCGCACCGCGAGCACTGATAACCGGCCGCCGGTAACGGCTCTGTGTTAGAAATATTTTGTGCCCTACTATCTCGGCATCGACGGGGGCGGGACCAAGACCACCTGCGCAGTGGGCGATGAATCGCACCTGCTCGCTAGCGCGACCGCGGGACCAAGCAACGTCGTCCGCGTCGGCGAGGTGCAAGCCCGCGAATCGCTTCAGCAATCGGTGCGCCAGGCCTGCGCCGGGGCCGGGATCACGCCGGCGCAAGTGGCGCGCACGTGCGTCGGAGGTTCGGGCGCCGCCCGTCCGGAACTGGCTGAGATGGTTCGCCGCTGCCTGGCTGAGATTCTCGCTACGCCCATCGAGGTCGTCGGAGACATGCAGATTGCCCTCGAAGCTGCCTTCGATCGTGGGTCTGGCGTGGTTGTCATCGCCGGCACGGGATCCATCGCTTATGGCCGCGACCAGCAGGGAAAAATGGTTCGCGCCGGCGGGTGGGGATTTGCCATCGGCGACGAAGGCTCCGCTCACTGGATCGGCCGCACCGCCGTCAGCGCGGTTCTGCGTGCCAGCGATCGCTGCGAGGCCAGTGAGAGCGAGGCCGGTGAGAAGGATTTCGCGCCCGCGCCGATGGCGGCTGCTCTCTGTAAAGCGTGGGGAGTTCCTTTGCTGCAGGACCTTGCTCGTGCCGCGAATTCAATTCCGCCTCCGAACTTCGCCGCCCTCTGTCCCGCTGTCTTCGCCAGCGAAGACGAGATTGCCACGCAGGTTCTCACCGGCGCGGGAAGGGAACTGGCCGAGGTTGCGGCGGTGGTAATCGGCCGCCTGTTTGCAAAGGACCAGACGGACCCGGTTCCCGTGGCCATGACCGGGGGCGTCTTTCGTCACTCTTCGCGGGTGCGAGAGGTTTTTTACAATGAGCTTCGAAAGATCGAGCCTCGTGCGCAGGTGCTTTCGCAGGTGGTTGACCCCGTCGAGGGCGCGCTGCGTATGGCGCGAAGAGCCGCCGGAAGCGAGGATGGGGCTCGGTAGGTAGGGGCCCGCTGTCCAACCGAAGTCCCTGGCTGCGATCAGAGTCCATGATTCCCGCAGAATCTCAATCCGACGATAGGCTCGCCTCTGGGACTGGGCCCGACCCGGCGACCGCATCTGTGGACCTCTCAAACGCCAGCGACCCTGCCCTCACCGCAGATCTCGCCCTCGCTGTCGTGAAGAACCGCGACCTGTCCTCCGACGTCATTGAACAAATCAGCAGGAATGCGGCGGTGATGAAATCGCGGAAGGTTCGCGTCGCCCTGGCCGCCCATCCCCGTGCTCCGCGCCGCATCGCGCTGCGCCTGATCCGCGAACTGTACACCTTCGACCTGATGCAGTTCTCGCTGATCCCCGCGGTCGCCGCGGACCTGAAGCGGGTTGCCGATGAACAACTGGTGGCGCGACTCGCTTCCATCACTCTTGGAGAGCGCATTGCGCTCGCGCGACGATCTTCAGCGATGGTGGTGGCCGCTCTACTGCCCGACCGAGAAGCGCGCGTCTGGCAGACTGCGCTGGAGAATCCGCGTCTTTCTGAGTCCGCCATCGTCAAAGCGCTGCTGCGCCCGGCCGCAACCCCCGCTTTCGTCAAAGCCGTCTGCCATCACGCGAAGTGGTCGGTGCGTCCGGAAATTCGCTGTGCGCTGTTGCGGAACGAATACACTCCGCTGGCTCGGGCCCTCGAATTCGCACGCCGGCTTCCACCCGCGCAACTGCGCGATATTCTGCATGCCTCGCGCTTGCCGGAGAAGATTAAGGCTTATTTGAGGAAGGACTTGGGAAGTAACGGTCGCTCGCGAAAAATGATCTGACAGACTTGGTGTACGAGGCAGGCGGACGAAAGAGAGGAGACCGAGCACTGCCCTTCCTCACCGACCGCCCCCAATTTCAGATAACAGCCACAGCACTCCCTCAGCCACTTCGTGCGGCACGCCCGCCCTTCCAATCGGGATGGTGCCCATCAGACGTTGCAACCGGCCTGGCTCGCCATTCGCGGCGTGCAGTCCGGTGTCGACCAATCCCGAAGCCACAGCGTTGACCCGGATGCCTTCCGAGGCCACTTCGCGCGCCAGCCCGATGGTGAAGCTGTCGATCGCGCCCTTCGATGCCGGGTAGTGAACCCACTCTCCCGCGGCCCCGGTGTGAGCCGCGCGCGAAGAAATGTTTACGATGGCGCCTCCCGTTCCCCCGCGGCGCGTCGACATCCGCCGGACCGCCTCGCGCGAACACAGGATTGTTCCGCCGACGTTGACTGCCAGCACGTTTGCGACGGCCGCACTTGAAACTTCTTCCACTCGCGCGAATCCACCCGTTACCCCAGCGTTGTTCACCAGCGCCTTGATCGGACCCAACTCTTTCTCCGCTGCCTCGAACATCCGAATGATCTGCTGTTCATTCGAGACGTCGGCCTGAATCGCGAGCGCGCGGCCGCCACCAGCGACAATGTCGGCGGCCACTTTCTTTGCGTCGGCCTCGCTCGATGAGAAGTTGACGGCAACCGAGTAGCCGCGTTCTCCTGCGAGCGTGGCGATTGCCCCGCCAATGCCGCGGCTGGCTCCCGTTACGATGAGTGCGCCAAGGCCCACTTTTGAGGTCATAGTTTTACCGGGGTCACAACCGAAAGCGGGAAGAGTCACGAAGCAAAGTGGAGACGGCCGAAGCCTACGCCTTCACGTCCTCCCGTTTCCCATGCATCAACTTCACCACCTCTTCATACAGTTTCCTGCGCATTTCGTGCCGCTCGTACGCCCGTGTAATGTAGCGTACCTGCACTTCCACGGCATCCCCGGAGGGCATTACATTCAGAGCGGGTGCAGCCGAGAACGCCTGTACCCGGTAGCGGTTCGTGGTTTGCTGCCATTCCTCTTCCGCTTTGTGGGCGTTGGTTTCCGTCTCTTTCGCCACCAGCTTCTGGATGCCATCAATGACCGCGTAAGGATCCTGATTCGCTGGAATCGTCACTTTCAACTCGTCCCACATCCATTGGCCCGACGTGGTGAAGTTGAAGTAGTGACCCTCAATGGCGAAGCTGTTCATGAAGGAAACTTTGCGGCCGGTGGGATGTCCCGCGTCCGTCCAATTTCCAGTTTCGAGTAAGACCGTTTTCATTAAACCAATTTCCACAACTTCGCCGGCCACGCCGTTAACCTCGACCCAATCGCCCACGTGGATGCCATTCCTACCCATGAGCGCAAACCATCCCAGAAATGCCATGATGAAGTCCTTCATGGCGACGGTGAGTCCAGCGCCCGCGAGGCCGAGGATGGTGGTGGCCTGGTTGGGCAGTCCGAAGATCAAAAATAGGATTGCGATGACTCCCACGGCCTGTGCCGAGAACTTGAGCATCGCGCGCAACGTGTCTATGCGCTTGTTCTCGGTTTTGAGGCCGACGGTGTAGCGCTCAATCACACGGTTCGCCAGATACACCAGGAGCACCACCAGCAGGATACACAACACCACTTCGATCATGTTGTGCAGCGCCGCCTGCTGGCGAATGTCGACTAACCCGATCCATCGGTCATAGAGATCGTTGAGTTTCTGTTCGTCGGCGATTCTTTTGCCCAGGTCGGCGAGATTCTTCTGGTCCTGCCGGTAATGTTTCAGCGAATCGAGTGCCGCTTGTGCCGCCGCTTTCGATTCATCCCGGCTCGACGTCTTGCTGTTGTTGGCGAAGCCCTTGGCCTGTTGTTTGGCGGATGCGCGGCTTGCGCTCTCCTGCTGGGCCTCGGCATTCAGGGAGGTGTGCTGTTTGGCGAGGCCTTCTTGAGTGATGTTGGACGCGTGTTGCGCTTCTTCGAGCGTCGCCTTCTTGTCACGCAGTGCCTTCCAGGCCCGGAAGACTACGAGAAGCGTGTGTGCCTGGTAGTAGCGCTCGGCCTGATTTTCCGCCTGGGCGGGATGCGCCGATAGGTGAGCCTCTTCGTCGTCGTGCGCCTGTTTCAGGCGCTGCACTTCTGCCTGTGGATCGCCGCCCGCTTCCACCAGCGCTTCGGCGGCATCGTCCGCCTCATCCTGATCCAGTTCCAGTTGCGCCTGCGCCACATTGAGTTGGTCCTGCAGGTTCTCTTTCTGCGAGTCGGGAGCGGCAGCGACTTTCTTGGTCAGCGCGCCGACATTGTCCTGATCTTCCTGAAACGCTTGCTGGAGTTGATTTTTCTGATCGGATAATTTCTTGAGAGCAGGGGTGAGCGCGGCAGGACTTTCCTGCGCGGCGCGGAAGGCATCGAAGAAGGCCAGATCGACTTCATGGTCTGCGACCTTCTCCACCTGCTGCGCGAGGCTTCTTTCGTCCTCGGAATACGCGAGCGACCCAACTCTCCGCGCCGTTTGCAGCGGACTCTGGTCCACCCAGGCATGTTGCGCGACGTGCTGCTGTTTGCTGGTTGTCTTACGACTTCCGGGTGGTGGTGCGACCTCTTGGCTGATGCCGCGAGGCTGGCGCGTCCACACCATTCCCACGATGGCAGCGGCCACCAGTAGCAGCAACACAGTCGCGGTAATCCAATGCCGGAGTTTCATAGGGATTCCGAAATCATTCGCCCGGAACAATCTTCTGCAGCCCGATCGGTCATTGGTTTCTGTCCGGGTCCATCGAAACGATCCCGCCAGAACATTGACTAGATCACTGTAGCAAGAATCTTCTGCTTCATGCGACGCGCTCAGGCCCTAATCATTCGGCGCACGTTGGTAATCTGCATTACGCCGGTCCGGCCCCGTAGAATTATCACGCCCAATGCTTGCATCGCTACAATCAATTCTCGACGAACCCTGGAAGCCCATCTCCCGCCCTGCCTTGGTGGCGTGGCTCGTCTTCTATGTCGCGTTCCTTGCCTACGCTTTCTCGGCTCACGGCGGATTCCTCTTCATCGATGCCGCCAACCTGGTCGTACACGAGGGCGGGCACAATCTTTTCGGCTGGTTCGGCTCCACGCTCGGACTTTGGGGAGGCACGCTGCTGCAGTGGCTGGTCCCGTTTCTGCTGGCCACCTATTTCTTCACGCAACGCCAGACCACGGGCTTCGTGTTCTGCCTGTTCTTCTTTTTCGAGAACTGGCTCTACACCGCGACCTACATGGCGGATGCGCGCGTACAGGAACTTCCCTTGGTCACAACCGGCGATCCGGACTTCGTGGAACACGACTTCTACGCGATCTTTACGAGCCTTGGCGTCCTCAACCACGACACCCAGATCGCCGCAGTAGTGCGAGTGCTTGGCTGGTGCGGGATGCTTGCAGTCGTAGGCTGGCTGGCGGCTCAGACTCTGAGGAATCAAGACGCCGGATAATCTGCACGCCAGGGTTTTCAATCAGCAATCAAAAATCAACAATGCCTTCCTACGGCACCCAATCCCCAATAAAAATGTTCGTCTCGTGCGGGGCCTTGGCGTTGCGGTTTGAGGCCCAGACCAATTTCTTTCCGTCCGGCGAAAACATGGGGAAGCCGTCAAAGCCGTCGCTGTAGGTGACACGCTCTATGCCGCTGCCGTCGGGATTGATCAGCCACAGCTCAAAATTACCCATGCCGCCGGTGGCATGCGTCTCCGGATCGTAATTCGACGAGAAGATGATGCGCTTGCCATCGGCCGTGTATGCCGGCCCAAAGCTCGCCGCACCCAGCTTGGTGATCTGCTTCTTGTCGCTGCCATCCGCTTTCATGGTCCAGAGTTCGAGCGATGTCGGACGGATCAGATTCTGCCCCAGCAATTCCTTGTATTCGGAAATCTCTTTCTCCGTCTGCGGATGGTAAGCCCGGAACACGATCGACTTGCGATCGGGCGAGAATGTCGGGCCGCCGTCGTAGCCCAATTCGTGCGTGAGCTGTTGCACATGCTTGCCGTCGCCGTCCATCGAATAGATGTCGAGATCGCCGTTGCGCATCGAAGTGAATACAATCTTCTTGCCGTCGAGCGAGATCGTCGCCTCCGCGTCGTAGCCGGGAGTGCTGGTTAGTTGCTTCAGGTTCGAGCCGTCCGGATTCGCGGTGAAGATGTCGTAGCCCGAATACACCGCCCAGACATATCCCTTGGAAAAATCAGGCCGTGGAGGGCATTCCGGGCTGGCGAGGTGCGTCGAGGCATAGAGAATCTTCTTGCCGTTGGGATAGAAGAAACTGCAAGTCGTGCGTCCCTTGCCCGTCGAGACCATGTGTTGGTCAGTGCCGTCGATATTCATCTCGAAAATCTGGTCGCATTTGACGTCGCCATGCGACGACTGGAAGATCAGCTTTTTGCCGTCGGCGGAGAAATAGGCTTCGGCATTCTGGCCTCCGAACGTCAACTGGTGCACATCGCGCAGATGCTTTTCCTGCGGCGTGGCCATGTCGGGCGGGTTCGAGGTCTGTGCCAAAACCGACTGCAAGGTGGCGATTCCAGGCACAAGGAAGACGAGAAGCGACACAAAAATGCGTTTCATATAGATGGCCGCTAGTGTAGCAAAGGCCTTCAAATCTTAACCACAGAGGACACAAGGGGGCACAGGGACAACGAACCGATCTACGATTTCTCTGCGTCCTCAGTGTCCTCTGTGGTTATTCAGTCTTGCGGCGTAAAATAGGCGCGTCATTCCATGGAGGATGCATGAAATCATTTCTGGCAATTCTTGTCGTCGCCTTGCTGGCTGCTACGATTGCGCTCCCTGTTTCCCGCTCAACCGTTTCGGCGGGGCCGAAAGCGACTGCCGATATGTTGAAGCAACTCGAGGCCGAGTTTATGAAAGCCGCGGCCGACAAGGGTTCTCAGGGATACATGTCGTACTACGCCGATGACTCCGTCGAAGTACCCAACGGCGGAGCTCTGATTGAAGGCAAAGCCAACATCGCCAAAGGCATGGGATTCCTCGACGACAAAAACAACCGCCTGATCTGGACTCCAGTCGGCGCGGACATCTCGGCCTCCGGCGACCTCGGTTATACGTACGGCAATTACGAGTTTCACTCGAAAGACAAAGAAGGCAAGCCGGTCGTCGAGTACGGGAAGTACACCAGCATCTGGAAGCAGCAGAAAGATGGAAGCTGGAAAGTCGTCCTCGACATGGGGAACGCCTCGCCCAACCCGAAACCTTAACGCAAAGGGCGCAACGGGCGCAGAGGAATCATGAGAAATATCTCTGAGCAGTCGGCCAGTCCAGCTTGCCGGAGGCTCGCTTCCTGTCGGGGTGGCGTTACTTCCTAAAGTGATTCTTGATCGCATCGGCCTGCGTTCGAGTCACGACCGCCGACAGCGCCGCAGGGTCCGCCTGCTTCACGGCCTGCACACTGCCAAAGTGTTCCAGCAGCCGCCGCGTCGTGCTCGCGCCCACGCCTGGGATTTCCAGCAGTTCGGTGGACCGGTCGCGCATCTGCCGGCGCTTACGGTGGAACCTCACCGCAAAGCGGTGGGCCTCATCGCGAATGAGTTGAATGAGGTGAAGCACCGGCGAATGATGGTCGAGCGCAATTGGATCTTTCTCTTGCCCGTAGACATATAAGATCTCTTCGCGCTTGGCGATCGCAGCCAGTGGCTGGTTGATGATTTCCAGCGCGTCGAGCGCCTCTGCGGCAGCGTGCAATTGTCCCAGGCCGCCGTCGATCAGCACCAGGCTGGGCATCGGCTTTTGTTCGTCCCTTAGACGCTTGTAGCGCCGCGTGACCACCTCGCGCATCGACGCAAAGTCGTCCACCCCTTCCACGGTGCGGATGATGAACTTGCGATAGTCCGATTTCTTCATCTTGCCGTCTTCCCACACCACCATGGAGGCGACGGTTTCCGCGCCCT
>OBLW0100002253.1_pt1 | contig 15618 bp, 11 predicted proteins | sample 1520161 | NCBI WGS metagenome assembly OBLW01 (sample SAMEA3539309, study PRJEB22396) | soil metagenome | biome: tundra; feature: field; material: soil | place: USA | collected 2010-05 | depth 0.15 m | reverse complement strand
TTCAGACGTGTGCTCTTCCGATCTAGGAACCCGACCCGCCGGGGAAGCGCAGGGACGAAAGCCGCACATGGTCCAGCCAGGCCTGGTCCGGAGCCCAGCCGTACTTCGCGGAGATCTTCCTGGTGGGCAGGTTGTCGAAGGTCCACATGCCCTCGTCCGCCCGCAGGGAAACAGCCGCCAGGGTGAACGCGAGGAAGGAGAGGGCCAGGGAACGGGGTGTCATGGGGGCTCCAATTGGAGGGAAAGGAGCAACCATCGTATCACTAAGTATCGGCCGCGCCGGGGACCTCCCAGCACGGAGAAGGCAATCCGCCGGCTGTTCTAAAGATCAGCTATTTGGCAGCGCGCTTGCCCATCTTGGAGTCCAGGTACCAGATGCCACCGCCCTGATCGCCGACGGCCCGGAGTTGGTCCACGATCTGACCCACGTTGGATTCCTCCTCCACCTGCTCGGAGACGTACCACTGGAGCGTGATCTCGCTGGCGTAGTCCTTCTCCACGCGGGCCAGTTCGAACAAGGCGTTGATCTTGCCGGTGATGCCCGTTTCGTGGTCGAGGGTCTTCTCGAAGACCTGGATGACGCCCCCGAATTCCTTGGGCGGCGCGGCGATGGGCTGCAGCTCCAGCCTGCCGTCGCGATCCAGGAGGAAGGCGATGAGCTTCATGGCGTGGGCCGTCTCTTCGCCAGCCTGGACCTTGAGCCAATGGGCGAAGCCCTTGAAGCTCAGGGAATCGCAGTGGGCGCTCATGGCCAGGTAGAGCTGGGCGGAATATTGCTCCAGATTGATCTGCGTGTTGAGGGCGCCCTGCATTTTGGGGCTGATCATGGCTGGCTCCTTGGGTTCACTGGGAGTCTAACCCTGGGCCTGGAGAAACCGAAGCTACCCGGACGCCGAGCGACGAGCCACCTCCCCCCGACACACGATCCAGAGCCGCGAGCGCCTTCGTGTGGTTCCCCAGGGCGTCATAGTAGGCGAGGTAGACCTCGTTGGCCGTGCGCTGGGCCTGGATCAACTCCAGCAGGGACGCGTTGCCGTGCTTGTAGCTGAACCACAGGCCTTCGAGGACCTTGTCCGCATCCTTGAGGATGCCGCCCTGGTAGGACCGGAGCTGCTTCGAGGCCGCCTCGTACTGGGCGATGGCGCCGGTCACATCGGAACGGGTCTTCTGCTCCAGCGACCGGATCTGGAGCCGGGCCTGGGAGCGGGCGGCGCCCGCCTGGACGAGTTCCCCTTTCTGGCGGCGCGAGAACGGAATCGGAATGCTCAGGGTGGCGCTCAACGTATTCGACATGATCAAGGGCGCGGGAAATGGCGAGCCGCCGGCGTCCAGACCAGTGGCGTAGACCGGCGGCGCGTGGTTGACCCCGACCGAAAGCCCCAAGTCCACCCAGCGGTTCGCCTGGGCCAGCCGCAGCTCGTCCTCGGCCAGGACCAGACCGCTGCGGACGGCCACCAGGTCGGCGCGGTTCTTCAAGGCCCTGGCCAGCACCTCGTCCACGGTAAAGGTGCGGATTTCAGCATCCAGCTCCCCCGCCGAAGGGACCGGGGTCTGGTCCTGGTTCAGCAGCGGCCTGAGGGCAGCCTCGGCCGACTTCAGGTCCGCCTCGGCCCCGTAGACTTCGCCTTCGAATCGCTGCGCCTCGACCCTGGACTGGGCCAGTTCCACGCCACCGATATCGCCAGCCTGGAAGCGGATGTCGTTGAGCCGCACCACCTCCTGGAAGCCATCGAGGGTCTTGCGCTTCCGCTCCAGGATCAGCCGTGCCCTGGTGGCATCCACGAAGGCGTTGATCGCGGTGAGGCGGAGATCGCTCAGGAAGGTCTCCAGATCCGCCTGGGCTTTCCGGACGCCGGTCTGGGCCAGGGCGACTCGGGCGGCGCGCTTGCCGCCCAGTTCCAGCGTCCAGGCGAGGCCCACGGTGTACTGGGTCGGATTGGAAGACTTGGCGGGCCCGTAGAGTTCCTTGGAGGAGATCCCGGACGTGAGCTGGGGATCCGGGAAGAGGCGGTTGATGGAGACCTGGGCTTCGGCGCTGGTGACGTTGAAGCGCGCCGCCGCCGCGTCCAGGTTGGATTTCAGGACCCGCTCCACGAATTCGGGCAGGGCCATGGACCGCGCCGGTGCCGTTTCCTGGGCAGCCAGGCCCAGGGTGAGAGCCACCAGACAGAGGGTTCGAATGCGCATCGCTACTCCGCGGTTTCATCGAGGATTGGCATCAAGCCGGGCTCCGTGGTCTTCACGCGGCCCCTCGCCCTTCGTTCCACCAGCAGGTAGAGGACCGGGAGGACCAGCAGCGTAAGCGTGGTGGCCGTCACCAGCCCGCCCACCACCACCGTGGCCAGGGGCCGCTGGATATCGCTGCCCAGGCCCCTCGCGAGGGCCGCGGGCAGCAGACCCAGGGCGGCCACCGTGGCCGTCATGAGCACCGGACGGAACCGCTCGCCGGCGGCGCGGAGCACGCCCGCTTCGAGATCCTTCCCCGCCGCGTGCCGGTTCAGGTTGGCGATCATGATGATGGCGTTCTGCACCGAGACTCCGAAAAGGGCGATGAAGCCCACGGCGCTCGATACGTTGAGGGTCATCCCGCGCAGGTGCAGCGCGATGAGCCCGCCGAGGGTGGAGAGAGGCACCGCCAGGAGGATGAGCGCCGGGTGGCGCAGGTTGCGGAATTCCGCGAAGAGCAGCGCGAACATGATCAGGAGGGTGAGTGGCAGGATCAGGGCCAGCCGGCCCTGGGCGCGGTTCTGGTTCTCGAATTGGCCCCCCCACTGGACCTCGAATTTGGTGGCGTCGAAGGGAACCTGCTTCTCGATGAGAGGCTGGGCCTCGGCCAGGAAGGAGGACAGGTCTCGGCCCCGCAGGTTCAGCTTCACCGTGAGGTGGCGCCGGCTCATCTCCCGGGTGATGGTGCTCTCGCCGGCTTTCAGCTCCACCTTGGCCACCTGAGACAGGGCGATCTGGGCGCCCGAAGGCGAGGTCAGCACCAGGTTCCCGATGGCCTCGGGTGAACTGCGGGTGGCTCCCGCGAACCGCACGGCGACATCGTAATGCTTTTCCTCCACGAACACCTGCCCGATGGCGCTGCCGCCGATGCCGCTCTGGACGAGGTTCGCGATATCGGCGGCATTGATGCCGTACCGGGCGGCCATGGCCCGGTCCACGCTGATCTGGACCTGGGGCAGCGGCGGTTCCTGGTTCACGGCCACGTCGGCGGCGCCGGTGACCTTTTCCAGTTCCTCCTTGATGCGGTTGGTGATCCGGCGCAACTCGGCGAAGCTCTCCCCGAAGACCTTGACCACCAGTTCGCTGTGCGCGCCACCCACCTTGTCGTTCACCATGTCGATCATCGGCTGGGAGAAGCCGACATCGACGCCGGGGATGGCCTTGAAGCGCCGGGCCATGCGCCGGATCAATTCCTCTTTGGATATGTCCGGGTTCCAGGTGCCGTAGGGTTTGAGGGCCACGCAGGCCTCGATGTGGGAGGGCGTCCAGGGGTCCATGCCGTCATCCGTGCGGCCCAGCTGGGTCACGATGGTGGCCACCTGGGGAAATTCCAGCGTGGCCTTCCGCAGCTCGCGGGAGAGTTTGACGCCCTTGTCCAGGGAGATGCCCGGCGGGAGGGCCACCTGCAGCCAAAGCGAACCTTCGTCGAGCTGGGGCAGGAAATCCCGGCCCAGGGTGGCGCCCAGGGTGGCCAGCGCGGCGAGCGTGATGGCGCAGATGGCGAGGGCCCTTCCGGGCCGGGCGAGCAGAGTCTGGAGCTGCGCCAGGTACCAGGCTTTCATCCGTTCCAGGGTGCGGTTGTGGTGGACCTTGCCGGGCCGCCGGTAGGCCATGTAGGCCAGGCTGGGCACCAGGGCCATGGCCACCGCGAGGGCGCCGAGCAGTGAGAAGCCCACCGTGTAGGCCATGGGCGAGAAGAGCTTGTATTCCACGCGCTCGAAGGAGAACAGGGGAAAGTAGGCCGTGATGATAATGACCGTGGCGAAGAACACGGGCCGAGCCACCTGGGCCGCCGCGGTGTAGGCGTCCTTCAGCATCAGCGGGCGGCCTTCCTTTTCCTCCCGCCGTCGCAGGAGGTTTTCCATGACCACCACGGCGCCGTCCACCACGATCCCGAAATCGATGGCCCCCAGGGAAAGGAGGTTGGCCGGGATCTTCAGGTGGTTCATGAACACGAAGGCCGTGAGCAGGGCCATGGGGATGGTGATGGCCACGGTGATGGCCGCCCGGGGGCTGCCGAGAAAAAGGATGAGCACCACCAGGACGAGGAGGATGCCTTCGATCAGCGTGTGGGAGACCGTGTGCAGCGTGGCCTGCACCAGGGTGGTGCGGTCCAAGTAGGGCACCACCTTCACGTCCTTCGGCAGCGCCTTCGCGTTGAGCTCGTCCACCATGCGGTGCACGTCCTCCAGCACCCGGGAGGGATTCTCGCCCTTCAGCATCAGGACGATGCCTTCGATGGCATCGTCCGTCCCGTCCTTGCCCAGGATCCCGTGGCGCTCCTGTTGGCCCAGGTGGATCTGGCCCAAGTCCTTCAGTAGAACCGGCGTCCCGTTCTTCTGAGCGACAACGATGTTGCCCAGGTCCTCCAGGTTCCGCACCAGTCCGATGCCCCGGATGACGAAGCCCTGTTCGCCGTGGTCCAGCACGCTGCCGCCCGCGTTGGCGTTGTTGGCGTTGATCGCGTCAGTGATTTTCTGCAGCGACAGGTTGAAGGCCGTGAGCTTCGCGGGCTCGAGTTCCAGCAGGAACTGGGTGGTGAGGCCGCCGAAGTTGCTCACGTCGGCGATGCCGGGAATCTGTTTCAGCCGGGGGATGACCGTCCAGCGCTGCAGTTCGGATAGTTCCCGCAGCGAACGCGATCTAGACTCCAGCGTGTAGCGGTAGATCTCGCCCACGGCGGACGTGAGGGGATCCAGGCCCGGCTGCGCCCCGTAGGGCAGCGGCAGGCCCGCGATGCGCTCCTGGATCCGCTGCCGGCACCAGTAGTCCTCCACGCCGTCCTTGAACACGAGGGTGATGAGGGACAGCCCGAAGGTGCTGCTGGAGCGCATCACGGTGACGCCGGGGGCGCCCATGAGCTGGCGCTCCAGGGGCACCGTGATCTGCTGCTCGACTTCCTCCGCGGCGAGGCCCGGAACCTGGGTGATCACCTGGGCGCTGACATCCGAGATATCGGGATAGGCCTCCACGGGCAGGCGGGTCCAGGAGAACACGCCATAGACGGCCACAAGGAAGAAGACCGCCCAGACGAGGTGCCGCCGGCGCAGGCAGAGGGCGACGAAACGCTCAATCATTGAGGATCACCCCTTCCCTGGCCACGAAGCGCTGGCCGGTCTTGAGCCCTTCAAGGATCTCAGTCTGGCCTCCCACCTGGGCCCCCGGCTTCACCGCCACGGCTTCGAAGGTCCAGGGCGCGACCTCGACGAAGACCTTGCTCCCCTCCTGGCCCTGGATGACGGCCGCCAGGGGCACGAGGATCCCCTTGTGGGGTCGTGCCTGGAACGTGACGGTGGCGAACATGGCGGGAAGCAGGCGGTGGGCCGCGTTGTCGAAGACCATGCGGACTTTCACGGTGCGGGTGTCCGGATCCAGCATCTCCCCCACGAAGGCCACCTTGCTGCGGAAGGTCTCACCGGGGAAGCTGGCCAGCTCCGCCGAAACCTCCTGGCCCATGAAGATCCCGGCGATGTCCTTCTCCTGCACACTGGCGGTGAACCAGACATGGGTGAGGTTGGCCAGCACCATGAGGGGGGCGTTCAGGTCGTTCCAGTAGCCGCCGGTTCCCGCCGCGAGATCGGCCACCCGCGCCGCGATGGGCGCGCGAATGGTCAGCAGGTGGCTGGCCTGGGTCCCCTCGGGATTCGCCCCGAGCTGGAGGATGTGCGCCCTGGCCCTTCGCCACTCGCTTTCGATGGATGCGAAGTCCGTCTCGGCCTGGTCCACCTCGCGGCGGGAGGCGATATCGTGGCGACCCAGCTCCCGCACGCGATCCACGGTCCGCTTCGCCTGCTGGTACTGGGCCAGGGCTTTCTGAAGATCGGCATAGGCCTGGGCCAGGTCCGCGGATTCCATGGTCAGCAGCGGCTGGCCCTGCTTGACCCAGTCCCCAAGGTGGACGTGCAACTGGACGATGCGCCCGGACAGCGGCGGCAGGATCTTCACAAGTTCGGCCGGATCGGCCTCAACACTGGCCGGGACGCTCAGCGCAGTCTGCACCACCTGTTCCTGGGCTGTGGCCACTTGAAGCGTGTTCCGCAGCGGGGAAAGGTCCGGCACCCGGATGCGGCTCCCCTCGCGAAGGAGAATCTCTGCCGGGGCTGCTTTCGTGGCATGGCCACAGCCCACCAGGCAGGGGAGGGCGAGGATCAGCATGGGCAGGCCCCAGGCAAGCACCGCGGGACGGGGCATTGGAATCTCCTTTTCCGGGCCCTCCCGGAAGGGGAGACAAGACGGCCTTGAAGTCATCTTTCCAAAAATGGCCCGTGACCGGCATCACTAATGAGATTGAATCTCAAATTAGTTTGATCACCCAGTTCCCCATCAGAACTTCCACTTCACATGGACTGCCAGGGTGCGCGGCGGAATGACGTGGGTGCCGCCGAAGGTGCTGAGGAAGTTGTAGAGGCCCTGCTCGTCGAAGGCGTTCAGCAGGTCCAGGCCCACGGCGAGGGTGCGCTTGCCGGCCAGCTTGAACTCCTGGCCCAGGCTGAAATCCCAGACCGTTCTTGGCTTGACGCGGTAGTTGAGGCCCACCAGGCTGTCCTGCTCCGCGCGCACGTAGGGGATGCCGAAAGCGTAATCCGGATTGCCGGCCACCGTGGTGGGATCGCCGGCCTCCAGACCCGAGTCGTAGCGGCCGATCACCTGGCCATAAAAACCCTGGTGCTCGTACCGGACGCCCAGCTGCATGGTGAGCTTCTGGTCGTGGTCGATGAGGTAGGCGTTGGTGTTGTTCGCCGTGGTCGCGGCGTCCAGGCCCCCCACCGTGGGGTTGTAGAAGAGGGTCCGGACGGTGCCGGCGCTGAGGTACCCGGACCAGCCTTGGATGGGCACCACATCGAACCGCAGATCCAGCCCGTGGAATTTCCCCTTGGCGGCCGCGATGGGGAAGAGCACGCCGGTGTTCAAGAACTGGGAATTGTCCGCGGCGTTGGTGCTGTCCTTCCACCAGTACTCCAGGCTCACCTTGGCGACTTTGCCGATCTGCTGCTCGACCCCGACGAGGTAGCTGTCCTGGAGTTCCGGGCGCAGCTTGGCCACGGGCGTGTTCTGCCCGGAGGTGGTCGTCCACGCCAGCTGGGAGGTGGAAAGCGCCAGGCCTTCGTTCTCGGGTGTGATCATCAGCCGGTCGTAGACCAGCCGGAACAGGGTGCCCGAGGAAGGAACGTTGTAGGCGATGCCCACCCGCGGCTGGAGCTGGCCCTGGGTGAAGTTGCGTCCCTTGTAGCTGTCGAAGCGCAGACCCAGGCCCAGGTTCCAGTTTCCGGCCTTCACATCATCCTGCACGAAGGCCGAGGCCAGAGTGGGTGTGAGGCTGTCGTCGAACCGGAAGATCTGTCCACCGCCCGGGTTGGTCACGGGGTCGTAGGGGAGGTAGGGCCGCAAGGGGGCGCTGGGATCCGTGGGATCGACGAAACCAGCCCCGGTTGGATCCGTGATGGCGAAGGCAAACCGCTCATGGATGGGGTAGCGGACATATTGAAGGCCGGCCTTGAAGGTGTTGTCCCCGCTCTTCCGCGTGAGCGCCGTCACGATCCCCTCGTTGTCGAGGCTCCGGTCCTGGCTGGCCCAGAAGGGGAAGTCCGGACCGCCTCCCGTGAAGCCCGCCGCCAGCTCCTGGGTGGGTATGAGCCGGGAGGTGCTGTGGCGGTAGAAGAGGGAAGTATCGAGGCTCATGGTGGCATCGAAGAGGTGGGTCCAGCCCAGGCTCAGGTTGGCGTCCTTGTTGTCCACGCGCTGGTCCTGCCCGTTGGCCTCCTGGCTGGCCAGGTTTACCACATCCCGATTGGTTTGCCCGCCGCTGGCGGAGAACCGCGCCGTGTCATTGTTCGTGAACACCCAATCGAAGCGGCTGAACAGCCGGCCCGTCGTGCCATGGTTGTGCAGATTCTCGAAGTTGACGGGATCCAGAAAGCGGTCGCTCTGGGATCCACCGCCCGTCACGAAGTATCCGAAGGTGTCCGTGCAGCCCCGGACGCTGAACCCAAGCTCGGTGGTGTTGAATCTGGAGACGCCCATGGAAACGTCGCCTTCGATCCCTCCGGGCGCGCCCAGGCCCGACTTGGATGTGATGTTCACCACGGCCCCGGGTTTCCCCCCGAACTCGGCGCTGATGCCCCCCGTTATGACCTCCATGCTGTCCACCTGGGACGGATCCATGGAGTTCGAGAAGGTGGCCTGGACCTGGTCCGTGATGGGCACCCCGTCCACCACGTACATCACCTGGCCGTGGCTGCCCCGAAAATGGAAGCGCCCGTTCTCGTCCTGGATGAACCCCGGCGTGGCGAGCAGGATGCTCTCCATGGCCCGGCTGTGCACGGCCGCGGGAATCTTGTCGATGGTGGACTGGTCTATGTCCAGGTGGCTGGAGGGGTGAGCCTCGATGAGGTTCACACTATCCTCCACCACCACGGTGGCCGACTCGAACTTCAGGGTGAGGTCAAGCTCCAGCGGCAGGTTTGAGTGGATCGTGATGTCCCGGTGGATCATCTCGAAGCCCGGTGAACCCACTTCCAGGTGGTAGTCGGCCTTGGGCATGTTGAAGAGGACGAAGTGTCCCTTGGCATCGGTCTTGATGGTCTGGTGGTAGCCGGAGACCCGGTTTTCCAGCACCAGGGAGGCCCCGGCCACGGGCTTGCCCTGCTCGTCGTGGACATAGCCGGACAGGCTGCCACTGATGGCCACCGTACCGGGCGCCGCGGTGGGCCCAGCCAGGAGGCTGCCGGCGACCAGCAGAAGAGCCACGGCGGAGGGGCCTGAACGACCGGAGCTTGCACGATTCAGGGCCTGCTGGAATCGGTAGATGGGTGTCATGGATGCCTCGTTCAGACACTCAGATGAAACTGATTTCTGTTTAATTTCAATAGAAATTATTTCTATTTGCCATTTCTCGGAACTCCGGCCCTTCTCCTGAGGGGCCGAACCCTCACGGTAGATGAGCGCTGCGCTAGCCTGGCACGAGCTACTTCTTTTCGGCCCCGTAGGCCTGGTCGCCGGCCCCGTGGAGTTGGTGCTTCTCGGCGTAGCCACGCTTGTGGTAGAGGACCAGGTGCACCAGGAACATGAGGATCAGCACGCCGCCGAAGGTGCAGACGATGGTGGCCCCGGTGGGGGTGTCCATCTTCACGGAGAGCACCACGCCCAGGGCCGAGACCAGGGTGCCCATGGTCCAGCCGATGGCCAAGCGGGGCCCGATCCGGTCCGTGAAGAGCATGGCCCCGACCGAAGGTACGATGAGGTAGCAGAACACCAGCAGTACGCCCGCGATGGCCACGCTTGAGGTGACCACAAGGCCGAAGGACGCGTAGAAGAGGAAGTCCCAGAGCCGGACCGAGATGCCCTGGGCCTCGGCCTCCTTCGGATTCATGGAGATCAGGAGGAAACGCTTGCGGAAGATGAAGTGGAACAGCCCAATAACGCCATAGAGCACGGCGGTCCGCGCCACTTCATGCCAGGACACGGCCAGGATGTTGCCCACCAGCATGTCTTTCAGGTGCTCGGTCTCTCCGGTGGCCTTGCTCATGGCCAGGATGGCCGCCGCCGACGCCACGGCGTAGGCGATGCCGATGAAGGCCTCCTGGGGGATGTGGGCCCGCTTGGATTTCGCCACGGAGAAGATGAAGGCGCCCAGGAAGGTGAAGCCCAGGCTGATCCAGTAGGCGGAGGGGCCGTGCGGATCCAGGCCCATGATGAGGGCCACGATGGCCCCCAGGGCCGCGATCTGGGCCAGGGCGAGGTCCACGAAGATCACGCCGCGCTCCACCACGTGGACCCCGAGGTAGGCGTGGATGCCCGTGAGGATCAGGCTCGCCGCGAGGGGCGCCAGCAGAAACAGGAATATTTCCATGAATCGTCCTTCCCTTCCCTGGGTGCTTTCAATGGGCCTGCTGGAAGGCCTTTACGAGCTGGTTGACGTCGTAGTCGAAGAGCTTGAGGTAGTCGCCCGTTTCCTTGTTGCCGCCCACGGAGGGCATGAGCACCACCACCTGGGCGCCGGTCTCCCGCGCCACGCTCTGGGGCGTCTTCAGATCGAAGTAGGGCTCCACCATGATCACCTTCACGTTCTGCCGCTTCATGAGCGCGATGAGGTCCACCACGTGGGCCGGGCTCGGGGGGATGCCGGGCCGGGGCTCGACATAATCCGCGACCTGGAGGCCGAAGCGCTTCACGAAGTTGGGCCAGGACTGGTGGTAGGTGATGACCTTCCGGCCCCGGAAAGGCTTCATCTGGTCGTCCCACCGCTGCTCCGCCTCGGTCAACCGCTTTCGGAAATCCTGGAGCCGCTGCTGGAAGAAGGCCGCGTCGCCGGGGCTCATCTCCGACAGCTTCTGGGCAAGCCCGGTGGCCACCCGCAAGCCGTTCTGGGGATCCAGCCAGTAGTGGGGATTTCCCTGGGGATGGACATCGCCCATGGCCCGAGACACCTGGGCCGTGGGGATCTCGAGGATCTCCGCGAAGCGGGAGGCGTCGAAGTAGCCCGGCGCCGCGGGCTGGATCTTCGGGTTCCCGCTCTGGGTGATCAGGGGCGGCAGCCAGCCGATCTCCAGCTCCAGGCCCACCACCACCAGCAGGTCCGCCTTGCGCAGGTTCAGCAGGAAGCTGGGCTTGGCCTCCACGAAGTGCGGGTCCTGGTAGCCGCGGGCGATGGCGATCACGTTGATCCGGTCCCCGCCCACCTCGGTGGCCAGGGCCGCAAGATCCTGGGTGGCGGTGACCACGTTGAGCTTCCCGGCGGCCAGGGCGGGCCGCGCGGCGAACAGCCCCAGCAGGAGGACCACGACGATGGACTGGAAGGACGCGAGCGCAGTATGTGAGTCAGTTCGTGGGATTTTCATCGAGTTCCTCGCAGGTGGATCATTCGTGGTTCAGCCGCGAACTGGTACCGGCAGCTGTTCAAGACATGAGAATTGCTGTTCGAACCACGAAATCCGAAAGACCACGAAAAACCTTTTTGTCTCGCGTATTGCCGCGGGTGGTACCGAGTAAGGACTGCAAGAAATCTAATTTTGAGCTTTTCTTCGTGTCTTCGTGTCTTCGTGTCTTCGTGTCTTCGTGTCTTCGTGTCTTCGTGGTGATCTTTGTTTTTCAATTACTAGTCAGGACTCAGAACGGATGGGCGCCATGGGCCCCCATCACGAAGATGAGCTGCAGCCGGACTTCGTTCCCGTTCCCCTGCCCATCGTAATGGGCGTACCGGTACTGGCCGCGCACCTGGCTGAACTCGCTCATCCAGTAGGTGAGCAGCGCGGAGCCGCCGCGGTCCAGCTGGTTGGCGGCCGTGGCGCGCTCGGACCAGTCGTACCGGCCCCCCACGGTCCAGCGCTGGTCCAGCCGGTACTCGAGGCTGGAGTACATACCGAAGGCCTTCTGCTGCGTGGGCAGCTGGTCCCGCTGACTCCACACGAACTCGCTGCGCCAGAGAAGCGAGTTGTAGATGGAGCGCCGCAGGGGTTTCCAGCGCAGGCTCAGGTCGACCCCATGGAGCTTCGTGAGGAAGTCGTGGCCCAGCTCGTTGTGGCCCTGAGAGTAGGAGTAGCCGACCTCGAGGTTCGTGTTTTCGGTCAGGTCCTCGTAGCCGCGCAGGTGCCCCACGTAGCTCAGGTCGTTCCTCCGGCTGGAGGTGTAGAGGGTGCCGGAATCCCCCCGGAACACCTGGGCCGTGGCCTCCAGGAAGAGGTCGCCAGGCGCGGGCAGGATGCGGCTCAGGGATACCCCCATATCGTCGATGCCGTCCTCGCCATTCACGAGGTTTTCCGTCACCAGAGGACGGTCCGTCCAGGCCAGGGCGTGGTTGTGGGTGGCGTTCACCTTGCCGAAGGCCGCCCGCATCTTGCCGATCCTGGCCACGAATTCCCCCGGGAGAGCGGTCAGGGTAACGTAGGCTTCTTCCACGCTGACACCCGACTCCCCGAAGGAGATGAACACATCCCCCCGGGCATAGGGGTCGATGACCGACTGGATGCCCAGTTCCGCCTCATGCATCTCCATGCTCGGCACCGGGCGGACCTCGTTATGGCCGATGGAGCCCAGGAAGTCGCCGTTCAGGCTGATATCCGGGTTCAGGGCCTTGGCCGCGGCCCCGCCCGCGCCGCCCAGCTGGGCGGGCTCGGCCTTCGGCGCCGCCTGGGCTGCTTTCAGGGCCGCCACTTCCTCTTCCAGCTTGCGGATCCGCTCGTCCTGGGCCTTCTGGGGATCATCGACCGGTTTGGGTTCCTCGACCGGCGGGGGCGCCGGGGGGGTCTGGGCCTGCAGCACCCCCGTCGGCTGGGCCGCGAAGTACAGAACTGCAGCGAGACCAGCAACACCTTTCCGCACGATGGGATCCTCCAGAAGAAATCATTCCCCGATTGCCCCATGCGGTGTCAATGAAAATTATTTTCATTTGCGCCAGGGAAGGTCACTAAACCGCCGACGGCGATGAGCGAAGCTTCTATATAGTTAGCCCCTTGGGAGGTCTTTGCCATGAATCGCAAGAAGCTGTGGATCCTGGGTGGCGGTCTGGCGGTCGTCCTGATCGCCGGGCTGAGCATCGCCAGCCTGCGGGACCGCGGCCTCGGTGTGCAGATGGCCACTGTGGGCCGGGAGGATCTCCAGGCCAAGGTGAGCGCCAACGGCAAGATCCAGGCCGTGACCAAGGCCGATATCTCGGCCAATGTCATCGGCCAGGTCACCAAGCTGGCCGTCAAGGAAGGCGACCGGGTCACCAAGGGCCAGTTCCTCATGGAGATCGATCCCCGCAGCGCCAGCGCCAATGCCGATGCCATGAAGGCCAGCCTCCGGGCGGCCCAGTCGGACCTGGCCTCGGCCACGGCCAACGTCATCCAGACCAAGGCTGACTACGCGCGGGCGAAGCTGAATCACAAAGAAGGGATCATCTCCATCGCGGACTTCGAGCATGCCAAGACCGCCTATGACACGGCCGTGGCCGTCGAGGAAAGCGCCCGCCGCCGGGCGGACCAGGCCAAGGCCAACCTCACCCAGTCCCACGTGGGCCTGGGTTTTTCCACCATCACCGCCCCCATGGACGGCACCGTGACGGCCCGCCGCATCGAACCGGGCGAGACAGCGGTGCCCGGCATCCAGAACCAGGCCGGCACCGTGCTCCTCACCATTTCGGACATGAGCAAGGTGGAGGCGGAAATGGAAGTGGACGAGGCCTCGATCCCCACCGTGAAGCTGGGCCAGAAGGCCCAGGTACGCATCGACGCCTATCCCAACCAGACCCTGGAGGGCGAAGTGACCGAAGTGGGCGGCAGCCCCATCCTGAAGGCCAGCGCCAACGAGGCCATCAAGTTCAAGGTGAAGGTCTGGATCAAGAACCCGCCCCTCACCATCAAGCCCGGCCTGTCGGCCCAGGCGGATATCTACACCGGCAGCCGCAGCCAGGTACTCGCCATCCCCATCCAGTCCCTGGTGACCCGCGAGATCAAGGCCAAGCCCGGCGAGGTCCTCAAGCCCGAGGCGCCCCGCGATGAGGAGGGCGTCTGGCTGTTCAATGCCCAAGGCAAGACTCAGTTCGCGGGAGTCAAGACGGGCCTCCTGGGCGACCTCAACGTGGAAGTCCTGGACGGGCTCAAGGGAGGCGAACGGGTCATCACCGGCCCCTTCCGGATCCTGCGGGACCTGAAGGGCGGCGAGCTGGTCCACGAGGACAAGAGCAAGAAGAAGGATGAGAACAAGGACGAGAAAAAGAGCTGAGCGCCATATGTCTTATGAAGAGCTGCTCCGCGTGGCCCTCCAGGCCATCCGCGCCCACAAGCTCCGCAGCTTCCTCACCCTGCTGGGCATCATCATCGGCGTGACCACCATCGTGGGGGTGGTCGGGATCATCACGGGCCTGAACCGCTACGTCCAGGAGAAGGTCATCGTCCTTTCGCCGGACATGTACATCGTCACCCGGTTCGGGATCATCCGCAGCCGCGAGGAGTTCATCCAGGCGGTCAAGCGGCCCCAGCTCACCTGGGAGGAGTACCAGCGCCTCAGCAGCGGCGTCCTCAGCCACGCCGCCATGACCGCCACCCGCTCCTTCAGGACCCTGCCCATCGTCTACGGCACCCACCGCCTGGCGGATACCTTCGTGGTGGGCAGCACCGCCAATTTCGCCCAGATCCTCAACCTGGAGACCGGCGGCAACGGCCGCTTCTTCACCGAGGCCGAGGATCAGGCCGCCCAGAACGTGGCGGTCATCGGCGCCGACATCAAGGAGGAACTGTTCCCCAACGTGGATCCCATCGGCCGGACCGTCCTCGTCAACGGTCTGCCCTTCCGCGTGATCGGGAGCATGGTCAAGGAAGGCAAGGGGCTGGGCATCAACCGTGACCAGCTGGTCATCGTTCCCTTCCAGGTCTACCGCAAGAATTTCTACGCGCCCAACGATCCCCTCGACTACTTCATCAAGGCCCGGGGCGGCGTGGAGGGCCTCAGCGAATCCATCGACGAGACCCGGGCCTACCTCCGCGCGCTGCGCCACACCTCCTGGCGGAACCCGGACCCCTTCGGCTTCCTCACCCAGGACCAGCTCCAGGAGCTCTGGCGGCAGATCAGCACCGCCACCTTCGTGCTCCTCACCCTCATCGCCTCGGTGTCCCTGGGCGTGGGCGGCATCGTCATCATGAACATCATGCTGGTGAGCGTGGCGGAGCGGACCCAGGAAATCGGCGTCCGCATGGCCCTGGGCGCCTTCAAGCGGGACATCCGGCGCCAGTTCCTGCTGGAGGCGGCCCTCCTCTCCCTGACCGGGGGAGTCATCGGAGTCGTGCTGGGAGGCGCCGCAGCCCTCCTGGTGAAGACCATCACCGGATTCCCCGCGCAGATCACCGTGGGGATCGTGCTCATGGGCGTGGGCCTCTCGACTCTCGTGGGTCTCCTGGCGGGGTTCCTCCCGGCCCGCCGGGCTGCCAACCTGCCCGTCATTGACGCCCTCCGGGCGGAATAGGTCGCGATATGGCATCGGCCCGCATCCGTTCCTCCCTGCGCAGCATCGGTATCGAGAACATCCGCTTCGCCTTCAGGTCCATCCTTGTCCAGCGGCTGCGGAGCTTCCTGACCCTGCTGGGCATCGTCTCCGGCGTCGCCACGGTCATCGCCATGGTGAGTTTCGTGGCCGGATTCAATGAAGCCATCACGGGGGCCTTCTCCAGCTTCGGAACGACCCTCGTCCAGTACCAGAAATACGAACCCCGCTTCGGGGGCGGCCCGTCGCGGCTCCCTGAGGAACAGCTCAAGCGCCGCGACCTCACCCTGGAGGACGCCCGGGCCCTCAAGCGCCTGAATACCCTGGCGGCGGCCGTGAGTCCTGAACGATACCTGAACATCCCCGACCTGGCCGCCTCCACCACCTTCAAGAACAGCAAGGACAAGGAGGCCAACGCCCCCACCCTGGCCGGCGTC
>OBLW0100002252.1_pt1 | contig 15628 bp, 13 predicted proteins | sample 1520161 | NCBI WGS metagenome assembly OBLW01 (sample SAMEA3539309, study PRJEB22396) | soil metagenome | biome: tundra; feature: field; material: soil | place: USA | collected 2010-05 | depth 0.15 m | reverse complement strand
GATCCGGTGGTATAGCGACAGCTATATCGATATTCCGGTGCAGAGATAGCGGCTCGCTGCGCTGTCGGTCGGTATCTCGTTGCTGATCACGCTGATCTTGTTGTTCTTCCTGCTGCATAAGCTCGGATGGCTGTAGCCACGCTGTGGTACCGCGCAATGGCTCCTTGGCAGGAAAGCGGCGTAATATAAGCGCCTATGAACGATTCTCCCATTTTCGCCTTCGAGTCGGATTTCGCCGGTTCGCTGCACTGCATTCCGATGGCGGTGCGGCTCAAACTGGACAACTGCGGCGTGAAGGTGTCACTCAAACAATGGAATCGCCTGACGCGCGAGCAGCGCGATCAGCTGCTGGCGCAGCCCTGCGACACACCGCAGAATAATCGGAGCTACCGCGATTATCTGGTCGGGGTAATTGAGACCCGGACCGGGGACAAAGCCAAAGACTTACCCGTGGAGTCCCATCCGGAATGGACCGACGAGAGTCGTGTGCCAGACCAGGTCAGTGCCTATTTCACCGCTCAAGGGCTGGCGCCATTGTCGCTGCCGCAATGGACAGGGCTCGCGCCACTGCAACGCTATGTGCTGATCAAGCTGACTCACCCTGGCCATAGCAATGACAACTTTCTGCCGGCGCTGCAGGAGTTCGGTCTGCTCAGCCGCTGAGTTCCCCGCTGGCCGGAGCGGCGGTCGGAGCGGATGCCAGCAGCCCAACACCCGCCCGCGCCAAATCGCTCAAGCCGGTGCCCCCGGCGCTGCAGTACTCGATGATCTGCTTGCGCATGCGCGGATCCCAATTGCGGCGCAGGTGATTGGCAACATCGCGCGCCGCCACATCCGGATCGCTGGCGCCGTGAAAGAATGCGGCGATGTCGTTCGCCATGGTGACGAGCTGTTCAATATGCATGCGGATTTACGCCAGCAAACGCTGCGGGTGCGCATACACCACGTGTCGATGCGCGCGCGCAAAGCCCACCAGGGTCAGCCGGACTTCGGCGGCAAGTCTGATGGCCAATGCCGTGGGCGCCGACACCGCTGCCAGCAGGGTGATTCCGACCGTCGCGGCCTTTTGCACCATCTCGTAACTCGCGCGGCTGGTGATGACGAGATAGCCGGCGGTGCAATCGACGCCTGCGCGCGTCAACGCGCCGATGACCTTGTCGAGCGCGTTGTGCCGTCCGACATCTTCACGCACCAATTGAATGCCCTTGCCGGGCAATGCCCAGGCCGCGGCATGCACGCTGCCGGTCTGGGCATTCAGAGGCTGACGAGAGTGCAGTTCGGTCAGCGCCTGATGCAACTCCGGCAGTGTAATGCTCGGTCCCCGGCCGACGGGCGCGGGATGGCGAATCGCCTGCTCGATGGTTTCGGCGCCACACAGCCCGCAGCCGGTGCGTCCGGTCAGATTGCGCTGTCGATGCAGCAATTCGGCGAAGCGCTCGCCGGCAATCCCGATGCGAACTTCAAGACGGCCGGCCTCATTGAGCACTTCCACTGATTTAATTTCATCAGGGCTGTGCACTACGGCCTCGCTGAGCGTAAAGCCCACGCCCAAATCCTCGAGGTCGGCCGGCGTGGTCAGCATCACCACGTGCGGGGTGCGCTGATAGGTCAGCGCAACCGGCTCCTCCTCGGCAACCCGATCGAGGATCTGCTCAGTCTTGCCGTCAATCCAGCGCTCGACCCGGACTTCGCTATACAACAGTGGCGCCGCCAGTGCTGCAATCCGGGAATCAGGAATGACTGACACTGCGCTCCCGCACGATCTTGCGCTGACGCTCGGTCAATTCATGATACCGACGCTGCCATTCCGAGGGCTGAGTGACCTTGACGACCTGCACGGCGGTCACCTTGTATTCAGGGCAATTCGTTGCCCAATCCGAGTTCTCGGTGGTCACGACGTTGGCGCCGGACTCCGGGAAATGGAACGTCGTATAGACCACGCCGGGCTGCACTCGGTCGGTCACGACGGCGCGCAGTACCGTCTCGCCGGCGCGGCTGGCCACGCCCAGCCAATCGCCGCTCTCGACGCCGCGCGTCTCCGCATCGTGCGGATGGATCTCGAGCCGATCTTCGTCGTGCCATACCACGTTTTGCGTGCGGCGTGTCTGCGCGCCGACATTGTACTGGCTCAGCACGCGGCCGGTGGTCAGCAGCAATGGGAAGCGACTGGTGCTTCGCTCGCTGGTCGGCACGTACTCGGTGACGAAGAATTTGCCCTTGCCGCGTACAAAATGATCGATATGCATGGTCGGCGTACCGTCGGGCGCCTCGGCATTGCACGGCCATTGGATGCTGCCGAGCCGATCCAACTTTTCAAAGCTGACCCCGGTGAATGTGGGCGTCAGGGCGGCGATTTCCGCCATGATTTCCGAAGGGTGCTGATAATGCATCGGATAACCGAGCGCATTCGACAACAACACGGTGATCTCCCAATCGGCATAACCCGCGCGCGGCTCGACGACTTTGCGAACGCGCGAAATACGCCGCTCGGCATTGGTAAAGGTGCCGTCCTTTTCCAGGAACGAAGAACCCGGCAGGAATACGTGCGCGTATTTGGCGGTTTCGTTCAGGAACAAGTCCTGTACCACCACGCATTCCATGGCTGAGAAGGCCGCGGTCACGTGCTGGGTGTTGGGATCGGACTGCGCCATGTCCTCGCCCTCGACGTATATGCCCTTGAAGCTGCCATCCAAGGCCGCCTCGAACATATTCGGAATGCGCAGACCCGGCTCGGGGTCCAAGGTCACGCCCCAGAACGATTCAAACGTGGCGCGTATCGCGTTGTCGGCGACGTGCCGATAGCCGGTGAGCTCATGCGGGAAGGAGCCCATGTCGCAAGAGCCCTGTACGTTGTTCTGCCCGCGCAGGGGATTCACACCCACGCCTTCTCGACCCAGATTGCCGGTCGCCATCGCGAGATTCGCGATGCACATGACCATGGTCGTGCCCTGGCTGTGCTCGGTGACGCCCAGGCCGTAATAGATGGCACCGTTGCCGGCACTCGCATACATGCGCGCCGCGGCCCGCACCGACTCGGCCGGCACGCCCGTGACGCTCGCCGAGGCTTCCGGTGAGCGCTCTGGATGAGCAACGAAGGCTTTCCAGCGCGCATACGAATCGGCTTCGCAACGCTCCTGGATATACGCTTCCTTCGTCAGGCCTTCGGTCACGACCACATGCGACAGTGCATTCATCAAGGCCACATTGGTGCCGGGACGCAACTGCAGGTGGTAGTCGGCCTGAATATGGGGGGTGCGTACCAGGGCGATGACACGCGGATCAATGATGATCAGCTTCGCACCTTCGCGCAAGCGCCGCTTGAGCTGCGAGGCGAATACCGGATGGCCTTCCGTGGGATTTGCGCCGATCAGGACAATGGCGTCGGCCTTCATGACCGAGGCGAACTCCTGCGTTCCCGCGGATTCACCCAAGGTATTCTTCAGGCCGTAGCCCGTGGGCGAGTGGCATACGCGCGCGCAGGTATCGACGTTATTGTTGCCGAACGCGGCGCGCACCAGCTTCTGCACCAGGTACGCCTCTTCGTTGGTGCAGCGCGAAGAGGTGATGCCGCCAACTGAATCCTTGCCGTATTGGGCCTGGATACGTTTGAATTCACTCGCGGCGTAGTTGATCGCCTCGTCCCACGATACCTCGCGCCATGGGTCGCTGATCTTTTTGCGGATCATGGGCTTGAGAACACGGTCTTCGTGTTTCGCATAGCCATAGGCGAAACGGCCTTTGATGCAGGCGTGACCGGCGTTGGCATGGCCTTCGCGGCTTGGCACCATGCGCACCACTTCGCCGTTGCTGACTTCCGCCTTTAACGAGCAGCCAACGCCGCAGTAGGCGCAGGTCGTGGTCACGTCGTGGTCCGGAGGCTTCGCTGCGATCAGGCTCTTTTCCATGAGCGCCGTGGTCGGACAGGCTTCGACGCACGCGCCGCAGGACACGCATTCCGATGCCACGAACGATTCGGCCTGACTCGCCACCACTCGCGATGCGAAGCCGCGGCCTTCAACGGTCAAGGCCAGAGTGCCCTGCACCTCATCGCAGGCGCGCACGCAGCGCGAGCAAACGATGCAGGCATTCGGGTCGAAGGTGAAATAGGGATTGCTCTCGTCTTTGGCCTGGCCGCTGTGACGCGCGCCGTCCCAACCATAACGTGTCTCGGTCACACCCAGGCGCTGCGCCATTTCCTTGATCTCGGTGCGTGCCGGGGACTGGCCGTTGAGCAGCTCCTGCGGATGATCGGAGACGTACAACTCCATGACGCCGCGACGCAAACCCGACAGCCGCTCGCTCTGCGTGCGGATCTTCATGCCCTCGGCGACTTGAGTGGTACAGGAAGCCGGGTAGCCCTTGCGTCCTTCGATTTCCACGAGGCACAGGCGACATGAGCCAAAGGCCCGAAGCGTATCGGTCGCGCACAGCTTTGGGATTTGCTCGCCGACGCTGGCCGCGGCGCGCATGATCGACGTGCCGGCCGGCACCATGATGCTATGACCGTCGATTTCGACGCTCACCTGCTGGGTGCTGTTGCTGCGGGGCGTGCCAAGATCGTAGTGGTCTAGTGAGTACATGGGTGTCGCTAGGGGTTACGAAATTTGAGGAAGTCTTCCCTGAAATGCTTCAGGGCGCTTTGCACCGGAAATGGCGTCATGCCGCCGAGTCCGCAAAGCGAACCATTTAACATCGTGTCGCACAATTCTTCAAGAAGCGTCAGATTTTGTTGCGGATTTACACCGCACATAATGCGATCAATGACTTCCATGCCGCGGGTTGAGCCCAGGCGGCAGGGAGTGCATTTGCCGCAGGATTCGATGGCGCAGAACTCCATCGCGTAGCGTGCCATGTGAGCCATGTCCACTGTGTCATCGAATGCCACGATGCCGCCATGTCCCAATAACGCGCCAATGCCACTGAGGGCTTCGTAGTCAACCGGTGTGTCGAACTGCGCTGCGGGCACATAGGCGCCCAAGGGACCTCCAATCTGCACCGTGCGTAGCGGCCGCCCAGAGGCCGCTCCGTCAGCGTAGTCGTACAGCAACTCGCGCAAGCTGACACCGAATGCGCGTTCGACCAAACCGCCCCGCTTGAGATTGCCCGCCAGTTGTATCGGCAGGGTACCGCGCGACTTGCCGGTGCCGAAGTCCTGATAAAACTTGGCGCCCTTGTCCAGGATGATCGGTACGCTCGCCAATGAGATCACGTTGTTGACTATGGTCGGCATGCCGAACAGGCCCTTGATGGCCGGTAAGGGCGGTCGCACGCGCACTTCGCCGCGACGACCTTCCAGGCTCTCGAGCATCGAAGTCTCTTCACCACAGATATAGGCGCCGGCACCGAGCCGCACTTCTAGATCGAATCGGTGGCCGCTGCCCAGGACGTTCGCGCCGAGATAGCCCGCGCCGTACGCCACGGCAATCGCCTCGTTCAAGGTCCGGTGCGCGTGAGGGTATTCGGCACGCAGATAGATGAAGCCCCGCGTCGCGCCGACCGCGACGCCGGCAATCGTCATGCCTTCGATCAAGGCGAAGGGATCGCCTTCCATGAGCATGCGATCGGCAAACGTGCCCGAGTCGCCTTCGTCGGCATTGCAGGTCACGTACTTTTGCGGCGCGGGTGCATCGAGCACGGTCTTCCATTTGATCCCGGTCGGAAACGCCGCGCCGCCGCGGCCGCGCAAACCGGAGTCGGTCACGGTCTGCACGATCTGCGCCGGACTCATCTGCAAGGCTTGCCGCAATCCGCGATAGCCGTCGTGGGCGAGATAGTCCGCCAAATTGGTCGGCTCGATGACACCCACGCGCGCAAATGTGAGCCGCTGCTGGCTCTTGAAATATGGAATCTGTTCGGTCACGCCATGTTGCAGCGCATGTGCACCGCCCTGGAGAAAACCGGCCTCGAACAAACCGGGCACATCGGCGACGCTGACCGGTCCGTAGGCTATACGCCCGTCCGCCGTTTCCACCTCGATCAGCGGCTCAAGCCACAACAGTCCCCGCGAGCCATTGCGTTTGATCTGTACTGCAATGGAGCGCGCCTGCGCCTGCTCGGCGATCGCCCGTGCCACCTTGTCCGCACCCACCGATAGCGCGGCGGCATCCTTGGGCACGAAGAGTGTCGTGCTCATGATTCCTGCTGTTGCTCGGCCAGCAACTCATCAAAGCGCGCGTTGGTGACGCGGCCGTACAGTTGGCCGTCAATCATCATCGCTGGAGAGCAGGCGCAGTTGCCGAGGCAATACACCGGCTCCAGCGAAAACTCACCGTTAGCCGTGGTCTCGTGAAAGCCAATTCCGAGGGCCTGATGGGCGTGCGCCGCCAGTTTATCGGCGTTCATCGACTGGCACGCTTCTGCGCGGCACAGCTGCACGACGTGTCGTCCCGGGGGCGAGTGACGAAAGTAATGATAAAACGTGACGACGCCATGCACTTCGGCGCGCGAGAGATTCAGTCCCTGCGCAACGAGAGTTTGCGCTTCCGGGGGGATATAGCCCAATTCGTCCTGGATCGCATGCAGCACCAGCAGAAGCGGACCCGGTTGAGCGCGAAAGCGCTCAATGATGCTGTGGATTTGACTGATCATTGCTGCAGCTCAAGAAGTTACCGCGCGGTCGGGGGCCCGGATCGGGCTCTCTAATTGTAGCAAAATCCATGTCATAGCCGGGAACGAGGATCGTGTCTGCGGCCCGACATATGACGGGGAATTCACATCCCCGGCGGCTCAGCTCACCAGCCGTGCATCCACCCATTCGATCCAGTGCTGCACCGTAACGGGCGCGGTACCGGCCAGGTGTGCAATGCATCCCACATTGGCCGACAGGATCGTGTCCGGCCGGGCGGCCATCAGCGCCTCCAGCTTTCGGTCACGCAGGCGGTTGGCCAGCTCTGGCTGCAGCACGGAATAGGTGCCTGCCGAGCCGCAGCACAAATGGCTGTCCTTGAATGGTAAAACTTGCGCACCGAGTGCGCTCAGCAGCGCTTCAACCACCCCACGCACATTCTGAGCGTGCTGCAGAGTGCACGGCGGATGGAAGGCGACACGCTCCCGCTTACTTGCGGCCAGCATCTCAAGCCGCGGCGCCAGCAGCGGCGGCAAAAGCTCGGCGAGGTCGCGGGTCAGCTCACTCACGCGCGCGGCCTTGCTGGCATAGGTGGCGTCGTGCCGCAGCAGATACGCGTATTGGCGCACCATCGCCCCGCAGCCGGATGCGTTCATGACGATCGCCTCCGCCCCCGCTGCAATGTGCGGCCACCAGGCGTCGATATTGCGCCTCGCGTCCACCAGTGCGCCCGACTGATCGTTCATGTGATGACGGATGGCACCACAGCAGGCCGCCACAGGAGGCACGATCAATTCGATGCCGAGCGTGTCGAAAACACGCGCGGTCGCGGCGTTGATATTCGGGATCATGCTCGGCTGTACACAGCCGGCGAGCAGCAGCATCTTGCGCGCGTGTCGGCGATTCGGCCAGGCGCCGGCGGCTTGCCGCGGCAATATCTTGTTCTTTAGTTTGGGCGGCAGCAACGGTCGCAGCGCGCGTCCGAGCCGCAGTGCCGGCGCAAACCACGGGCCGGCGCAGAGTTCCTTCACGAGCGTGCGCCAAGCCCGAGAGCTCGGCGAGCGCGGCACCTTTGCATCCACGACATGGCGACCAATATCGATCAGTCGGCCGAACTGCACACCGGACGGACAGGTGGTCTCGCAGCTCAGGCAGGTCAGACAGCGGTCCAGATGCTGTTGCGTGCTTAACGTAGGCTCGACACCTTCGAGCACCTGCTTGATCAGGTAAATGCGCCCGCGCGGTCCATCGAGTTCATCGCCGAGCAGCTGATAGGTCGGACAAGTCGCCGTACAGAATCCACAGTGCACGCATTTGCGCAGGATGGCCTCGGCCTGCTCGCCTTCCGGCGTATCCCTGACAAAATCAGCGAGCGTGATTTGCATTTTGGCCTTCTGGATACATGCGCCCGGAATCGAAAATTCCGGCCGGATCGAATTGCGCGCGCAAGCGCTGATGTATCGCGGCGATTCCGGGGGCTAATGGCGTGAAGACGCCCTGCGTGCGATCGCCGCCGCGAAACAGCGTGGCATGACCGCCCAGACTGTGTGCCCGCGCGCGAATTTCCGCGGTCGAGCGCGTCGAGCGAATCCAACGCAGCGCGCCACCCCATTCGACCAGCTGGTCAGTCCCCAGTTCGACTGCTGCCGCAGGGGAGGGAACCGACAGGCGCCAAAGTGGCAGATCGCCGGAAAAGAACGGATCGGTCTGCTCGCGCAGCCCGTGCCAGAACTGCGCTGCGACGCCGGGATCGATCGCCTGACCGCCGAGCCTGGCGGCCGCCGCTTCGACCGCCGATGTGGATCCGGACAGGCGCACGAAAAGCGTATCCATGTGCCAAGCCGAGGCGGAGAGCGGCAACGGCTGGCCGCCCCAGGCGTTGAGCTGGTTCAGCGCTGCGGTTTCATTCATTGCGAATCGCAGCGTGGATTCCACCTTATGCTTGGGCACGACCTTGAGCGACACCTCGATAATCACGCCCAGTACGCCGAGCGAACCGGCGAGCAAGCGCGCGACATCGTAGCCGGCAACGTTCTTCATCACCATGCCGCCAAACGACAGCAGCTGCGCTCGGCCATCCAGCAACTTGGCACCGAGTACGAAATCACGCACGCCACCAAAGGAATATCCGGCCGATGCGCGGCGCGGTCCGGCCAGGCCGCTGCCGATGCAGCCGCCGATGGTAGCGGTCTCGCCATAATGGGGCGGCTCGAACGCGAGCATTTGTCCGTGTGCATCAAGCGCCGCTTCGAGCTCCGCCAGCGGGGTCCCGCAACGCACAGTCAACGCGAGCTCAGTGGGCTCGTAGCTGATGATGCCGCGCGCGGCGCGTGGATCGAGCACCGTGCCACGGGGCGTATTGCCGTAGAAGTCCTTGCTGCCGCCGGCACGGACCCGCAGCGGCTGGCGTCCGGCCGCGGCTGCGCGTATTTGTTCGGCTACGACCGCGACTGCCTCGTCCATCAGAACCGCGGCAGCTCAGGAAATTGCGCGGCGCCTGCGTGCTTGCGCAGCTTGCCGTATTCGCCGCAACGATGCAGTGTGGGCACGACCTTTCCGGGGTTGAGCAGACCGCTGGGATCGAAGGCCTGCTTGACTGCGCCGAAGGCATCGAGGGTGGGGCGGTCGAATTGTAAACACATCTGATCCAGCTTCTCGACGCCAACACCATGCTCGCCGCTGATGGTTCCACCCAGTTGCACGGTCTGCTCGAGAATCTCGGCGCCGAACTGTTCGGCGCGTGCGACCGAATCGGGATCGTTATCGTCGAACAGAATCAAAGGATGCAGATTGCCGTCGCCCGCATGGAACACATTGGGGCACTGCAGGCCGTATTTGCGCTCCATGGCCTGAATCGACAGCAGCATCGCAGCCAAATGCCTGCGGGGAATGGTGCCGTCCATGCAGTAGTAGGCAGGCGCTGCACGACCCGCGGCCGGAAAGGCGTTCTTCCGCCCCGCCCAGAAGCGCAGGCGCTCTGATTCGTTGTTGGACACCTGAACGCGCGTGGCGTGGGATCGTCGCAGTACTGCGCTCATGTGTTCGATCTCGTCGCTGACTTCCTCGGGGGTACCGTCGGATTCGCACAACAGCACCGCTGCGGCATCCAGGTCATACCCGGCATGCGCAAACGGTTCGACCAGTCGCGAGGCCGCCTGATCGAGCATCTCCAGTCCGGCCGGAATGATGCCTGCGGCGATCAAGGCTGCCACCGCGTGGCAGGCATCGGTCACTTCAGCAAAGCTCGCCATGATGCAGCGTGCCAGTTGCGGCATTGGCACCAGTTTCACAGTGACTTCCGTCGTGACGGCGAGCATTCCCTCCGAGCCCACGATGACGGCGAGCAAATCCAGCCCGGGTGAGTCGAGCGCTCGCCCGCCAAATTCGACCACTTCACCCGCGACGGTCAGCGCCCGCACGCGCATGACGTTGTGCACGGTCAGGCCGTATTTCAAGCAGTGCACGCCGCCGGAGTTCTCGGCGACATTGCCACCGATCGTGCAGGCAATCTGACTCGATGGGTCCGGCGCGTAGTACAAGCGATGCGGGGCCGCCGCCTCGGAAATTGCGAGATTGCGCACACCGGGCTGAACCGTCGCAGTACGGGCATCGCGGTCGATTTCAAGAATGCGATTGAACTTCGCCATCGACAGCAGCACGCCGCCCGCATGCGGCAGTGCGCTGCCCGAGAGCCCGGTGCCGGCACCGCGCGGTACCACCGGTACCTGCATGGCGTGGCAGAGCTTGAGGACTTGTGCGACCTGGGATTCGCGATCCGGCAGTGCCACGGCCATCGGCACCTGTCGATACAGAGTCAGGCCATCGCATTCGTAAGGTCGCGTGTCCTCTTCGCGAAATAGCACACAACTCTCGGGCAGCACCGTTCGCAGCGCCGTCACGACCTGACGCTGTCGCTCGAGATCGACGCCGATCGACTGGTTCATCGCCACGGCTTAGATGCGTCAGGCCAACGCGGGCACGGCCATTATCGCCAAAGGCTGCAAATGCCGCGAGACTATCTTGGGATGCTCGGCATGGTCACTGGCGCGGAGGCTTTTTGAGCCGGTGCCGGCGGCGGGTCTCGGTTTGCCATGAGCCATTGCGCGCACAGCAGGAACAGCATGAAGATCGCGTACAGGATCACGGACGTCACCGCCCGCGATTTGTTCGCCGATGGCATCTGGGGCAATGTCTGCTGCGCCGGCATCGCGGCACGCGCTGGGCGAGGCAGCAGCGTGATCAAGCGCGCCGCAATCGTACCGGGATCTTGACGTGCCGAGGGACCGTCAGGCAGCGCCGCGATCAACGCGGCCAATTTCCGAGTTGCGGCCTCGCCCGGCAAGCGAGCCAATTGGGAGGCCTCCTCCCAGGGATCGACGTCCAATCGCGCCAATACTGACACGACTCTGAGCAGCATCCCGTTGCTTTCCTCGGCAATCGGTGCAAACAGGAAGTTGTCGAATTCAGATCCGAGGCGATCAGCCGAAGCGGCGCGCATCATTCGGATCACCGAATTCCGTATCTCTATCGACCATACGGAACAGACCAGCGAGCGCTCTCGGGCAAGGAGATCTTGCTCGGAGCTGCGCCGGTGGACGCTCTGGGCGTGACTGGACGGACGAGGTTGCGAGCTACCGCGTTCGCTTTCAACGTTAGAGTGGCTCTGTGCGAGTTCGAGACATCGCTCGGGCGTTCTGAGTTTTGCGTCTGGCCGGCCGTTCGTGCCATGCGGACGCGAACCTTGGGACTGTGCGGGGTATTCATCATTAGCCTCGGGTTGCCGATGGGCTGCCCATGAACCCTAGCGACGCACTCGCGCTGCGTCGGTGCGGTGCCGCGCGTAGCGCGAGCGGAGGTTCACCCCAGTGTGGCGTTACAGCTGACTGATTTTACTAAGTATTCTTGCTTTTTGACTCTGCGTTTGTCGGCGAGGCGGTCGACAACATCTGCCACAGCGAGTTCAGTTCCATTGCCAACTGTCCGCTGACAAAGCTGTGCAACACCAAACGTTCGACTTCGGTGAGCGATTCAAATTTGATGCCGTAGAACACTACTTTGGGATGGCGGCCATCGCTGGCGCCGAACAGGGCGACGACGCTGGCCTTGAGCGACAGCTCGAATTGCGAGTCGATCAATTCGAGCTTCATGGCAATGCGAAGCGCCTGGCCACGCTCGAGCTTGATAGCTTCTTCCACCGCGAGGCGCCCACCACTGACGCTCAGGTCCACTATCACAGCCGGCGCGGCGAGCGGCGCTTCGAGGGTGACGTCGACGAATACGGCGGCGCGAGGCTTGCCGCGAACGGTGCGCCGCTCGACATGCTGGGGCGCTTCGATATGCACGTGCGGAAACGGCTCAAACACGACCTTGAGCACGGTGCTGCGAAAGCGAAATGCCGAAGTCATTCGACGCTGCCCTCCGCAAGCAACAACTGACCTTCGGCGCCAAACACCGAAAATGGCAGCGGCCTGCCAACGATGATTCGCTCCTTTTCCGCAGGCGGCGCTTTGACGCTCATTGAGATCGCAAGTCTGGGTTTCTGCTTTAATATCCGCCGCGTACACGCCATTACGGCGCGGTGCGGTCAATCTTGAGCGATTGCCGCGGAAACTGTGACGCCGCGCATGTTCGGCGCGCCGCCGCGCGACTACATGCGCGCGCGCCGATCCAATCCCATCTGGTCCAGGATGCGACTGGCGATTTCTTCGATGCTGCAGTCGGTGACATCGATATATGGCACGCTCAGGCGCTCGAGCAGGCTGTGTGCCGTGCGCACTTCGTACTGCACCTGCTGTGCTGAAGCGTATCGACTTCCCGGCCTGCGTTCGCTGCGGATCTGCTGCAGCCGCTCCGGTTTGATCGTCAGGCCGTAGAGCTTAGCCTTATAGGGCAGCAATATGGGCGGCAGACCACCGGATTCCAGATCTTCCTCCGCCAGCGGATAATTGGCGGCAAAGATGCCGTATTGCAGCGCCATGTACAGCGAGGTAGGCGTCTTACTGGAGCGCGATACACCGATCAAAATTACCTCGGCGCTGCGATAGTTGCGCGCACCGGCACCGTCGTCGTTGGCCAGCGCGAAATTGACCGCGTTGATACGCGCTGCATAGGTGGGATCGCTGCCGGCGCCATGCAAGGCTCTGCCGCTGGCGTGTGCGGATTCCATGGCCAACTCGGTTTCCAGCGGGCCGAGAAATGCGGCAAAGAAATCCAGGAACAGGCCATTCGCCTGCTTGACGGTGGCACGCACCTGATCATCCACCAATGTGCAGAATATGATGGGCCGCGCCCGCTCTTCCTGCGCGATGGCGTTGATGCGGCCCACGACCCCCCGGGCTTGCTCGACGCTGGAGACAAACGGCATCGTGACCGAGCGAAACTGCAAGCCTTCAAATTGCGACAGCAGGCTGTGCCCCATCGTTTCGGCCGTGACGCCGGTTCGATCGGATACGAAGCAGATGGTGCGCATCAGTCGCGAGTTCAGGCTTTGATTCCGGCCAGGAACAACCAGGTTTCCACGACGGTATCGGGGTTCAGCGACACACTGTCAATCCCCTGATCTACCAGCCAGCGTGCCAACTCCGGATGGTCCGAGGGTCCCTGCCCGCAAATCCCGACGTACTTGTGCTGTCGCCGGCAGGCGCTGATGGCCATGCTCAGCATCGCCTTGACGGCATCATCGCGTTCATCGAATAACTTGGCGACGACCGCGGAGTCCCGATCCACGCCCAGGGTGAGCTGCGTCATGTCGTTTGACCCGATCGACATGCCGTCGAAGTATTCCAGGTAGCGGTCAGCCAGCACCGCATTGGTGGGCAATTCGCACATCATGATTAGCTTCAGATCGTTCACACCGCGCTTCAAACCGTTAGCGGCCAGCAACTCGGTCACTTGCCGCGCCTCGGTCAAGGTGCGCACGAATGGCACCATGACCTGCACATTCGTGAGTCCCATTTCTTCGCGGACCCGGCACAGGGCCCGACATTCCAATTCAAAGCAGGGCCGGAATGCTCGGTCGACATAGCGCGCCGCGCCGCGGAAACCCAGCATGGGATTCTCTTCATGCGGCTCGTACGCGCGACCGCCGATAAGGTTGGCGTACTCGTTCGACTTGAAGTCGGAAAGCCGCACGATGACCGGCTGCGGGGCAAATGCCGCGGCAATCTGCGCGATGCCCTCGCAGAGTTTGTCAATAAAAAAACTCGTCGGGTCAGCGTAGCCTGCCATCTGCTGACGAATTCGGGCCTGCAACTCGACACTGAGTTGATCGAATTCGAGCAGTGCCCTCGGGTGTACGCCGATCATGCGGTTGATGATGAACTCCAGGCGCGCGAGTCCGACGCCGTGGTGGGGTAGCGCGGCGAAAGCGAAGGCGCGATCCGGATTGCCGACGTTCATCATGATGCGCACCGGCGCGGGCGGCATGGCATCGAGCTGAATCTGTTGCTGCTCGATGCCGAGCATCCCCTCGAAGACGTAGCCGGTATCACCTTCGGCACACGAGACGGTAATGTCCTGACCGTCTCGAATCGCGGTAGTCGCCTCACGACAGCCGACCACCGCCGGGATGCCCAACTCGCGGGCGATGATGGCGGCATGGCACGTGCGCCCGCCGCGGTTGGTGACGATCGCGGCCGCCCGCTTCATGACGGGCTCCCAATCCGGGTCGGTCATATCGGCCACCAGCACTTCCCCGGGCCGTACGCGCTCCATTTCTCCAGAGTCACGAATGATCCGGGCGCGACCGGCGCCGATGCGCTGACCAATGCTGCGGCCTTCAACCAACACGCGTGAGCGGGATTTGAGCGTGAAGCGTTGGATGCTGCGGCCGGTGCGGCTCTGCACGGTTTCCGGTCTTGCCTGCAGAATGAACAGCTGGCCCGTGTTGCCGTCCTTGCCCCATTCGATATCCATGGGACAACCATAGTGCTGCTCGATGGTCAGTGCCTGCCGCGCCAGCGATTCGATTTCCCGGTCATCCAGCGAGAATCGACTGCGGTCCTTCTCGGGCACCTCGACCGTCACGACCCGTTCGCTCGATCCCGGCGGCGCGTAGACCATCTTGATGGCTTTGGTACCCAGATTGCGCCGCAACACCGCCTTGTGGCCGGCCCGCAGCGCCGGTTTGTAGACATAGAATTCATCCGGATTGACGGCTCCCTGCACGATGGTTTCGCCCAAGCCGTAGGAGCTGGTAATGAACACAGCTTCGCGAAAGCCGGATTCGGTATCGAGCGTGAACATGACGCCACTGACACCGAGATCACTGCGCACCATGTGTTGCACGCCCACCGACAGGGCTACTGCTGAATGATCGAATCCCTGATGAATGCGGTACGCTATGGCGCGATCGTTGAATAGCGACGCGAACACTTCGTGCATGGTCTGCAGCAGCGCCTGCTCGCCGCGGACGTTGAGAAAGCTCTCCTGTTGGCCCGCAAAGGAGGCTTCGGGCAAATCCTCGGCGGTCGCGGAGGAGCGTACAGCGACCGCGATGCCTTGGCCTTGATCCATGCGTCGCCAGGCGGCCAACACTTCCTGTTGCAGCCGCTGTGGAAAGGGCGTGTCCAGTACCCATCGCCGGATCTGCGCGCCCGTGTGCGCGAGCTGCGGCAGATCCTCGACGTTCAGAGCGGCAAGAGCCTGGGCGATGCGTGCCGCGAGGCCGTCGTGACTCAGAAAATCGCGATAAGCCTGCGCCGTGGTGGCATAGCCATCGGGCACCGTAATGCCCAATCCCGACAAGCCGCGAAGCATCTCACCCAGGGAGGAATTCTTCCCTCCAACCAACTCTACGTCGCCGCGGCCGAGCTGATCGAAAGGAATAACGTAGCGACTCATTTTTTTCTCATTGCGTTGCTGTTGTTCACCGCCCCCGCGCCGCCGCAATGATCACATCCAATTGAATTGAAGGCGAGCAAAACATCCTGGCCTCTCGCGCCCACGTGACAGCGGTGTCAGGGCTAACCCACTGATGGAGAAGATCAATGTTCGCAGCGGTGCGGAACCACCTGCGCAGAGTCACACTCAATCGGAAATCAGAGTCGCAAAGATGCCGAGATA
>OBLW0100002250.1_pt1 | contig 15633 bp, 20 predicted proteins | sample 1520161 | NCBI WGS metagenome assembly OBLW01 (sample SAMEA3539309, study PRJEB22396) | soil metagenome | biome: tundra; feature: field; material: soil | place: USA | collected 2010-05 | depth 0.15 m | reverse complement strand
GTAGGGCTTCAGGTGGCTGGTTGAAGCCTTCCCAGGCCGGCGACTCCGAGGTGGAGATGGAGTTTGCGCAGGTTGTGGCATGTCGCGAGCAGGTTCCATTCCTGGCGGGCGTTGTCCAAGCCGCGTAGCAACAGGTACTTGCCTTGCAGGGTGTGGATCTGGCCGAAGACTGGTTCCACGATCGCCTTGCGCCGGGCGTAGGCGACCTGGCCGGGTTTGGTCCGAAGCTTGCGGGCCATCCGCTGCTTGAGCGTGAAGTCCTTAGGGATCCGACCTTTTGGTGCCCCCTGGACCGGCTCGTCACGTTCGAGGCGGCCCGTGGCGATCAGGAACTGTGTACCGTCCACGACGGTGATGTCCACGGCTGCTTCCAGGTTCGCCTGCGAGCAGTACCCGGCGTCAGCCAGTAGCTGCTTGGGTGCCGCCCCGGTGTTACAGGTGACCTGCTCGGTCATCGCCACCATCGTCTGAGAGTCGGAAGCGCAGTTGTTCAGGTCGGTCGCCACGATCACCTGATGATCCTCATCGACCACAGCCGCAGCGTTGAAGCACTGGTGGAACGATCCGTCCGCGGTCTTCATGATCCTGGACTCCGGATCGGTGAAGTTCCGTTGCGCCTTCGGTTTCGGTACTGCCCGGGCATACGCAGCAGCCGAGCGCTGCGCGACGGTGTCCTCATCCTTGCCCGCAGCCCGGGCCCTTTCGGCAGCCTCAGCAGCAGCCCGCTCCTTAGCCTCCGCCTCAAGGGCCGTCTTGGCTTCGGTGATCTTGGCCAGCCGAGACTCCCGACGGGCCAACTCCGCAGGCAGGCCGTAACCCTTGTTGTCCTTACCGAACTCGGCGTCCTCGTCGTGGTCGATCTGCTCAGCCTCCGCGAGCAACGCCGACACCTCCTCGGCCAGGATCTTCTGCTTCTGGCTCATCCGCGCGTAGCTCATCGCCTTGCGCCGTGACGCGTTCGCCCGGACTTTCGCGGGCGTCCAGGGCGACCCGGCCCAGGCTGAGCATCCCCGCGGCCTGGCACAACTCCAGGGCCTGCACAAAGACGTGCCCCAATGCTGACAGGTGCCGCTTCCGGAACTTCGCGATCGCCCGATACGCCGGCGCTTGACCCCCAGCCAGCCACCGGAACGCCACGATGTCCCAGCACGCAGCCTCAAGCTTGCGCGAGGACCGGATCCCCGTCGTGTAGCCCATCAACAGCACCCGCACCATCAGCCGCGGGTCGAACGGCGGCCCGCCACGACCCTCTTTGTAGCCAGCGTAGAACCCCGACAGGTCCAGATGCTCATCGACCAGATCAGCGATAAACCGGGCGAGGTGCTCCTGCGGCAGCCACTCATCCAAAGACGGCGGGACCAGCAACAGCTGGTCCGGCTGGAACGCTCGGAACGTCTTGTCCACCGGCCCAGCCGCGACCACCCGCAGCTCCACCGGTGCCATCTGGAAGAGACCGTCATCCCCATGACTCTCAGGCACACCCAAGTCTCCCAGCGCTCACCTCAGCCGCGAAGCACCCCGACGCGCGTGTTACGTACCCACGCTCCTAGGACCTTGCCGCGATGGCATTCGTGAGCGTCATTGACTTCTTGTACCTTGGGCGTGCCAACAACGGCGTGAGCGGACCGTGTCGCAGAACTTGGCTGCATGCACCAGCTCTGGTGGTGGTTGGGGCCATTAATGGCCTGGCCTGTGCCGGACTGGCCGCGGGATCCGTTGCGGCGACGCAGCCGAGGCTCCCGTGAGGCCCGCCTATGACACAGAACCTGTCCCAGCGCACGATTTTGAACACATCGAAGGGAAGGTTTTTCGAGTGCCCGAAGGATCCATCGTGAAGACCGAGCAGCGCCACCCTGGCAGTCGAGTCCTCCATGCTCTGGACCGGTGGGCGTCCAAGCCTACGCTTGCGCTCAGTGCGGTTACAGCCGTGGTGGTCTGGGTTCTGCTCAGCACCCTGTTGGGGTTCCCAGCCCGGTTGGAGACCGTGTTCCAGACGCTTGCTGCTGCAACGACTCTGGCTATGGTCTTCGTCATCCAACACACACAGTCCCGGGCGCAGGAGGCGACCCAGCGCAAGCTCGATGAGATCCTTCGGGCTTCGCCGGAAGCTGACAACTCGCTGATCACCTTGGAGGAGGCGCCTGACAACGAGCTGAAAGCGGCGACCGACGCCCACCGTGACGTGCGCCGTGACACGAGTCTTGGGCCGCCTGCCTGACACCTGAGGATGGGGCACCTCGACACTGGCTGCCGCGACCTCACCGGATCCGAGCACACCCAGGCAGGCCACGGATCTGAAGGCGTCCTCCCTGCCGTCGGTGAACACCCGGGGTCACGCCCGGACGCTCAGCGTTGCCTTTGGCCGCGGAAGAGCTGCTGCGGCGACCAGTGACGGCTGCCTCGATCGCTGCCGCGTCGTGGTCAGCAGCTTCAGCGTGCCGTTGACAATTGTGTCCTTGATGATGGCTGATAGCCTCCCACGGGAACCGGAATCGGTCCGGGTCATGTAGTCCTGGTCCACTATCGAGTGCGTGATGACGCGTTTGTCGTTGACTTGGCGTTGACCTTGGCGTTGACTTTAATGTTGGCCTTGAGGGAATCAGGAGAACCTTCTGCCGCCCGACTCACCCGACGCTGACCCAGACCTCGATTCAAGGAGTCCGATCCTGATGACTTGGCGTGACCGTGCTGCCTGCCTGGACGAGGACCCCGAGCTGTTCTTCCCCATCGGGAACACCGGCCCCGCCCTTCGCCAGATCGAAGAAGCCAAGGCCGTCTGCCGTCGCTGTGAGGTTATTGAGACGTGCTTGAGCTGGGCCATGGAGTCCGGCAAGGACGACGGGGTCTGGGGTGGACTGTCCGACGACGAACGGCGTGCTCTCAAACGCCGCAATGCCCGGGCCCGTCGGGCTGACCCCGCGACACCTCTGTGAGGGTTTCGTTGAACCTGCCACTTGGAGCAGGAACAGGCGCCGTCGACAGGCTCTGGCTCGTCATGCAGCCCAGGCATGCGGCGCAGCCTGTGCGTCTGGTTGTCAATTCGGTTCGTCCTGCATGATCACTTCATTGATCTGCGGACCTCCAGCTCCTCACTGTGATCGGCGGAGCCGTTGACACGATGCTGTGCGCGGAGCCTGAGAAGTTGCACAAGAGCACGATTCGCTTCGGTAGAGCCTTGCCAGCCATGTCGGCCGATGTAATCGCGGGAGGTGGAATTGACCGTCCTGCCTGTGCCGAGGTGTTCATGGCGTCGTTGATGCCGGCCTTGGCGCCGGCGAGCCCATAGTGCGGTTGGCGTGTAAACAGCGAAGATCCCTGCGCGGGGGCGTCTCACAGCAGGGTACGAGGTACCGGTCCCCTGTTTCGAGGTGAAAGGCTGGCAGGGACTTGATGTCCATGGGAAAACTCCAACGCTGGTTGGTCGCCTATGCCGAAGCGGCTCACCCCGGTAGCTCGCCAGGAGTACGTCCTTGATGAGGACACCGCGGCCCCTCATGGGCAGTCAGGCGACCACAGCTAGGTGCACTGGGGCGACCCGGCACCACGGTATCCACATCAGTGACCATGAGGTCGCCCACTTCAAGCGGCAAACGGGAGTGGCCACCCAGGGCCGGGCCGGATCATGGGGTCCCGCGACGCACTGGCCACCTCCTGGCTGCGCCGGCCGCTCGAAGGGGAGCTGCGTGATCGCAGCGTGCTTGAGCGAAATACATACCCAGAGAAGCTGGTCTTCGCAGTCCCGGCCTTCTTGCCGTTCAGAAGTTCGCTGTCCTGGGCTCGCGCATTCAGACGGCGGTGTTGTTGTCCACCCAGTCGGCGGCCGCCAGCAACGCACGAGCGACCGATCGTGCGTGCCTGGTTGTCAGGTACTCGTCATGGTCGGCAGACAGCCACACGCCGATGTCTCCATCCTCGTTCTGCACGGCAGCCACGTCGGCCGAGAAACCTTCGTCGCCCCGCAGAGGTGGCCAGTGCGGCCCGTAGTGTTTGGACGGCCCGATTTCCCCCTCGGGATGCTTGGTGTGGCACCAGGTCGGGCAGGTTGTGGAGGTCATGGCCTCAGTCTGCGCCTACCCAAGGGCCGTAGGAGAGCCGGGGGAAGACTCCTGCGGTTCGGGGCGACCGGCGTCCTGTGGAAAGTCCTCGGCGGGTTCATCGCGACCATCACCGGCCAACAGTCTTCCACGGTTAACGTGCAGGTCAGAGGCATGATAGAGCGAGAAGCTGCTATTGGGGGAGTGCCGCAACGGTAGCCGGTGTACCGACCGGCCCCTCCACTCCTGGCAGTGCCCTGCGGCACATCACCTCCGAGGTGGAAACCGATGACGGCGTCGGTGCGAACCGCCGCACGCCGCAGCGCCTGTGTTCACCTTCTCGAGTGGGGGCGCCGTTGTGCTCATGAGGTGGTCCAGTGCGCTACGGTCATCCTGCCTGAGTGAGCCGCGACAGCCGCAAGGCGCGTCTGACCTCGGTCAGCACGGCGATGGAGCGTTCGACGACGTCAAGGTCGCCCTGGCCCAGTCGCGAGTCGACTTTGACCCGATTCTGGTCCTTGTCGTCATTGATGCTGAGCATCACCACGACGGCGGCCCCGGGCTGACCGTCGGTGTAGATCGCGGACTCCCAGATCTTTGCCATCAGGTCACGCTCTGAGCTGTAGCCGATCTCCCCCCCGCTCGCAGACGGGATCCGAAGGGTAGCTGGCTCGCTGGTGGTGTTGTCGGCTGCTGACGCGTGCGTCGTGCCCCTCATGGTCGTTCTTCCTTCTGTGAAGTTCAGCGGTGTAGGACCTCGTCGAGGTCATACACCCCTGCCCGCGACTGTTCGCTCGTCCATTCTCGTCCGCGGTGGTGGCCAGGAAAACGGGCTCACGGTGAGATCTTCACCACCGAACGCTGGCATCGTGACCAGCCAGGTCTCCTTGACGGCACACTCGGACCGAGACGAGACCGTGCGGTGTCGCGCGTTGAGCTCCCGGTTCGGGCGGTCCTTGCTGACAGCGCCTGCGCCCACAGCCTCGCCCGGCACCCCTGCTCATCGGAGCGGGACCGCATCTCGCCCATTGGCGACGTTGCGACGTGCGCGTGGTGGTCAGATGGCAGGAGGTGAGCATTTCGCCTGAAGGGCCTGAGCGAGCGCCCAGGGTTCTCAGGGACATGAGAGGCCTCACGGACATGACGGGCCAGGGATGATCAGGTAGTGCTCGGTCGGCGACCTCGTGAGCTACTCGGCGTATCCGTCAAGCAACTCGCGTGAGCTCATTTCTTCAAGTTCACCGTTAGAGTATTTCTGCGAGAACTCACCTCGCCCTTGGCTGGTCGTGGCCGCGGTGATGTCTCGCATTTCTGTTTCCTGGATGATTACGCTCATGGTCGTTCTTCCTTGTGGCTAGGCGGACCGGTCATAGGTTTCTCGTCGTGAGCATTTCTTCACGCTAGGCTCAATCTGCGGCCGATGGTGGGAGGCCTAAACCTGTGTCGTGATGATCGGGCCGCGTCTTCTGGTGGTGAATCTCGCCGAAGTCTTTGTCCGTTGACAGCGTCCGGGGGCCGACACGTTCGTCGTATTCGCTGCTCAGGTAGCAAACTGGTGTATCAAGCCGCAGCGCTCGACGCCGTTCATCAGTGTTCGCCAATGTCGAAATCGTTGGTAACGGCTAGGATTCGGTCACCGGGGCGAACACTGAAACCAGCTGCCGGGGCCGGGGGGTCATGGGGTTGCAGGTCCAAATCCTGTCGTCGCGATCGGGGGCAGCAGTTGGTCCGAGGCTGTCTCGGAACAATTCGAGGTGCCCTCTTTCCCGTTAGTCGCGCCCTCACGACCGCCGAAGACGGCAGAACCCAGATGATGGTGAGGGAGCCATGTAGCGAAAGCAGCAAAGTTGGCCGAGTTCGTTGTGGGGCTTCAAGTCTGAGCTTGTCGACTCCGTGGCCGAGCTCTAGGTTCCGGGGTGACTGTGGTGTATTGTTCTGCACGCTGCGTCGCCCCAGACACTGGTGACGAAAGCTCTTCCCCGTGCTACTCCCGAACCTCGGTGGCCCGTGTCCGCACATTCCGGGACCATCCGAATCGAGTTTCGCCATCGTTCAGCAGTTACACATTCCACAGGACCTTCCCACCGATTTCGACCACCACTTCGTCCTTTTCCCAACCAGGTATGCGCCCTACGTCCCCGCAGCGCTTCCAGCGCGCTCAGCCGGTCGTGCCGGCCTGGGTCGGCAGGTCTTGGCCAGGACGCGCGCTATTCGTCAGGTGTTGGTCCTTGAGGTAGCAGGTCAGCTCAGTGATGTCGGCGATGATCTGGACCAGGCTATACAACTGGCCCTCGCCGAGGGGCCCCGTGGCGTGGTCTGTGATCTGTCGGGTGTGCTCGAGGGCTCCGAGACCGTGGCGGTCGACGTCCTCGCAACGGCGGGGCGCCACGTTCGCGACTGGTCCGGGATCCCCGTAGCCGTGGCGAGCCCAGACCCGAAGGTTCGCGAGAAGCTGCGCGCCCACCCCCAGGGTGCGTACCTGATTGTGACCGAGTCGACGTTCTCCGCGGTTTCCGCGGTGCTGTCGACCCCCACCCCGGCCGTTGAGCGGATACGACTTGCGCCGCACCCGACTGCGCCACGCGCGTCGCGCGAGTTCGTCGCCCGAACCCTGAAGAACTGGGGGGTGGGCGAGGTCATCCCCTTCGTGAGCCTGGTTGTCAGCGAGCTCGTGGCAAGCTCGTCGATTCACGCCGGCACCGATATTGACCTGTCCCTGGCCTGGGACCTTGGGGCATTGCGCCTGACAGTTCGCGACCATGGCCCCGCCCTGCCGGGTCAGCAACCTCTCGACGCTGATCTGCATGGGCGAGGCCTGACTGTCGTCGCTGGCCTGTCACGCACTTTCGGTGTTCTGCCCAGCACCGACGGCGGCAACGCGGTGTGGGCCGTGTTCGATGCCCCGCGGCCGCACCCATCGACCAGCCATAGGATGCGCAACTCCCAAGGCGAGCCCTCGAAGAACGCCAGCGTCGTCACGCTCCCCAGGCACCGCCCGGGCAGCAAGTCTTCGCTGCGCCGAGAACTCGTCGAATAATCCACAGGTTCCGAGTGCTTACTGCACTCGGCAGGACCCTCCGGGGTGAGGCCGACGCCCCCGCTGTTTTGTCGGGCAGACAGCGGGGGCTCAGCGGCGCACGCCAGGACAACCACGCAAGAGCACGACGGTCGTTGGGGTCGGTGGGGCAGGTACAACCTTCGAACTGGCGGTGCTGCAGCCACAGGAGCAGTGGCCTTGGTGGGGACCGCATTGTGCTCGAATCTCAAGCTCGCTGCCTGCTGGCCTGTCGCAATGGCACGGTGGCCGCCACACGACCGACGGCCCGAACACGTCAGCAGTGCGCGGCTCAGGAGACATTGCTCACACATCGTTTGAGGAAGGCTCTGACCCGCAGCTGGTTGTAGCTGTCAGCAGTCCAACCAGAGGAGCCACCCGTGACCGACCTTTTCTCTCCCTACCAGCTTGGGAGCCTTGAGCTCGCCAACCGCTTCGTGATGGCGCCGCTCACCCGCAACCGAGCCGGCGCTGGTCAAGCACCAACCGCGCTCGCCGCTGAGTACTACGGCCAACGGGCCTCTGCCGGGCTCATCATCAGCGAGGGCACCCAGCCGTGCGCGGTAGGTCAGGGCTACCCGCACACCCCTGGTCTGCACACGGACCAGCAGGTCGCCGGCTGGAAGCTCGTCGCGGACGCGGTTCACGCGCGGGGTGGTTTGATTGCCGCCCAGCTCATGCACGCCGGCCGTATCAGTCACGAGGCAATCACCGGCCTGCGTCCGGTAGCGCCGTCAGCGGTCAAGCCAGCCGGTGAGGTGTACACGGAACAGGGCATGAAGAGTTTCGAGGCGCCCCGCGCTCTCGAGGCTGCCGAGCTTGCGGGTGTCATCGCCGAGTTCGTCGATGCAGCGCGCCGTGCGATGGAGGCGGGTCTTGACGCGGTCGAACTACATGCGGCAAATGGCTACCTGCTGCAGCAGTTCCTCGCCGACGGCAGCAACACGCGCACCGACGGGTACGGCGGGTCCCCGGAGAACCGTGCGCGTTTCGTGGTCGAGGTTGCCGACGCCGTCTCCTCGGCCATCGGCGCCGACAAGGTGGGGATCCGGGTGTCGCCGGGGGGAACCTTTAACGACATTACCGAGACGCAGACCGAGCAGACCTACGCAGCGCTGCTGGACGGGCTGAACCCGCTGGGCTTGCTCTATCTGCACATCCTCGAGGGCCCGGAAACGGGCTTCCGCGAGCAGCTGCGCAAGCAGTGGGAAGGCGCCGTCATCGTCAACACGGGCTTCACCGGGCCATCGGACCTTGCCACCGCGCAGGAGGCCATCGACACCGGCGCTGCCGACCTTTTCTGCATCGGCCGCGGCTTCCTGGCCAACCCAGACCTCGTCCAGCGCCTGCACATGGGCGCCGAGCTCAACAAGCCCGACATGGCGACCTTCTACAGCGGTGGGGCGAACGGCTACACGGACTACCCGGTGCTGTCAGCCAACGCCTGAGGGCAGCGGCTGTTCTGGAGGTTCAGGCGTCGCGGGCGTACGTCCGGGCGCGCTGGCGGTGCTGATCATCAGCACCGCCAGCCCGGGAGTTGGGGGCACCAGCGTCGACTGTGGCGAAGCCGATGGACGTCGCGGTCTGGGCCCAGCTGAGCACCCGCGCCTTCGGCCTCGGGCTGGCCGGTGCCCGTGGCACAGAGGTCAGGCCTCGCGGGCGGGAACCGAACATGACCCACCCTCGGGCGGGATCAGCAGGCGGCCGATCCTCTTGACCGAGGCCCAAGGTGGCCGCCAGATTTGTCACACCACGTGGCGTTGTCGATGTCCCACAGGATCTGGGCCTTCAGAGGGTGCTCACCCGGTGGCTGCCGTGCCCCGCTCCGCGCGCTGCTCCTCGATGAGCTGTTGCGCGTAGTCGAGGAGGTGCTGCTTGCGGTCCTCGTCTAGCAGGTTGTAGTAGAGCTTGAGCATCTGGATCTCAAGGGCAGGCACGGGAGACTGCGATTCGTGCAGAGCTGTACCCACGACTGGTTCTCCTGCTACGTGGGTAAGTCGGTGCAAGCCCCTGGTCCTGCGCTCATCCCTGCGCCATCCTGGCCTTTTCTAGCCCCGTTCTCGGCCAATTGCTATCCGTGCGGCCTCATTGATCCGGATGCCTGCGGTGGCTGCGGGCCTGGTCGGGGGACTTCGCCGATCCGCAGACCGCCGCGGGTGGGAGCGCCCCCGGCCCCACGCCAAATCAGATGGGTTTGCCACGTGGGACGGCCAATGTTCGATGAGCTGTCTGGTTCGGGGCCCCCGAACCAGACACGGGGGCCCTGCCTCCACAGTGTTTGGGTGATGTCGGGGCCGATCATGATGAGCAACCTCAAGCGCGGCCACCATCGGCCCGCATCCAAGACGTTGTCCCCGCTGGTGGCGGTGCCCGCCGTGAGGACCAGGGCGTCGCTGAGGGGGTTCAGCCCTGCCGGAGACCAAGGGTGTTCCCATCCGGGTCGTGCATCCATGCGGCACGAGCAGGGCCAAGCTGGGCGATGTGACCCGTTGTCACCAGCGGCCCCTCGGTGTAGTCGTCGAACTTGACGCCCTTGGCCTCCAGGTCGCGGACCACAGTGTCTAGGTCGGTTACCTCGAAGTGGGCAAGCGTGTGCTCAGTGACGGTCCTAGGGCGCTTGAAGACCGAGATCTCGCTGCTGTCCCCGCAGCGGAAGCGAACCGAGACGGGGCTCTCCCACAGGAACTCCAATCCCAACGTCCCGCCGTAGAAGGCTTTCGCCTGCTCAATGTCGGTGACCGGCACTGTCGCCACAACCATGACTGCGCTGATCATTGATGACCTCCTGCTCGATGGCTCGCGCGGCTTTCTCCCGTGACCAGAGGGGCTGGATACGGGCCACGGCGGGCCAGCCATGTCGGACCTCGTGCCGCAGTCTTCGTCACCCCGGGCGCATTGCCGTGACCCGTCCGCCGACAGTGGTCTTGTCGCCTTCGTTGAGCTCAGGGAAGGCGACAAGGACCCCCGACAAGGACCCCTCAGTCTGTTCCTTTGGTCGCGTCGTGTTGGGTCAGCTCACCGGGACGGTGACGTCACCTTGCTGTTGCAGGAGCTGGTCCCACGTGTCAAAGCTCATGGCGAAACGTCCACCGAGGCCGTACTGGGTGCCCCAGCTGTTCCAGAACCAGACGAGTTTCTTGTCAGCGTCGATCCCGTCGGCGACGATCTCGTGGCCGCCGCGAACCGTGGCGCCGGGGGCGATCTCGACGATCCCCGTTTGCGGGTCGGGGGTGTCGAAACTGGTGTACCAGCTGACGCCGGTGATGACCGGACGCACCACGAGAGCTTCAAGGGCATGCTGTACACCGAAGGCGTGCAGGTAGGAGCTGATCATCCCCAGCTGCTTGGCTGCCTTGCAGACCATCAGCCCAGAGCCACCCGGATCGTTGGGCGGGTAGGGCTTGCCTTCCATCTTGGTCTCCAGCTCGTAGACCCGCAGGGCGTTGGCCTCGGTGAGCGTCGGACCCCCGGCGTAGTCCGGTGCCGAGTCCAGCGCACCACACAGCGCGTTGGCGGTGCATGAGCCCAGACTGCCTTGATCCAGTGGCAACCCGGTCGACTGATGGGTAACGCTCACGATTTGGGGCGCCCGGGTGGCATGGAACTGCAAAGAGCGCGGATCGTGGTTGACGTGACGGCCGAGCCGCTTGCCTTCGATCTGGTATTCGGGAAGCGTGACCGAGGTGATGTTTCCTTCAGGCATGGCATATCCCTTCGAGTGATTCTCAGAGTTGAGCTAGAGCTGGCTCCGTTGCTACTGAACTCGTTTGCCTCCGAACGCGGCACAAACTGCGCTCCGGAGAGCAACTCACCACTAAGGCAAGGCTAATCTGGTAAGTGGACGAAAAGGAAGCCTCCTCAACGGCAGATCTCACATCGCGACGTGCCTGAGGGCACCGGTGGCCACCCCCATGTGACCAAGGCTCACCGGCGGATCGGCTACGTGAGCGTCGCAGACTTCTGGTCTGCCAGGAAGGACGCGGCCGCTGACCGTCCCGATTCGTACAGCTGCGACTGCTCTGCCTGGGTGATCCCGAAGTTGGTCGCGCTCATTGTACCCGTGTCGACGAATACCGTTCGGGCCGTGACGTTCTCGTCGTCGAGGTGATAGCGGTCCCAGCCGGCCATGAGGGTCCTCAGACAGGACATGGCCAGCTCGTAGTCGTTGCCCGCCGGTCGGTCGACCTGCAAGGCTGCAGGTCGGGCCGACAGCTTGATCCCCCAGGTGGGCCAACGCTGCGGTTCGCCGTCGGTGCGGTCGAAGACTGTGATCGGGAAGTTCGAAAGCATCCCCCCATCGACCCAGGTCACCGTGCCGGTGGGCGTTGGGAAGGACACGGGGCGGAAGAAGAACGGGATGCTCATGCTCGCCCGGACCGCGTCGACCACTCGCATCGCTGCTGGGTCCTGCCCGTAGTACGGGTAGTCCCAGGGGAGGCGGACCAGTGCTCCCCGGCTGATGTCGCTGGTATGCACCACGAGCCGGAACCGCTGGTCTGCCGGGAGCCCGGTTCCTGGATCATCGGCGTCGGTGATGGCGAGGTCAGCGAAGGTGTGCACCCCGAGGTCAGCCAGCACGTTCCCGAGCCACTCCACGAGGTATTCGCCCTTGGCGATGCCCATGTGCAGCATCAGCTCGGAGATCTCCCCGGGGGTTCCGGAGTGACGCTCGAGCGGTCCTTCGTCCTGGAACTTGTTGTAGTCAACCGAGGTCATGATGGTCTCAAGGTGAGACAGAGGCTTGCCCGCGACCTGGTGCGCCGCGATCAAACTGGCGACGATCGCGCCGGCGCTGGTGCCTGCCACGCGCGGGAACACGTAACCCTTCTGGCTCATGGTCAGGACCGCACCGACCAAGCCGATCCCCTTGACCCCGCCACCCTCGAGCACCAGGTCGACCTTGGGCTGATCCGAACGTTCAAGTGCAACCATGACAGCTCCTCACTTACCTGTCCCAGGAACAGGTAAGTGACACCTTGCCTGGTCATCGCGTCTATTTCAATGCGTTCGCAAGGCTGAGCTCGGGATCGACCCACTCCCCGATGGGCCACTTGTCCTCACGCTGGGTAGAGTCGGCTCAGTCGCGCTTCGAGGAGGCAACCATGGATAGCCGTCGTCAACTGACGGGTTGGGGCAGGACTAACCCGAGCGTTGCGACGGTCCATCCGGCCGGCGACGATGCCCACCTGGTTCGCCTGGTCACAGAGTCCGGTCGACGAGGGGTGCTAGCTCGCGGGCTCGGTCGCAGCTACGGCGACGCCGCCCAGAACGGTGGCGGGCTGGTCGTTGACATGACCCCGCGCAGCCGCGTGTTGTCGGTGGACGCCGGCACGGCGCTGGTCAGCGTCGAAGCGGGGGCCAGCCTCGACCAGCTGATGCGGCTCCTGCTTCCGCTTGGGCTGTTTGTGCCGGTGACCCCGGGCACCCGGCAGGTGACGGTCGGGGGGGCGATCGCTGCTGACATCCACGGCAAGAACCATCACGTGGACGGCAGCTTCGGGAGCCACGTCGCTGCCATGGACCTGCTCTGCGCCGACGGGACTGTCCGCGAGCTGACCCCGGCCTCCGAGCTGTTCTGGGCCACTGTCGGCGGTATGGGACTGACCGGGCTGGTCCTGAGGGCGACCCTGAGGATGAAGAAGGTCGAATCGGCCTACTGTCTGGTGGACACCGAGCGGTGCGTCGACCTGGACGACCTCTTGCGGCGTATGGCCGAGGGTGACCATCGATACACATACTCCGTGGCCTGGATCGACTGCCTTGCCCGCGGCTCGTCCCTGGGTCGCTCGGTGCTCACCCGAGGCTGGCCGGCGACCCGCGACCAGCTTCCCCCGAAGCTGCGCGACCGTGCGTTGGATTTCCGGCCGAAGCAGCTGGCGGTTGCCCCCCCGGTCTTCCCCAGCGGTCTTCTGAACCGCACAAGCGTCGCAGCCTTCAACGAGGCGTGGTACCGCAAAGCCCCGGTGGAACGCAGAGGCGAGGTCCAGAGCATCGCGGCGTTCTTCCACCCCCTGGATGGCGTGGGGGAGTGGAACCGCATCTACGGCCCCAAGGGGTTTCTCCAGTACCAGTTCGCCGTTCCTTTTGGTGCCGAGGACACACTCCGCCGGTGCATTCAGCTGCTTAGTGAGACCGGGCAGGCCTCGTTCCTGGCCGTGCTCAAGCGGTTCGGTGAGTCCAGTGGTGGCCATCTCTCCTTTCCCTGCCCAGGCTGGACCCTCGCGCTGGACATACCGATCGGCGCAGCCGCCCTGGGCGGGCTGCTGGACCGACTGGACGAGGAGGTGATCGCCGCAGGAGGCCGCGAGTACCTCGCCAAGGACTCCCGGCTGCCCGCCTCCGCGATCTCACGCATGTATCCTCGCCTCGATGAGTGGCGCGACGTCAGACGGGCGGCGGACCCCGATGGGGTGTTCACTTCTGATCTGGCCAGGAGGCTGGGACTGTGAAGGACGCAATAGGTAACGTGCAACGGGTCTTCGTACTTGGGGGCACCTCCGACATCGCCCTGGCAACACTGGTGAAGCTGACCGGGGAGCGCCGCGGCGTCCAGGTCACGCTGGCAGCTCGTCCGGGCGAGCGACGCGTTGCCGCGGCCGCCTCGCTGCAGGCTCGCGGCATGCGGGTCACCGAGGTGGACTTCGATGCCACCGACCGGACCTCAGCGGAGAGCGCGGTTGCCTCCGCCTTCGAGGATGGAGGGGACATCGACGTGGTCATGCTGGCTTTCGGGCTGCTCGGTGACCAGCAGCGCGCGTGGCAGGACGTCGAGGCGGCACTGGAACTGGTCCAGGTGAACTACGTGGCAGCCGTCGCCTGCGGCGTCTTGGTCGCCAAGTGGATGCGCGCACAGGGTCACGGCGCGATCATCGCCATGTCTTCTGTGGCCGGCGAGCGTCCCCGGAAGTCGAACTTCGTCTATGGGTCCACCAAGGCCGGGATGGACGCGTTCTACACCGGGCTGGGCGACGCGATAGCAGCCGACGGCGTTCAGGTTCTGGTTGTCCGCCCCGGCTTTGTTCGTAGCAAGATGACTGCCGGGCTCGCTGCGGCGCCGCTGTCCCAGACCCCCGAGCAGGTTGCCGATGTCATCGTCGCAGGCCTGGCTGCGGGCCGGCAGACGGTGTGGGCGCCCCCGATGATGCGGTGGGTCATGTCCGCGCTGCGGCATCTGCCTCGTTCAGTGTTCAAGCGCCTGCCGGTCTGAGGCCCGCACGCCCTGGCTACAGGTATACGGAGGCCATCAGTGAGGCCGCCCAGATCCCTCCGAGCAGCAACAGCAGCCGGTCGTGAAGGACGATTTCCTCCGGCTCGCCCGCTGAACCGCTGTCGACGTCCACGGCATACCTGAGCAGGGCCATGACGAACGGGACGATGGAGACCACGCTCCACTCGTTCGACGAGGTTTGGCGCAGTGTGAAGGCCCACAGCGAGTACGTCGTGACCAGCACCCCTGCGGACAGGGTCCACACGAACCGCAGGTAGGTCGCGGTGTAGCTGTCCAGTACCGGACGGATGGCCACTGCGGTGTCCAGGACCAGGCGCTTCTCGGCATACCTCTTGCCGGCGGCCATGAACAGTGACCCGAAGCCGGCGGCGATGAGGAACCACTGCGACAGCCCAACCTGGGTCGCGACGCCGCCTGCAACGGCCCGAAGGAGGAACCCTGATGCGACGCTGCACAGCTCTATGACCGGTTCGCGCTTCATGCCCAGGCAGTACCAGAGCTGGACCGCCTCATAGACCGCCACGACCACCAGCAGCTGCCAGTTCAGCAGGGCCGAGATCACCAGTGCGCCTGGCAGGAGCACCGCTGCTGCGGTCCAGGCTGCGCGAACCGGTAGATCGCCGGATGCGACCGGGCGTTTGCGTTTCGTCGCATGCGCTCGGTCGGCCTCGATGTCCAGAACGTCGTTGACAAGGTAGACCCCAGAGGAGGCCACGCAGAAGCAAATGAAGGCAACCGCCATCTGCACGACCGCCTGCGGTTGGAACGCGATGCCGCCGGCTATCGGTGCGGCGAGCACCAGGATGTTCTTGACCCACTGACGTGGGCGGCAGGCCCGTAGGAGAACCCGCGCCCGCCTCACGAGGAAGACCTGTTCTTGGCCCGGGTGGTCCAGTGCCCCATCACCGCGCCGATCAGGCTGCCGGCCAGAACATCGCTGGGGTAGTGCACTCCGAGGATGAGCCGGCTGGTCATCATCACGGGGATCGAGAACAACGGGTAGCGCCGCCCCAGGAGCCTGGAGTAGGCAACGGCCGCCGCGGTGGTTGAGGCCGCGTGCGAGGAGGGGAAGCTCCAGTCGCTGGGCGTGGCGACATGCACCTGGACGCGTGGATCGCTGGGACGGTGCCGGCGCACGACGCGCTTGACGACGATGCTCAGGGCGTGGGCGCCCACAACGGTCGCGGTGGCCCGCAGCCAGGGGCGTCGGTGCGCAGGGTCACGGATCGCACCCATCAGCCCTAAGGCGGTCCAGGACAGAGCATGCAGATCGGAAGAGCGTCGTGTAGGGAAAGAGTGTAGATCTCGGGGGTCGC
>OBLW0100002249.1_pt1 | contig 15636 bp, 8 predicted proteins | sample 1520161 | NCBI WGS metagenome assembly OBLW01 (sample SAMEA3539309, study PRJEB22396) | soil metagenome | biome: tundra; feature: field; material: soil | place: USA | collected 2010-05 | depth 0.15 m | reverse complement strand
AGATGCCTAAGTGACTGGAGTTCAGACGTGTGCTCTTCCGATCTGTTGCGCGAGATCCAAAAACAAAATGAGGTCCAGCACAATGGGCGCAGCCAGAATTGAGTCGCGGCACAGGAAATCAACTTTGATCTGCATCGGATAGCCAAGCCATCCAAAAATATCGATGTTGTCCCAACCTTCTTTGTTGTCGCCGCGCGGCGGGTAATAGTTGATACGCACTTTGTGGAAAATATTCCCATAAAGCTCCGGATACAAAGCCGGCTGCAGAATATGTTCCAGCGCGCCGAGCTTCGACTCCTCCTTGGTCTTAAAAGACCCGGGATCGTCGAGTACTTCCCCATCGCGATTGCCGAGAATGTTCGTCGAATACCATCCGCTCAGCCCCAGCAGCCGCGCTTTGAACGCCGGAGCCAGCACCGTCTTCATCAACGTCTGCCCCGTCTTGAAATCCTTGCCGCAGATCGGAACCTCGCGCTCATTCGCAAGTTCGATCATCGCTGGAATGTCCACCGTTAAATTCGGCGCGCCATTGGCAAACGGAACGCCTTCCATCAGCGACGCGTAGGCATACACCATCGAAGGCGCGATATTTTTATCATTCTGCAGCATCGCCTTTTCCAGCGACTTCACACTCTGATGAATAGCGGTCGGTTTAATAAAACTCTCAGTCGAAGCGCACCAGATCGTAATCAGACGGCTGGCCTTGCTCGATTTTTTAAAGTCGCGAATATCCTGCCGAAGTTGCTCGGCAAGATCCAGCTTGTTCTTCCCCTTCTTAACATTGGGCCCGTCGATCTTCTTCACATAGTTGTGATCGAACACCGCCTTCATCGGAGTAATCGCGCTCAGCCGCTTTTTCACTTTGTCGAGCAGGTCGCGCTCCAGCACTCCGGCATTGCGCGCGGCCGCGTACATGTTGTCTTCGAAAATATCCCATCCCGTGAAAACCAAATCGTCGAGCCCGGCCAGTGGAACAAACTCCTTGATCTTCGGCGACCGCCCGTCCGTGCGCTTACCCAACCGCACCGTTCCCATCTGGGTTAAAGAGCCGATAGGGTGCGCGATTCCCTTCCGCACCGCCTCCACGCCCGCCACAAACGTTGTCGCCACCGCGCCCATGCCAGGAATCATCACCCCCAGCTTGCCCTTGGCCGGTTCGATGGTGTGCTCGCGCCCCGAGCCACTTTGCCCCTTGCTGACTTCAGAGATAACTTCGACCATCGGCCGATTTACCGGTTTCGTAGACGTCTTTGCTTTCGCCATAGTTTGGCTGCTTCCTTATTAGAACCCTGAGATGTGTGCAAACCAACCATCCTCTCTCACCGGCAAACCTTTTTGCAAACATCCCCGCCTGAACCCCGTGAAAAGCCACTTCAACGGCGCTTCTTGACCAGTGGTTGGTATATCCATCAATCGCCAATGAACTCGCCCTTTGCCGATGCAAGCAATCGTTTTTTTTCGTTGGACCATGCCGCCGAATTCGTTCATAGTGAGTCAGCTTCGGTTGGGCCAAGCCCTTCCCCGATTGGTCTTTTTGAGCATCATCGGATCTGCCGGGCGGCCCGCTTCTTGTGTTTTTGCAAGGGGCGGGTGCTGGCACAATCGAATCCCTAATGAGTCGCCATCAGCCGCGGTCGGGCCACATCCCATTCGCGGCTGTCCTCCAAGAGCAGACTGATCCTAGCAGTCTGCTCTTGGCTTTTATTTGACAGCGTCGGCGCGCCCCTTCAAGGCGAGCAGACACGCCGTTCTCCTTCTGGGCGGCACTGGGTGTAAATCCTCGTTCCCCGTCGTAGAATGGGCTGTGACCCCGAACTCTAGCGCCATCGAACTTGCGCCGCCTGTTCCGTCTGCCGAAACCATTGGCCAGCCGGTCATTTCCGTCCGCGATCTCGTGCACCGCTACGAAAATCGGACGGCGCTCAATGGCGTCTCGTTCGAGGTTCGTCCGGCAGAACTTTTTGGACTGCTTGGCCCAAACGGTAGCGGCAAGACTACCTTGTTCCGCATTCTTTCGACGCTCATGGTACCGACCTCGGGTAGCGCTACAATCGCGGGCTTCGACGCGGTTCGAGAACCGGGAGCGCTGCGGCGGCACATTGGCGTTGTCTTCCAGGCGCAGAGCGTCGACATCAAGTTGACTGCGTATGAAAATCTCTGGCACCAGGGACATCTCTACGGCCTGCGCGGCTCTGAACTGAAGACGCGAATTAACGAGATTCTCACCCGTGTGGGGTTGCTCGACCGGCGCGACGATCGCGTGGAGACTTTTTCCGGTGGAATGCAGCGCCGTATCGAACTGGCCAAGGGGCTGCTTCATCATCCTGAGGTGCTGTTGCTGGACGAGCCGACGACTGGCCTTGATCCCGGCGCGCGACACGACCTTTGGCAGTATCTGCAGATTTTGCGCGATCAGGAACACGTTTCCGTCATTGTAACCACTCACCTAATGGAAGAGGCCGAACGCTGTGACCGGCTGGCCATTTTGAATGAAGGAAACCTGGTTGCGCTAGGCACGCCCGAATCTCTAACCCGCGAAATTGGAGGCGACGTCATTCTGCTGGAAGCGCGCGACCCGCAGTCCCTGGCCGATCGCATCCGCAACAAGTTTCAAGTGGATGCCACGGTGATGGACAACCACGTGCGCCTCGAAATCGAAAACGGGCATCATTTCGTTCCCGACGTCGTCGAGGCCTTTCCGGGAGAAATCCAGTCGCTGAGCATGAGCAAGCCGACGCTGGAGGATGTTTTCATCCATCGGACCGGGCACCGGTTTTGGAGCGAAGACGCGGAAGCGGAGCCGGAAGCGGGCAAGAAGAAAGCCAAGAAGAAACAGGCCTAGCTAGGGCGTTGCCATTTTACCCGCCGGCGGTGTCGGCGCGCTCAGTAACTCCACAAACAGCTTGTAGAATCTCTCCGTGTCCAGATCGACCTGCACTTCTACCGGCTGGACCTCGCGCTTGGGCGTGTCTCGGTCGGTCCAGGTGATGGTATCTCCATAGCTGTAGCCGCGGTCGAGGTTCACATCCATGTAACGGTTCTCTTTCTTTGTGATCAGGCTCGGATCGAGCCATGCCGCTGCTGCGAGTTCATCCCAGAGATAGTTGTAGGCACCACGTAGACGCTCATATTTGCCGATATATTGCGCGGAGGGAGTAGTGCTCGTCTTGATCTTGTCGATCAGGTCTTGGGTCATTCTGGTCTTCACGGAAATATCTACCGTCGTACTGACCATCTTTTTCCAAGGCGCCCGCAGCGCAATGTGGGCCGATTCCGGATCGAACCAGAGATTGAATTCGCGGCGGGGCGTGTTGATGAACTCGGGATCGTCGGTTTGTGGACTCAGACTCCCGCCTATGAAAACCAACTCTTTGGCCAGGCTCGGAAATTCGGGGTCGAGCGAGATCGCGAGCGCCAGGTTGGTCATCGGTCCGCCTTCGTAGATGGTCACTTCATGCGGATATTTGTGGACCATGCGCAGCATGAAGTGGGCGGCGTCTTCGGCGGCGGGCTTGGTGGTCGGCTTCCCTTCCGGCATCGCGCCCAGGTCGCGGGGCGCGTGATACACGCTTGGGGTCCAGGCGCCAATCCACGACACGGAACCGAAGCGCTGCTCCCACTCCTCAGTGTCCGCTTTGGTTCGGACGAGCGGATATTCGGCTCCAGGAACGACCGGAACGTCGGTGCGTCCGATGATTTCCAATATGCGGAGAGTGTGCGCGACTTCTTCGGTGAGCCACGCATCTCCGGTCACGACCGTAATGCCGAGGACTTCGGTCTGCGGAGACTGGATCAGGAGCAAGATGGCTTGCTGATCGGTGCCCGCGGGGCCGGCTGCATCCTGATCGATAATGATCTTGCGCTTGGCTTGGGATAAATCGGAGCTTTGGGAGACCACGCTTGTTATTAAAACCAAGCACACGGTAGCGATTGCGCTGCGCATATTTCTGAACTTCTTACTGAACGTCTTTGTCGGCCTATTCCTGAACGTGTTCGTGAACGTAGGCAACCGCTGCCCGAAGTCGAAGAGAGCCAATCGCACTCGGTAACTCCTAAAACTTGAGCTTGAGGGCGAATTGAATGAGGCGCGGATTGTTGACGGTAGCATTGACCACGCCGAAAGTGGAGGGCGTACCTATGTCCTGCTCTCCCGTGCCGCTGATGCCTGTCATAAAGTATTGCGGGTGATTGAAGAGGTTGAAGAACTCGGCCCGGAATTGCAGATTCATTCCCTCGCGGAAGGAGAGCGGCAAGTCCTTGAACAGTGAGAAATCTGTATTCACAAAACGAGGGCCGTAAACCGGCGCGCGGGCGGCGTTACCGAGTCCCCCGTAATTTACGCCATTGTATGTGATGACGTCGGATTCGAAAGCGCAGGGGTTAAACCAGTTACTGAGTGTATGAATCTTCGATGGAGCGACGCATCCGGGATTTGCCGCGACGGGTCCAGCCTTGTTGGGATCGCCAACTTGGTTCGGCCGATCAAGGGTAAGGCCGTTGTAGTTGAAGAACACTCCTGATGGGTTTGTGCTATCGACCACGAAAAGCGGGAATCCCGAGGTTGCCCTCTCGATCAGATTGACCTGCCAATTTCCAAGAACGGCATTGACTGGACCGTTCCAGTCGCTGCCGAAGCGCTTGCCCTTGCCGACAGGGAGATCATAAAGAACGCTAGCGGTAAAGCTGTCGTTGAGGTTCAATTGTGACAAACCCCAATCGAGTTTCTTTGTCCCAGGCAGAGGATAGTATAAAGCGCCAGGATTGGTACCCAATCCGTCCGTTAAGCCGGAGTCGAAAGTGCGGGACCAAGTGTATCCAAACAGGGCGTAAAGTCCATGCCGCACGCTCTTAGTCTCAGCCTTCACCTGGAGCGAGTCATACCGGGCATCCCCAATGCTGTTGTTGGTGTCGACGATCTGAAATGGGAGCGCGTACGGGAACGACGGGAAGCCGCAGCCTAGAGTGTAGCCGGGAACGTTGCCGCATGCACTAGGCGGAGAAAGGTTTTCATTCAACTGGCTGACGAGAATGTGATGGCTTCGCGTTCCGGCGTAGCCGACCGTCAATACAACATCGCCGGGTACCTGGCGCTCCACGTTGAGATTGAACTGCTGGATCGAACCTTGTTTGAAATCACGATTCTTCGATTGAATGCTGCCAGTGTAGGCTGTTGGGTTTACTGGCGATGTGTAAATCGCGCCAAGACCGCCATCGACAGTCGTGGTGGAAGGGGTACCGGGCGGAAGAAGGAATCCATTCGATAGAGAGCCAAAAGTACTGCCATAGGCCAGACAGAAAGTACAGGGATCTACCTCCGCATAGTACGGCGGGTTCTGCCATAACCCCTGTCCACCCTGATCCCAAGAAGAATCGTGATAAATAGCGTAACCGGCGCGAATTACCGTCTTATCGCCGGCAAAGGGCTTCCAGGCCAGTCCGATTCGCGGTTCCAATGCGGTCTTATCGAATTCGATGCCGGCGCGCCCGTCGGTTGCAATGCAGGTTGTGCAACTGCTCAAAGTGGGGCTGCCTTTCGGGACGTACCACATCAGGTTCTGAATGTCGAAATTCGCCTGCCGATTACCCACCTCGGTTTCAGGCGTCACCAGAGCCCAGGCTAACCCGATGTTTACCGTCAAATTGGGCAGCACTCGCCAATCATCCTGCACGAAGGGACGAATCAACTTGAAGCGGCGGCCGACCGTGCTGCCGAGAAATGTTTGATCGTGGGCCGCGAAAACACCCAAACCACCCAACAATAAATCGCCGATGTCGTCATGAGTGAGAGAGCCAAAGTTGACGACATACCCGTCCTGGAAAGCATTGTTTCTAATGTTCATCTCTTCGGCGCGATAAACGCCGCCGATCTTAATATCATGTTTGCCCCGAATCAAATCGATAGTGTCGCCAACCGAGTAGACGTTGGTGCCGCCCTGATAAGGCGCGTAGCCGCGATCGCCGATCGAAAAGTAGCTGCCCATCTGGAAGGAAGTCATGCCGCAACTAACGCAGTCATTAGTGGCCTGGTTCAAACTGGAAGGGTAGCCCGTCAAGCTATCGCAGGCGCTCGCGAGATTAGCGCCCAGGATGCCCAGCGTGGCCGATTCGCAAGGCGGCGCTCCGAACTCACCGAAAGAGAGGATGTGATTGAAAATCCGGTTGAATCCCGCATTGAACTGGTTGATGGTAGTCGCGGAAAAAACGTGGGTCTCGGTTAGGCTCGCATTGCGCCCATGGTTGTCGATTTGCTGGTTAGTACCAAATGCGTTTTCCGCCGCCCATGTCGGCGAGCCACCGGGGACGAAGTTGGTGGCTTGATCGTAACTGAAGCGAGCAAAGATAGAATCCTTGTTGGAAAAGTTGTGGTCCAGCCGGATGTCCCACGTGCCTTCGTTCAGCTTGCGCGTAGGTTGAGTTGCATAGTTAAACGATGAGTTTCCGGAGACATTGGGCGCTGGATAGAGTGCAGCCACTGCCGCGCCGATTGGGTTAATCACACCATTTGGGCCGCCCGGAATTAAATTGCAGTTCTGCGTAACGCCCGGTACGTAGGGTTGACTACCACTCACGGGCGTCTCTGGAAGGCCATTGGCGATGTTGCACTGAAAGGGAACCGGACCGACAGGACCACCGTTTATGCTTTGCGGGGGAGTATAGGGATTGATGAGCTGCGTACCGAACGGATTGGAGCTTTCGTCATAATTGCCATTCACGTCCGGCGTCACCATCGCGGAAGTCGGTACAAAGCCGGTAAAGGGGACTCCCTTTCGCTGTATCTTTGCCTGATAGTCGACAAAGAAAAATGTTTTGTCTTTCTGGATGGGACCGCCAAGAGATCCGCCGAACTGGTTGAGATTGAACTTTGCGGCGGTATCCACAAAAGGGGTCTTCGCGTCGAGCGCGGTATTGCGGAAGAATTCGAATAGGGTGCCATGAATCTGGTTGGAGCCGGACTTGGTCGTCACCAGAACCGTGGGCCCGGCGCGCTCTCCATACTCGGCCGAGTAGTTGTAGGTAAGGACCTTGAATTCCTGAATGTCGTCGATGGAAGAGAAAATTCCGATCCCGCCTTCGTCGAGCTGATTGTTATCGTTGCCGTCGAGCAGCCAGTCGGTGCTCTGTTCGCGCGATCCGCCAACAGAGAGCGAGAAGGAACCGCGGGTGGAAGCTTCGCTACTGGCGGCGCCGTTGAAGAAACTGTTGGGATTGGTCGATTGAGTCGTGCCCGGGGTGAGGGTCGCGAGTTGGACGAAATTGCGACCATTCAGCGGGAGGTCGGCTACTTCTTCGGCGGTGATGACCTGGCCGAGCGTAGGGTTCGTGGTTTCGACCGCCACTTCGGTCGCGCTGACTTCAACCGTTGACGAGACCGATGCCGGGTTCAATGCGAAATCGACTTCGCGCTGTTCGTCGACTTGCAGGCGGATGTCTTTCTGCTCGGTTGTGCGAAATCCCTGGAATTCCACGCGGATGGTGTAAAACGAGACAGGCAGAAGCGGAACGAGGTAGTGTCCGGAGCTGTCGGTAGTGGCTTCGCGCGTCAGGCCTGTTTGCTGCGAGGTGATGGTCACCTTCGCCCCCGCGATGACGCCGCCGGTCTTATCGGCTACGGTTCCGGAGAGACTGCCGTTCGCCTGGCTATAAAGAAGTGGGCAGAGGGAAAATACCGAAGACAAAACCGCTACGAGCAACGCTTTGCTTTTCAGCATCCGTTTCCTACCTTGGCGGCCACTCCTTCTTGGGCACAGGAGTGGCGATTTGAGATCGAATTCTTCGCGGCTCAAACGTGGAGCGTTCTGCTTTTCAGCGATGGGTCATATAAATCGATTAGAAAAACAAAGTCAAGAGTTTTGTGACGGCGAGAGGAAGGAGAAGCTTCGAATTGGGACATTCAATTTCTCATAGTATCTTTGCTGCTGACTTTTTAAACGCACTTTACCGCGGAGTACGCAGAGTTCGCAGAGATTTTTCTAGATTTTCTCCGCGTACTCTGCGATCTCCGCGGTTATTTACCAGCTGTCACTAGCCGTTAGCTTTGGCGACCAGCAAAATTCCCAGCGAGTAGAAGACGAACATCAGAACTAGATACACTTTCGCTCGGTTAGGGGCACCATCGAATTCTTTCCAGGCTAGAACTCCCCAGAGCGCGGCGACCATGGGCGCGGATTGGCCGATTGCGTAGGAGATCGCGACTCCCGTAAAACTGGCGGCGACCAGATTGAAGACCATCCCGATACCCCAGATGAATCCGCCAAGCAGTCCGAGGGCGTGCCCGGAGATCGGTCCGTGGAAGAATCCGCTGAATTTTACGGGTTCGCCGACCAGCGGATGGCGCATGAAATAAACATTCCACAGAAGACAGGAGACGAGCGCGCCGAAGGTAAGAAAGATGGCGGCGGCGTAGGGACCGAGGGTGCCGTGCATGACGCCGTTCACTTCATGCGGCATGGCGCGCGTCATGAAGGGAGCCCAGAGGCCCATCAGAATTCCGGAGACGATGCAGGTGATGATGCTTTTCTTTGAAGTGGAGCGTCCGGCGGCGGCTAGGCTGCTGTAGGCTCTGCCGTCGAGAATGACCGCGATCACAGCGCAAGCAACGCCGGCTGCCAAGAGCCCCGCGTTGCCTTTCGGCTGCTGAACGTAGCTCGTAATGACTCCGACCACGAGAGCGATTCCGATGGAAACGGGAAAGGCGATGGCCAGGCCCGCCATATCGATGGCCGCGACCAATAGCAGGTTGGCGAGATTGAAGATGGCTCCGCCGACCATCGCGAGGGCGACGTCGCTGAGGGCGGCGGAGTGGATGTTGTTGACGAGATTTGAGGCGTCGTGGGTGGTGGCGCCCATGGTGTGGCCGAGGATCAGCGAGATCAGGAAAATGCCGAGAGCGTAATCCCAGTAAAAGAGTTCGAAGCGATAGTTCTTCACACCTTTGTAAGTATTGGCCCAAGAGCCCCAGCAGATGGCGCTCGTGATCATCATGAACAACGCAATACCAAGACTGTGCGGTGTGAACATCGAGTCTCCTAGTCGCGCCGTAGCGTATCGGTGGGACAACGGTAGTGTCAAGAGATAGAATCGGGTGATCGGCCCGATGACCCGATCACCCGATTTTTTTATGCCTCTCGAACACAACTCGCTCCGGAGTTCGTTGCCCGCCACCTCCAACGACGGCGAAGTGATTGCTTCGTTGTCGGGACGGCCGCTGCTCGCCAATAGGGGCATCCCGCTCGATCTGGAATGGTTGCGGGAGGTGCGCGTCAACACCAATGCTGTCGAGCGCCGCGCGCAATCACAGATAGCACGCCGGACGGTAAAGAAGGAATGGCAGGCGGCGTGGCTTCTGCGTGCGATTAGCTGCATGGATCTGACGACCCTGTCTGGCGATGACACGGAGGAGCGGGTTCGCCGGTTGTGCGCCAAGGGCCGGCATCCAATTCAGCGGGAGTTGGAAGAGAAGTTGGACATCGAACAACTGCAGATCAAGGTCGCGGCGATTTGCGTGTACCACACGTTTGTGGAGACAGCGCTCCATGCGCTTGAGGGCAGCGGAATACACGTGGCGGCTGTGTCTACTGGTTTCCCCGCGGGGCTGTCTCCTCTGGCGGAGCGGGTGAATGAGATTCGGCGATCGGTGGAGGCAGGCGCGCACGAAATCGACGTAGTCATTACTCGGGCGCATGTTTTTGGCGGACGCTGGCAGGCGCTTTATGACGAGGTAGCGGCGTTCAAGCAGGCCGCCGGACGGGCGCACATGAAGGTGATTCTCGGGACTGGCGATCTGCTGACGCTGCGCAATGTGGCGCGCGCCAGTGTGGTGGCGATGATGGCGGGCGCGGATTTTATCAAGACGTCCACGGGTAAGGAACCGACGAACGCTACTCTACCGGTGGGGTTGGTGATGACTCGGGCCATCCGCGAATATGCGCAGCAGACGGGCATGGCCGTGGGCTTCAAGCCGGCGGGCGGGATTCGCACGGCGAAACAATCGCTCGATTGGCTGGCAATGATCAAGGAAGAACTAGGCGAGTCGTGGATGCGCGCGGAGATGTTTCGTTTCGGCGCGAGCGGATTGCTGGGTGACATCGAGCGCCAGTTGGAGCATCAAGCGACGGGGCGTTATTCGGCGGAATACAGGCATCCGCTGGCGTAACTGCTCTGGGCCGCGGTCCTCGGAAGAGTGGGTGCTTTCCGCGGAACCCAAGTTAGCGCCTAAAAAACGGGCGCGAACCTGGGGCACATCTCCTGATTCTTCCTGCCCTCTTACGTCCCTCAGTCTTCGTTGGGAGGCTTGGGCACTCCTCTGGGATTATCCGGATCCAAGCCGGCGGCGGTCATGATGGCGCGGCCCAGTTCCTCGGCGGACACGGCGAATTTCTCGGGCGCGACTTCGTTGCTCAGTTCTTCCGCATTCGGAGCTACGAAGCGATAACCGCGTCCCACCACGGTTTGAAGATACTGGGGCTCATCGGCGTCATCCCCCAAGGCGCGGCGGATCTTGCGGATCGCAGTATTGATTCCCTGCTCCACGTCGACGAAGACGTCTTTGCTCCACAAGGCTGCAGAAATCTCTTCGCGGGTCACGAGTTGCCCCCGCTTTTCGACCAGGAACATCAGCAATTGCAGCGGCAGGCCTTCCAGTCGAACCGGGCAGCCGCGGCGAAACAACTGAAAACGGCCATAGTCGAGCTCGAACTCATCGAAGCCGATCTTCTTGACTGGCACTGCACAAACTCCTAAAACACACGGCTAAGCAGCTACACGCGTCTCGACGCAATTAAGGGGTTGTCGGAAATTGTGTTCTGCCGGACGAGCCATGTCAAGCGCCGGACGGTGAATTTCTTCAGATCAGTTCAGACGGATTCAGACGCGCTCCATGGACCTTTGTAACGACTGAGCGCATGATCACACTCACTTGCGGGATTTGCTCATCGCTCCCAGGCAGTTGCCAAGGCAGTCAGATGGGCCCAGTAAGTGAGGGGTTCGGGAAACGGGGAAGGTTCTCGGACCCCTCAAACACCAAGATCGGGTTTGGGCACGTCACCACGCTTCGTTACAGAGACACTTCTGCAGAAAAATCCGCTTGCTCCCTCTTGTTTACCCCGCTCCCAGACCCCTTTCCCCAATCGCTGGTAGGGGCGACGAGCGGGATCGACCTTGACTGCGCTCAGAGGCTAGCTTTCAGGATATGCAATCCCATCCATTTCTAAAGTAGCGCTTGAAGGATGGCAGGGCTAAATACGGCCTTCTGAACGAGATAGTAACTCCCAAAAAACAGAAATCGGATTCCATAATCCATAGGTATTATCCCGAATTGTATCTATAATTGTGGAAGTGACTGTAACGTAGCGGTTTAGAGCTACCACAACGGGCGGAAGGTGGCAGTGAACTTGCTTACACATCACAGGCGGGAAGAGTCTTTAATTGACCCAGCGTCTGTTCCCGTCCGGGAGTCGCGGGGTGATTCGGCGGCCAAACCGCGAATCGAGTCGCGAAATATGAACCGCGAATTTGAGGCTCGCTTTACCGCCATACTACTGACCCTCCTCACAGTAGCCGCTATAGTTTTTGCTGGTTTCAACTACAGGATCGAGCACCAGTCGGCTATCCCTGACGACGGAGCGTGGTGGCTGGAACGGAATGGCCATCTGGTCGCCGATCGCCTGGAACCGAATGGCCCTGCCCAAACTGCCGGCGTCCGTCGCGGCGACCAGGTGCTCAGCATTAACGGCCGGCCCGTCGACTCGGCGGCGGCGATCACCCGGCAACTCTATTATTCGGGTGTTTGGTCCAAGGCGACTTATTCCCTGATCCGTGGCTCGGTGCCGCTGGACGTGGAAGTGGTGCTCGTCCCCGCCGAGCGCTCCATGAACGACTGGCTGCGCCTGATCGCGCTGATTTACCTCAGCATTGGGCTTTACGTGCTGATGCGGCGCTGGACGGCCGTCGGTTCGACTCACTTCTATATTTTCTGCCTGGTCTCGTTTGTCTTTTACTCGCTGCACTACACCGGCAAGCTCAATGCCTTCGACTGGATTGTGTTTTGGGCTAATGAAGTTGCGTGGCTGCTGCAGCCTGCGCTGTTTCTCCACTTCGTATTGACCTTCCCGGAGCGGCGCGAGTTTGTCAACAAGCATCGCCGGGCTATTTCTGTGCTGTATCTGCCGGGAGCGATACTGCTTGGAATCCAGATTCTGGCGCTTGAATATGTGAAGGCCACCGCTTCCCTCCTCTTTGATCTGAACCGCGTGGACCTGGCATACCAGACCATTTTCTTCTTCTCGGCAGCTGCGGTTCTTTGGAACAACTATCGGCGGGCGGAGACGCCGATTCTGCGGCAGCAACTGAAATGGATTACCCGCGGCACAATCCTGGCCCTCACACCCTTCACGCTTTTCTATGTGCTGCCATATCTGCTGGGAATGATGCCTTCACCCTCAATGAAGGTGTCCGTCCTGTCTCTCGGCTTATTGCCGCTGACGTTCGGCTACGCCATTTTCCGCTACCGGTTGATGGACGTGGATTTGATTTTCAAGCGCGGCATGGCCTACACCCTCGCGGCGGCGGCCATCGTCGGCGCGTACTTCGGAGTGGTCGCGGCGATTGCGGAACTGGTGCACACGCGCATTCCCAGTTCTGGACCCTACGGCTTGGTGGTGGCCGTCGTGGTCACTGCGCTGCTATTCGAACCAGTACGAAAGTGGATTCAGGAGAAGCTCGACCGCTTTTTCTTCCGCACGGGTTACGACTACCGGCGCACGCTGATTGAGTTCGGACGCGAGTTGAGTTCGGAGACCGATCTCGACAAGATGCTGTCATCCCTTGTTGACCGGTTGGCGCGCACATTGCTGGTCGATCGCATCGCAATTTTTCTCGGCAACAGCGACTCTTCTCGATTTGAATTGTCAAAGTCGTTCGGGATCGCGCATGTTACAGGCCTCGACTTGTCGTTCCTGGCGAAGCCGCGCATCGAAGACGCGGCCGGACATATCTTCTTTGAAAACACGCGTCAGTTGCCGCGCGAGAACGCTTCGGCAAAAGAAGCAATCAGCCGCCTCGACCTGAACTATTACATCCCGTGCCATGCGCGGCAAAAGACCATCGCATTCCTCGGCCTCGGCAAGACAATGCAGGGCGATTTCCTTTCCAGCGAAGATGTGGAGTTGCTCCAGGCGCTGGCGGGCTACATCGGCATCGCCATCCAAAACGGACGGTTGTACGCTTCGCTCGAACAAAAAGTCAGCGAGTACGAGCGGCTGAAGGATTTCAACGAGAACATCGTGGAATCGATCAACGTCGGCGTGATGGCGGTCGATCTGCAGGATCGCATCGAGTCCTGGAACTCGCAGATGGAAGTGATGTATGCGCAACCGCGCTGGCAAGTGGTCGGCCGCTCGCTGAGCGAAGTTTTTCCGGCTGCCTTTGTTGAGGAGTTCTACCGCGTACGGCAGAATCCGGGCATCCAGAATCTTTACAAGTTCCGGCTGGTAACTCCGACGGGCGAATCGCGCGTCGTGAACGTTGCAATGACGCCGCTGGTTACCCGCAAGTTCCACGTCGTTGGCCGCCTCGTCATCATGGATGACATCACCGAGCGGGTGGAACTGGAAGTGCAGCTCACCCAGGCCGACAAGCTCTCGTCGATTGGATTGCTGGCTGCGGGCGTCGCGCATGAAGTGAATACGCCGCTGGCGGTGATCTCTTCTTACACGCAGATGCTGGCGAAGCAGTTGCAATCCGATCCGCAGAAAGCGGCGGTGCTCGACAAAATTACCAAGCAGACCTTCCGAGCCTCGGAAATCGTCAATAACCTGCTGAACTTCTCGCGTACCACCGGCACGGAGCTGACTGAAATCAGTCTGAACAAGGTCATCGCGGATACTCTCGCGCTTCTTGAACATCAGTTCAAAGTAGCGCACATTGATGTGCGTCCGGAATTGAACGATAGGCTTCCGCTGATCCAGGGCAACGCGGGACGTCTGCAGCAGGTGTTTCTCAATTTGTTCCTCAATGCCAAGGACGCCATGGTGGGCGGTGGAGTGTTGAACGTAGCCACGATGAATGGCGAATTCGTCAGCGTGCGCGTCTCCGACACCGGCTCCGGCATTGCTCAGGAACACATTCAACGCATCTATGATCCATTCTTCACCACCAAAACATCCCCCGCCGAGGGCCAGAATCGCGGCACCGGCCTGGGGCTTTCCGTGACCTACGGAATCATTCAGGAACATGCGGGAAATATTCGGGTAGAGAGCCGCCCCGGCGAAGGTACAACCTTTACCTTGGACTTCCCGCTCATAAGGAAGGCAGTCCATGTCTGAAGTCGCCATGTCGGAAGTCGCGTCTGCCGCGCGCCGCAGTTTGAAGGAAATGCCGGAGAGCGCGGGCCGAATCCTAATCATCGACGACGAAGCGGAAATCCGGGAATCCCTGGAGACCCTGCTTCAACTCGAGGGCTACACCGTCTTCGTTGCGGGAAATGGACGCGAGGGCATGGCGGAAATCGACCAGCGTACGTTTGATGTGGTGTTGCTCGATTTAGCGCTGCCCGACAAGAATGGGATGGATGTTCTCGGCGAGATTCGGATGCTGCATCCGCAGCAGCCGGTGATCATGATCACCGCTTACGGGACGGTCGAGAATGCGGTGCGCGCCATGCAATCGGGCGCGACGAACTTCATTCAAAAGCCATGGGATAACGAAAAACTGCTGGCCGATGTGCGTGCGGCGGTCGCCCGGCAGAAGGCGGAAGAAGAGAACGTTCAACTGAAGCGTGCGCTCAAGCAGCGCTATAACTTTGAGAATATCGTCGGCAAAAGCGAGCCGATGCTCAAGATCTTCGATCTGGTCGCGCAAGTCGCGCCCAGCCGCTCGACCGTTTTGTTGCAGGGAGAAAGTGGCACCGGCAAAGAATTAATTGCCAAGGCGATTCATCTGAATTCGACGCGCCGCGACCGGCCGTTTGTGCCCGTCAATTCCGGATCGACGCCTCCTGACCTGCTCGAATCCACGCTCTTCGGACACGTCAAAGGCGCGTTCACCAGCGCGATTGCGTCGAAGAAGGGTCTATTCGAAGTTGCCGACCGGGGCACGCTGTTTCTCGACGAGATCGGCACCATGAGCATGGACACGCAGAGCAAGATTCTGCGCGTGCTGCAAGAGCGCAAGTTCATGCATCTGGGCGGAACGCAGGAAATCCAGGCGGACGTCCGCATCATCGCCGCCACCAACGTGGATCTCAAGCAGATGGTGCGCGAAGGCAAGTTCCGCGAAGATTTGTTTTACCGGCTGAACGTGATCAGCATCGATCTGCCGCCATTGCGCCAGCGCCGCGAAGATATCCCGCTGCTGGTGCAGCATTTCTTGTTGAAATATTCCGAGGAGAATGAGCGCCCGTTGCGCCGCATTACGACCGAGGCGTTGCGTCCGCTCGTGAGTTACGCGTGGCCGGGCAACGTCCGCGAACTGGAAAACACCATCGAGCGCGCAGTGGTCTTATCTTCCGACAGCGACATCGGCATCGATCTGCTACCCGATCACATTGCTGGCCGCGGAAACGTAGTTCCCGCGATGGACGCGGCGAGCGGGGCGACGTTGTTCAGCATTATGGAAGATTGCGAGCGCCGCATCATCATC
>OBLW0100002248.1_pt1 | contig 15640 bp, 10 predicted proteins | sample 1520161 | NCBI WGS metagenome assembly OBLW01 (sample SAMEA3539309, study PRJEB22396) | soil metagenome | biome: tundra; feature: field; material: soil | place: USA | collected 2010-05 | depth 0.15 m | reverse complement strand
GGCCGCGCAGAGCCACTCGTGATTCTTCTTCAAGCCGCGATAGCGAACCTTGGTGAAGCCGAAGACACGCTTGACGATGCGGAAGGGCCACTCCACCTTGGCGCGAACGCGAGCTTTGGTTCGGTTCCTACGCTTCTCGACTTCATCCACGCCCGCTTTTGTTTTCACACGCCGAGATGTCATGTCTTGCGCCTGGGGCGCAGCCTCATGAATCGCTTCAGACTGACCTTGATACCCCGCGTCGCCCCAGACCTTCTTCTCGTCGCCGTGCAGTAACTCGGGAAGCATGTGGATATCGGAAACCGAGGCCGCAGTCGAGCAGACCGAGTGCACGATTCCTTCCTTCGAATCGACCCCGATGTGCGCTTTCATGCCGAAGTACCACTGGTTTCCCTTCTTGGTCTGATGCATTTCCGGGTCGCGTTCCTTCTTCTCGTTCTTCGTCGAACTGGGCGCATGGATGATCGTTGCATCGACGATCGTGCCGGTCGTGATGCGAATGCCGCGGCTTTCAAGATAATGGTTCACGGCGTCCAGCATCTGGCCGCATAGATCGTGCACTTCGAGCAAGTGGCGGAAGTTTAAGATCGTCGTCTCGTCCGGCGCCGGGGCGCGGCCCAGGTCCACTCCGGCAAAGCGCCGCAGCACCGCCGACTCGTACAAGGCATCTTCCACGCCGGGGTCCGACAGCGCGAACCACTGCTGCAGAAAATAAACCCGCAGCATGATCCCAAGACCTACCGGCTTGCGACCGGTCTCGCCCTTCGAATAGTGCGGCTCGACCAGCGCCTGCAACTCGGTCCAGGGCATCACGGCTTCCATCTCATCGAGAAACTGCTCCCGCCGCGTCTTCTTCGTGTACCGCTGAAACTCTGCCTGCCGTGCCAAGGTTAGTTGTCGCATCCGTGATCCGCCTCCGAATATAGCTTCGCTCAGAAGCCGTAAGGATCAAAGAGTTTTTCAGAGGTTCCCTAAGGCTCTGTTGATTTGTCGGGCTTTACGGCACGACTCAACAGGCAGCGGAAAAAGGCCTGATTCTGTGCCGAACGACTGAAAAATGTACCTCAGGGGCTAAAGCCCGCGTTGATTCTGCTGCATTTACACCGGGACTAAAGTCCCGGCCTACCGCCTAACGAGTTTTTCCGCAGCCTGTAAAGTCGTACCCTGGCACAATCTCGACTTATGCAGAGGTTCCTTATTAGAGGCGTAGGGAGAAGCCATCCTCAGGCTGAAAACTGCTCTCGCATATCCTGTTCGAAGATTGGGTCGGGTTCCGCAAGCCTGATGAGGCGATGGAGGTAGGCCCGGGAGATGCACAACTGGCGGGCGGCAAGCGTCTTGTTCCCATTGTTTTCGCGAACGGCGGAGACAGCCAGTTTGATCTTGTAGTCGCGCAACTGCCTCTCAAACGACCCGGCGGGATGAAAATCACCGATGTCTACGATGTCGTCGATGTCGCCGCCATCGTCTTCCTGGGTGTTCAGGCTCAAATCTTCAGTGCGAACGGTCTGGCCGGTGGCCAGGATGATGGCCCTCTGCATGACATTTTCGAGTTCGCGCACATTGCCGGGCCAAGAGTAGCTTTGCAGCAGAGCCATGGCATCCGGCTCGATATCCGCCATCGGCTTCTGGAATACCTGTCCGTACTGCATCAGGAAATGCCGTGCGATCCTGGGAATGTCTTCCGGATGCTCCTGGAGCGGCGGCGCATCGATTCGCATGACATTGATACGGTAGAAGAGATCCTGACGGAACTTCCCTTCAGAAACCAATTTGCCCAGATCGCGGTGTGTGGCGAAGATGAGCCGCGCGCGCAAAGGGATAAGCTTGTTGCTTCCCAGGCGGCTGAATTCCATCTGCTGGAGAACGCGCAGCAGCTTGACCTGGGTAAACAGGCTCAAGTCCCCAATCTCGTCAAGGAACAGGGTGCCGTCGCCGGCCTGCTCGAAGTAGCCTTCCCGCGCTCCCACAGTGCCGGTGAATGCGCCCTTCTCATGCCCGAACAACTCGGCCTCGATGAGAGTTTCAGGAATGGCGCCGCAGGATACGGCCACAAACGGGCGGCTTGCCCTGGAACCGAGATTGTGGATGGCGCGTGCGATCAATTCCTTGCCCGTTCCACTTTCGCCGGTCACGAGTACCGAGGCATTGAGGCTTGTGACGCGCCGAACCAGATGATAAACCCGCTGCATTTGCGGACTCGATCCGATCAGGCGGTCGCAACTGCCGGGCTCTTCCAGGCGCTGCTGCACCGTCTGCAATTGCTGCTTCAGCGCGGAGTTTTCGTATGCCCGGCTGAGCATCGTCTTGAGATCTCGAATCGAGGGCGGCCTGCGGCAGTAGCCAAAGGCTCCTGTCCGTACAAGCTCAAAGGCGGTCGTCCGAAGACCATCGTCGGCCATGACCACCGAGGGAACATTCGATGCGATCAACAGGCGTGAAAACGCAATGCGCTCCTGCAACGAGTCATGATTGGAGTTCAGATCCAGAATCATGACATCGCAGTCCCCATCCGAGACCAAGCTGCTCATTCCCTCTTGATCGGACTCCAAAAGAACCTGAAACTCCTTGCCAAGCGCCGACGAAAGCAGCGGGTGGAGCGCACGGTCCTCCGAATATAGTCCGATTTTGATCATGAATGAGAGAACTCTTTCTGTTTGCAGCCTCTACCGCCTGCACTGGAAAAGCGACAACATGCCATCATCATCTTGAATTGGTTGCATTTATGCCAATCCCAACTTCGTGCTAGGCGTATGCAACCTAGGTAACGCACCCAAACCGTTACCTGCAAAAGCTGCGCACGGTGAGAGAGATAGCCGCCGATTCACAGTGAGCGCAGATACAATCCGTCCAGAAAATGCTTCAATACAAAGGAATAAAGCCCGCAAGCACTCACTGTCAATGCTCAACGATTCCCAGCCGAAAAGTAAGTCTAGTGGTGGGTATCGAGAGTGTCAATGTTTCTTTAGTAACCTAATCTGTGTCTTGTTGGGTAATAAAAATCACAGTACGTTGGATGAAAACGGTCAGGTTGGAGGACGAAGTGGCTCAGCGTACCGGCTCCCGAAGCCTGAACCGCGGCCCGCTGGAAGTGTGTGAACTCATTCATTTCAGATGGATTGCCTAACCTCTTCTAAACAGGGCGGTTGAATCTCCGGTTTTGGGAACTCATCGAGGGCAAAAAATAGTCCACACGTCTTGCTAAGAATTTTAACACATATGCGTGAATCCTGTATCTTGATAACACGTTTGTGCTATTCTCGTGGCGCTGGAGTGTATACACTGCGCTTCACTCGGCCGCACCGCCCGTAAACATGCGTGTACACCAAGCGCCGCAGTGTGCCGTTAAATGATTGAATTAAGGCAGCTTATGCCTTGAGTTGTTTGGCTTGGCAATTGCATTGGCAGAGGTACTCCCCGAATTTCAGGGAGCAAGGGAGTTTGAGGTTATGCGCTCGTTCGCCTGGTGGCCGACACTTATTGTTATCTCAGTGGCTACCTTTACCGATATGCGCAGCCGCCGCATCCCCAACTGGCTGGTGTTTCCTTTTATGCTTGCGGGAATGGCGGTTTCCCCTTGGCGTCAGAACTGGCCCGGCATCGGCCGTAGCCTGGGCTGGCACGGAATCGGCCAGAGCTTCGCCGGCTTCGGAGTCGGGTTGCTGGTTTGCGGTTTTTTTTTCTGGATGGGCGGCATGGGCGCCGGAGATGTGAAGTTGTGCGCGGCCATCGGAGCTTGGATTGGTCCGGCCCAGTTGGGCGTTGCACTGATTGTGACCGGCTTGGCCGGGGGGGTGATGGTTTTGGGTTGGGCCGCCATGGGCGGATTCATGAAGGATTTGTTCGCAGGTACGGGAGATCTTCTCTTCGGCTGGAGACGGCGTGGACTGCATCGCGATCCGGAGATGGTACTCTCGAATCCGCGGAAGCGTAAAATGCCTTACGCGCCAGCTATTGCGATCGGGACGCTTTTTTCCTTTTTTGTTTCAGTGAGGATTTGAAGACATCATGGGCGAATCGCAAAAGGATTATCAGTATGAGGTTGACACAAAGGGAAGTTTCAAAGCGCCAGGGAGCGGCAATTCCGTGAATCCAAACTCGTCCTCGTATCTCGACCCTCAATATCCCGACTCCTTTGGCGCCGACCCGCTGTCGATCGCGCTGATTGGTCCGGACGAGCAGCGCCGCAGGGCGGTAGCTTATGCTCTTGCCGGTTGCCAGGGAACCGAAGTTCGTGAGTTTACTTCCTATCCTCCCGGTCTCGACGATGTGCCAAGGTTGCTCGAGCAGCGCTACGACGTAATCGTCATCGATCTGGATAGCAATCCCGAGTACGCGCTAGAGCTGGTTGAAAGCATCGGAGCCAATGGCGTTGCAACCGTGATGGTCTATTCGGCCAAGGCCGATCCGGATCTGCTGGTGCGCTGCATGAGGGCTGGCGCCCGCGAGTTTCTGACACTGCCTTTTGCCCCGAATACCATGGCCGAGGCGATGGTGCGCGCGGCGGCACGCCGTCCGGCAAATCGCCCCAAAAAAGCAGGCGGCAAACTGCTTGTGTTTTTCGGCGCCAAGGGCGGCGCCGGCGTAACCACCCTGGCCTGCAATTTTGCGGTTGCACTGGCGCAGGATCCGTCTCAAAGCACCTTGCTTATCGATCTCGATCTGCCGCTGGGAGACGCGGCGCTCAACCTCGGGCTGGTCGCGGAATACTCGACAATCAGCGCTCTTCAAGAGTCCAGCCGTCTGGACGCCAGTTTCCTTTCCAAGCTCCTGGTCAAGCATAATTCGGGGCTTTACGTGCTCGCGGCGCCGGGCAAGCTGCCTCAGTACTCCGCCACAAACGAGTCGATCGACAGGCTGCTGACCGTTGCGCGCCAGGACTACGACAGCGTCGTGGTCGATGTGGGATCGAGGCTCGACTATGCGGGCACGGCCCTCTTCAAAGAAGCCAAGACAGTCTATCTGGTCACTCAGGCCGCCATACCGGAACTGCGCAACTCGAATCGCCTGATCAGCCAGTTCTTCAGCTCGGGCGGCCCCAAGCTGGAAATCGTCATCAACCGATACGATCCTCGCGCGCTCGGGGTCAGCGACGAGCACATAACGAAAGCGCTTACCCGACCCGCCCAGTGGAAGATCCCCAACGATTTTTCGGCGGTTCGCCAGATGCAGAATACCGGTACGCCGCTCGTGCTTGAGGATTCTTCCATTTCACGCATCATTCGGGAGATGGCCAGCACGTTTACAGGGCTGCCAGTACCGCAGGAAAAGAAAAAGGGGTTCAGCTTCCTCGGTCTGGGCAGAGGCAGCTCGGCAAAAGCCGCCAGCTCCGATGAGACGCTGTCCATCACACCACGGGGGACGCCTGGGCCGGCAAACGGCAGCGCCGCGCAGAGCGCGCATCAGCCTGAAGCCAGGGCGGCCGCTCCAGAGCCGGCGGCTCCAGCTCCTGTGCCCGTAGTGGAGCAGAAGCGGGAGGAACCGCCAGCTCGCGTCGCACCCAAGAAACAGCAGGAGGAAAGCCCCAAACAGCCGGTCGAAAGTCCCAGGCAGTCCACCGAACCCGAGACGCGCGTTTACAAAGGCGTTACGTATATACGGGGAGCGGACGGCCAATGGCATCTTCAGGCAGAGGCGCAGCCCGCCCCGGCGCCCGAACCGCCCGCGGCCGCGCCAGAGCCGCCTGCCGTCATCGCGGAGCCGCCCACTGGCATGACGGACGAGACGCCGGTCATTACATGGCCAAAGCCCGCCCCGATTTCCTGCGGCACAGCGCTCAGCGCCACCCAACTGAATGCCACGGCGTCAGTCCCCGGAAAATTCACCTACGCCCCCGGTGCGGGATATGCGCTCGCAGCGGGAACGCATACACTGCTGACAATTTTCACACCGACGGACACCGCGAAGTACCCCGCGGCACAGGCCTCAGTAACGCTGGTCGTCAACAAAGCTCTGCCGGGCATCACCTGGGCGAAGCCAGCCGGGATTACCTGCGGGATACCGCTCAGCGCCGCGCAACTGAATGCCACGGCATCGGTTCCGGGCAAATTCACCTATACACCCGCGGCAGGGTACTCGCTGCCGGCGGGAACGCATACGCTCTCGGCAACCTTCACTCCGACAGACACCTCCCGTTACACCCCCGCGCAGTCCTCGGTGCCGATCACGGTGAACAAGGCGTTGCCGACCATCACCTGGCCGAAGCCCGAGCCTATTTCTTACAGGACCGCCTTGAGCGCCGCGCAGTTGAATGCCACGGCATCGGTTCCGGGGTCATTCTCCTACGCTCCAGCCGCGGGGCACGTGCTTGCGGCCGGCACGCACACTCTTTCGGTAACTTTCACGCCGTCGGATAGCGCGAAGTTCACGCCGGCACAGTCTTCCGTGTCGCTCACCGTGACCAAGGCGCTGCCTGCCATCACCTGGCCGAAGCCCGCTTCGATCACCTACGGCAGCGCGCTAAGCGCCACACAGTTGAATGCCACGGCATCGGTTCCGGGAACATTTGCCTACGCTTTTGCGGTGGGCGACGTGCTTGCGGCTGGAACCCAGACTCTCACGGTGACCTTTACTCCGACCGACGCCACAAAATATGCGCCAGCTCAGGCGTCTGTGTCGCTTACGGTCACCAAGGCAACGCCGATTATTACCTGGCCGAAGCCCCAATCGGTTTCGTATGGCGCGGCGCTCGGCTCCGCGCAGTTGAATGCCTCGGCATCAATTCCAGGAACATTTGTCTACACGCCCGCCGCGGGAGCCGTGCTCCCAGCAGGAATTCAGTCCCTGTCGGTAACCTTCACGCCGACGGACTCGACGGACTATCTTCCCGCCCAGGCTTCGGCATCGCTCACCATCACCAAGGCGAATCCGGTAATCACCTGGCCGAAGCCCGCTCCGATTAGCTATGGCACCGCGCTCAGCCCAACCCAGTTGAATGCCACGGCATCGGTTCCTGGAAGATTCGCCTACGCTCCGGCGGCCGGCGAAGTGCTGACGGCTGGAAGCCAGAGTCTGACGGTAACCTTCACGCCGACGGACGCAACGGACTACGCTACGGCGCAGTCGGCGGTATCGCTCACGATCGCCAAGGCGACGCCTGTTATTACCTGGCCGAAGCCCGCTCCGATTGCGTATGGCTCCGCGCTCAGCGCCACGCAGTTGAACGCCACGGCATCGGTTCCGGGGAAATTCTCATATACCCCTGCCGTAGGCAGCATGCTGGCAGCTGGAACTCAGACTCTTTCGGTATCTTTCACGCCGACCGATACCGTGGACTACATGCCTGGGCAGTCCACCGTGTCGCTGACCGTCGCCAAGGCGACACCGGCCATCTCCTGGCCGAAGCCCGCTGCTATCCCCTTCGGCACAACCCTTGGCGACGCTCAGCTCAATGCCAAGGCATCCGTGCCTGGAACGTTCGCATACACCCCCGGGGCGGGCGAGTTGCTCTCAGCGGGCGCACATACGCTGTCCGCGACCTTCACTCCGGCGAACGTTGCCGACTACACGGCGGCGCAGGCGGGTGTATCGCTCACGGTTACAAAAGCGAAGCCGTCTATCACCTGGCAGAAGCCGGAGCCGATAACCTACGGGGCAGCGCTTAGTGCCCGGCAGCTCAATGCGACGGCATCGGTTGAGGGAAGATTTGCCTACATTCCCGGCGCCGGCGCCGTGCTTTCGGCGGGAACGCATACTCCTTCGGTGACCTTTACTCCAACAGACACCGTGAACTGCGCTACGGCTCAGGCTGCTGTGTCCCTGGTTGTCCTCAAGGCGACGCCGGCTATTGAGTGGCCTGGCCCCGCGGACATCTCGTACGGCACCGCACTTAGCGCCGCTCAATTGAATGCGACAGCATCTGTGCCGGGAACATTTGTCTACGCGCCCGCTGCGGGCGAGATGCTCACGGCTGGGGTCCATTCGCTCTCAGTGACCTTTACTCCGACCGACGTTGCGGACTACACCACGTCTCAGGCTGCCGTATCGCTCACAGTGAACGATGCAGCGGCAACAATTCTAAACTGGCCGACTCCCGCCGACATTACCTACGGCACTGCGCTCAGCGCCACGCAGTTGAATGCCACGGCACAGGTTCCGGGAACGTTCATCTATGCTCCCGCCATTGCGGACGTTCTTGGAGCGGGAACTCATACTCTCTCTGCCATCTTTACTCCGGCGGATACCAACCTTCCCATGGCCGAGGCCGCCGTTACCTTGGTTGTCACCAAGGCGACCCCTTCGATCACATGGCAGAAGCCGGCTCCGATCGCATACGGCGATGCTCTTGGCTCCAAGCAGTTGAATGCCACATCGCCGATTCGGGGAGCCTTCGCTTATACCCCCGATGCCGGCACAGTGCTTGCCGCGGGTACGCAGACGCTCACTGTGATCTTTACGCCGCAAGCCGCCTCGGACTACTCCGATGCGGAAGCATCTGTCTCGCTCACGGTCGCGAAGGCGACTCCGGTCATCAACTGGCCGAAGCCCAAGCCGATTTCCTACGGCACGACTCTCGACGCCGATCAACTGAATGCCACGGCATCTGTTGAAGGAACATTCACATACACGCCCGGCCAGGGCAATGTGCTAGCAGCCGGCGATCGTATACTCTCGGTGGCCTTTACGCCGGCAAACACCGCGGACTACACGACGGCGCAAGCCACCGTAGTGCTTGTGGTGGAGGGGTTAGCCAATATCGCCGAGGTAATGCCGGAAGAAGCCGTCGAATCCGATGGCGAAGAGAGTTTCGAGTCTTTTGACGCCGAGAGCATGAATGCGGCGGATCACGAGAGCCAGGCTAAGCCTCCCTCCGAGGGAGATGCGCTTGCGGCGGAACCGCAAACGCCGTATGCTTCGACTGACTCCGCGAACCGCGCCGACCATGCGAACACCAAGCGGGAGGCAGTGCAAACAGGCAACGCCCCCAACCAGCAGGTTAAACAAGAAACGCGCACTTACAAAGGCGCAACCTACGTGAAAGGAGCCGACGGCCAATGGCACCTAGAGCAAAAGTAACAGAAGAAGAGAATGGACCCTCAACTCTCCCCGCGGATTTCGGCGAGTGGGATAGTGGGGCACCTCCCACGACATTACCGGACGATTTCACCGACTTCGATTCAACCCCAAAGCCGCCCGCCAAGCCTCCGATGGCGCAAGCTGCGCCCGTGCGTTCGGCAGCCGCCAGCGTTCCGCGCTCCCAGGCGCCTGCCTATACGGAAGTTGAAGCCCCCTCCGAGCCGGTTCAGCCCACGCGCGTGAAGGCTGGGGCAGGGCAAAAACGCAAGGCCGAGGCCAGGGTTGAACCCAGAGTTCAGCCCAGGATAGAGCCCGAGGAAGAGGAAGAGGAGGCGAGCCCGAAGGGCAAGGGCAAACTGGTGATTATTGCCATTGCTGCCATCCTGCTTGTGGCCGTGGGGATATTCTTTGTCATGAATCGTAAATCGCCCTCCAAGGCGGTCGTTCCGAGCGGACCGGTCACAACCGAGCAGGCTACTGAGTCGCAGACGGACTCGGCTGCGGGCGGAAAGCCGAAGCCGGGGGCGGCGACAACCACGCCGACAAACCCAACGGCAACCGCGGCGACGGCGACGACGGCCACGGATGCAACAACCCCCGCGGATACTACTCCGGCTCCCGCGCAGTCGGCGGCAATGCAGGCTCAGTTGAATGCCGCCTCGAAGATTTCTATCAAGACGAACAACGACAAGGACGCCGCGCCCACCGCGGGCTTGGCCGGTTTGGATAACATGGGCGGCAACTCTGGCGCGCCGGGCGTATTCAACCAAAACAAGGGGCCTAAGGTGACGGCGGCGGAAGCTCCCAAGACGCTGAATGTTTCCGGCAGCGTCATGGCGGGCAGGGCCATTTCGAAAACTCCGCCGGTATATCCGCGCTTCGCCCGCGATGCTCGCGTCGATGGTACGGTTGTATTGCACGCCACCATTTCCAAGGCAGGGACGATTTCGAATGTCAGCGTAATCAGCGGGCCACAGATGTTGCGCCAGGCGGCGCTCGACGCCGTGAAGACCTGGCGGTACAAGCCCTACCTGCTTAACAACGAGCCAGTGGAAGTGGAGACCTCGGTCAATGTAATCTTCGTTCTGAACGGATGACGAAGTCTTTGCCCCCTCCCGAATTCTTTGGGCAGGGGGCTGTTCTTCAACCGATGGTGCCGAGGACGAAGAGAATCCCTCGATGGAAGGTATGCCGTGGAATTACTGAATCTGGAGAAGTACAAAGCGGAAATACACCGGACCCTGATCTCCAAATTGGACCTGGAGAAACTGTCGCGCGTCAATTCCAGCCAGGCGCGTCAGGCCGTGTCCGGCATTGTGAAAGAGATCATCCAAGACCAGCGGGTGCCTCTGAACTTCGACGAGCAAGAGAAAATTCAGGCCGATCTGCTGGACGAAGTCTTCGGCCTGGGACCTTTGGAACCTCTGCTCCGCGATCCAAAGATTTCAGATATTCTGGTCAACGACAAGGATCATGTTTTCATTGAGAAAGGCGGCCTGCTTTCCAGGGTCAGCACGTCGTTTCGCGACGATCGCCATTTGCTCCAGATTATTGATCGCATCGTGTCCCGCGTGGGCCGCAGAGTGGATGAGTCTTCGCCGATGGTCGATGCTCGCCTGCCTGACGGTTCCCGCGTCAACGCGATCATTCCGCCACTTGCGCTCGACGGGCCTTCCCTGTCCATCCGCCGTTTCGGAACCGGCCCCCTGGCCGCCAATTCTCTGGTGCAATTGAAAAGTATTTCCGCGGAAATGATGGAGGTACTCTCCTCCGCCGTCAAAGCCCGGATCAGTATCGTCATCTCTGGCGGTACCGGCTCCGGCAAGACCACCCTGCTGAACATCCTGTCCCAGTACATTCCTCGCAACGAGCGGCTTGTCACGATCGAGGATGCGGCCGAACTCCGCCTTGCGCAGGAGAATATCGTGCGCCTCGAAACACGGCCGCCGAACATTGAAGGACAGGGAGCGGTTCGCCAGCGTCAGTTGCTGGTCAACTGCCTCCGCATGCGCCCGGACCGCATCATCATGGGCGAGATCCGCGGCGAAGAGGCCTTCGACATGCTCCAGGCCATGAATACAGGCCATGAAGGCTCGATGACCACAATTCACTCCAACACTCCTCGCGATGCGATCGCCCGTCTCGAATCGATGGTTGCGATGGGCAATATGAATATGCCGGAGAAATCCGTGCGCCAGCAGATCGCGGCGGCGATCACCATCGTAGTGCAAGCCACCCGTATGAGCGACGGAACCCGCAAAGTCACCAGTATCTCCGAGATCACCGGCATGGAAGAGAACATCATCAGCATGCAGGAAATATTCACTTTCGCCAGAAAGGGAATCGGACCCGATGGCAAGGTCATTGGAGCGTTTCAGCCTACTCGAATTCGTCCCAGGTTCCTCGACCGGTTACGCACTGCGGGCATCAACCTGCCACCGAGCTTGTTTGAGCATGAAACGCTGGTCAACTAATTAGGGAGGAGCAGCTGATATGGGATTGATCGTAGGTTTGGTATTCGTGGGAGTGTTCGCCGTTGTTGCGCTGTTGGCGGTGGCCAGCGGGGCAGGGGCCTCTCAGCGCGCCAAGCAGGCACTGGCTTCTCTCGACTCGGCCTTGGCCACCGAGAGCCCGGATATGCGCGATCAGATCGTCAATCTTCGCAAGAGCGAAGTGTTCAGCGGCATTCCATGGCTCAATCGCAGGCTGCTGAAGTTCCAACTGACCCCTCATCTCTACAATCTGCTCCATCAGGCCGACCTGAAATGGACGGCGGGCGGCTTGCTTGCCGCCTGCGGGCTTTGCTTCATAGTAGGGGCTTACTTTGCGTACTGGCGTCTTGGCTCCATTCTCATTGCGCTGCCGTTCGGGTTGTTGGTCGGTAGCGCCCCTATTGGCTTTGCCTACTTTAAGCGCAACAAGCGATTCGACAAGTTTCAGGAGGGGTTGCCTGAAGCGCTCGATCTGATGGTGAATGCCCTCCGCGCCGGACATAGTCTCATCGCCGCAATGGGGTTGGTGGCTCGCGAGTGCGCGGATCCCATCGGGTGCGAATTCAAGGCATGTTTCGAGGAGCAGAACTACGGCCTTGAAATGAAGGCCGCTTTTGACAACATGATCGTCCGCGTTTCGGTGCAAGACCTGAAGATTGTTGCGACCGCAATCATGATTCAAAAGGAGAGCGGGGGCAACCTTGCCGAGGTGCTTGACAAGACCGCCCATGTAATCCGGGAGCGGTTCCGCCTGAAGCGGCAGATCAGAACGCACACCGCACAGGGACGCCTCACAGGAATAGTTTTGACGCTGCTCCCGGTGGGCTTGGGCATTGTTTTGTACTTCCTCAACCCGGAGCTGATGAGCCTCCTGTGGACAACCGAGATTGGCAGAAAGCTCATGTGGGCTGCTTTCGGCGGAATATTGCTGGGCGGCTTCATCATCAACAAAATTGTGAACATGGACGTTTGAAGGGTTTCCTATGGGATATGCATTACTTGCGTTTGGTGTTGTGTTTCTGTTGATAGCGAGCGGCGGCCTGCTTTTGTTCTATCGCGAGGCCATGCTTCAGCGAATTTCAGAAGTGATCAACCCCGCGGCTAAAAAGCCGAAATCCTTGCTGGAGACGATCCAGCAGACGGGTCTTTCGGTCGGCGGAGTTGTGGAGCGCTTCGATACTTTCCTGCCTAAGAGTCAGGCGGAAGTCTCTATAGCCCGCCAGCGCCTCATCTCTGCCGGCTATCGCAAGGAAGCCACGATCAAGCTGCTTTACGGCTCCAAAGTTCTGGTGCCCATCGTGCTTGCTGTTGTGGCCTTTGCAACTGGACTTGGCGAGATGGCCCCGCTGCTCGTATATGCACTTGCCCTGGGGCTTGGTTTTCTGATCCCGGATTTCTGGCTGGGAAATCGCATCAAGAATCGTCAGAAGCGCATCCGCCTCGGCTTGCCCGATGTGCTGGATCTGCTCATCATTTGCATCGAGGCTGGACTGAGCCTGGACCAGGCGACAGCACGCGCCGCCGAGGAGTTGCGCAAAGCCCAGCCCGAGCTGTGCGATGAATTGATGGTGGTTGTACTCGAACAGCGCGCCGGACGCCCGCGCGCCGATTGCTGGAGGAATATGGCGGATCGCACCGGCGTGGACGCCGTGCGCAACCTCGTCTCCATGCTGATCCAGTCTGAACAGCTTGGCACCAGCATCGCCCGGACTCTGCGCATCCATTCCGACACGCTCAGAACCCAGCGCGTGCAGGCCGTCGAGGAAGCGGCGGCAAAGTTGACCATCAAGCTGCTCTTCCCGCTTGTGTTTTTCATTTTCCCCTCGCTTTTCCTGGTTGTCCTGGGACCCGCGGTTATTTCCATGATGGCGGGTTTCGGAGCAATGGCTCATTGAAAGAAAGAGGAATCGATATTGGACAGGGACGCGATGATCCGAATTGTTGCCGGCGCCGTGAAACTCTGTACATGCTTTGCGGATTGCTGAACCTAGGAAGAAAACTTCTGTGAGAAAGGAAAGTCGAAATGGACAGCACTATGATTATCCGGATTGTTGCCGGCGTTCTGTTTGTGGTTGTTCTGGTCGTTTTGATCCAGCGCCGCCGCACACGGGTGAAGTAGCGCAGACTGCGTAAAATAGCCAGGGCGGCGCCGTAAATTTGTACGTGCTCCGCTGGAAGCCTCCGCAGTCTCCCCGGCCGGGTGGTCTCGCCGCTTTGGCGCCGAGTTTCATCTGTTTCCAGTTCAGACTGAGGAATGTGTGCAACCTGCAGTTCAACAGAGAGGAAGGTCGAAATGGACAGTACCCTGATTATCCGGCTTGTTGCCGGCGTTCTGTTTGTGGTCGTACTCGTCGTTCTGATCCAGCGCCGCCGCACACGGGTCAAGTAGAACAGGCTTTAAGGGCGGGCGAGTGCTTTCCTGAATTCATTGGAGGGCGGACTGCGACTTCCTAGCGGCGATTTCCCGGCGCTCAAGGCTTATGTATTGAGCCTTGGGCGCAGGACTCCAAATGAAAGCCAGCCGTCAGGTAGCGCATTTTCGCCGGAGAATTCCGGAATTGCCCTTTGGCCGCCTCGCGATTAAACGAACTTCGCTGGCCGGCGTCGCTGTTTCGCCGTCCGGGGATCTCGGCGGTTTAGCGTTGAAGGTTCCTGCGTCCAGCTCAGACAGCGGGAAAGGCGGGTCATGCACTGCTCGATGTGCAGGCAGGCGCATTCCCCCTTTTGCATCTGACGCGGCAGTGTTCGTGTGCGGTTCGGCGAGCGCAAAGAAAGGACTGCAGCAATGCACCTTGCTCCGAAGCTCGAATTTACGACCGGGGCTTTCGATCAGCACCCGGTTGGCCGGAACTCGCCGAGGGCGGGAGGTTCCATGGAATCACAGAAGCTTTGCGCTTACAACCAAACTCGCGAATGCTTTCTCGGCTTGGAGGTCGCCGCCGCCGATCTCTCGTTCTCGAACGCCAAGACTCAGTTGTCGACCCTCGAATTGAAATCCGGCGAGGGCCTCTGGCTGACGCCTTTCAGAGGCATACCCGAGTCGGGGCTCCATGTACCGATCGATCTGATTTATCTGGACGAGGAATGCCGCGTCATTGATCTGGTTGAATCTTTTCCCACATTCCGCGCCACGCTGTCGAGCCCGATGGCCGCAAGCGTCCTGGCGCTGCCGACTCACTCGGTGTATTCGTCGCAGACTCAATCCGGAGATCAGTTGGTGATCTGCGTGGCCGAGGAGATGGAGCGCCGCCTGGAGCGGTTTTCCGGTGCGGGCGGCGTCGTTGGCACGGTGAGAAGCGCCGCTATGCTCAGGCAAGCTCCGTTATGGAGCGGTGGCCCCGGCGTGATCCAAATGGAAGATCGTTCCAAGAGTGAGGAACGCCCCAAGCCACAGGAAACACATGAGATGGACCTCATCGAACCGGGCATGAAGGCGGTCAGGCCGCCGAGAACCTGGTTGGAGCGCTGGTGGTCTCCGGATCCGAGGAAAGCGCCGCGTGGGCAGGCGGACGGATTGGCCGCCTATTATTGGACCGGCTCTGTTCCCGAACCGCACAACATCAAGGATATCAGCTCGACGGGTCTCTATCTCATCACCGAGGAGCGCTGGTACCCCGGCACCCTGGTCCTGATGACGCTGACGATCACCGAGCAGGGGGAAGAGTGCGCAGAGCGGTCCATCGCCGTCCACTCCAGGGCAGTCCGGTGGGGCAACGATGGCGTCGGGCTCCAGTTCATCCTGACAAACCCCGAAGACAAACGCCGGGGGCGGCAGCCGCAAGTGGTTGACGGGCTTGACAAGAAAGCTCTCGATCGCTTCCTGCGCCAGCTTCAAAACGGCAAAAGCTAGTCGTCTTCGCTGGCCCGGCAATTCCCAAGCCAAACCGCGTGCGACTTTTGTTGTATATAAAATTACTATTTTACCCCTTGACAGTCGTCTACCTCAGGAGGAAGGATGATAAAGATTGGAAGAATTCTCAAGGACCGGATGATATGCTTATGAGCAAAGTAAACGGTTTCGCCAAGTCGAAGAGATTGAGCAGCGCCGCACGGTCAGCCGGCAAGCGCTTGCGTGCATGTCTGCGTAAAGGCGACGAGGGGAACACGATCGTCGAGATGGCCTTGATGCTGCC
>OBLW0100002247.1_pt1 | contig 15641 bp, 9 predicted proteins | sample 1520161 | NCBI WGS metagenome assembly OBLW01 (sample SAMEA3539309, study PRJEB22396) | soil metagenome | biome: tundra; feature: field; material: soil | place: USA | collected 2010-05 | depth 0.15 m | reverse complement strand
AGCTTATCCCCGGTGGTCTGTCGCAAGGTGCGCAGGATGGCGCGCCGCTCGAGTTCCTCGAGAGGCAGTAACTCGTCTTTTTCCGGCACGCGCTCGCTGGTCGGGTACTGTAAGCTCGACGGCAAATCGCCGACATGCACAATGGGTCCGGAGCCCAGCGCCACAGCACGTTCTATGGCGTTCTCAAGCTCTCGAACATTTCCCGGCCAATCATAGGCAATCAACCGGCGCATGGCGTCTTCGGAAATGGTTCGCGCAGGGCGCTGAGGATCGCAGAATTTATCCAGAAACGAAGTCACTAACAATGGAATGTCGCTCTTGCGCTCGCGAAGTGCGGGTAGTTTGATCTGTACCACGTTCAGCCGAAAGTACAAATCTTGGCGAAAGTTTCCGCTTTTGATGCCCACTTCCAGATCGCGGTTGGTGGCGGCGATGATGCGCACGTCAATTCTGCGCCTTTCGGTCGAACCTACGGGTTTGACCTCACGCTCTTGCAGCACTCGCAATAGCTTGGACTGCAAATCCACCGGCATCTCGCCAATTTCATCCAGGAATAAAGTTCCCCCGTTGGCCGCCTCAAGCAGTCCCTGCTTGCCATGCAAGGCCCCGGTAAAAGCGCCCTTTACATAGCCGAACAATTCGGACTCAATGAGCGTTGGCACCAGCGATGAACAATCGACCGGCACGAAGGTGCGATCCTTGCGCGCTCCGGAATAATGCACGCTCCGCGCCACCAGCTCTTTTCCCGTTCCGCTCTCTCCCAAGATAAGCACCGGATATTCGTGCTGGCTCACTTTCTGAATCGTTTTGTAAACGCGCTGCATTCTTTCTGAAACGCCGATAAGGCCGCCGAAACCCGGCCGGGTACGCAGCTGCTCCCGCAGCAATTGGTTTTCCTGTTGAAGCTCTACCGCACGCGAAGCACGCTCCAATCGCGCGCGCAACTCCTCAATGCGAAACGGCTTGGTGACATAATCGATCGCACCCATTCGGGTGGCCGCCACAGCGGAGTCAATCGTGCCGTATTGCGTTAATACGATGACCGGCATGTTTGGGTGCATATCGTGAACGCGTTTCAACAGTTCCAGTCCGCTGGTATGTGGAAGCATCAGATCGGTCAGCACAATATCGACCGAAGAGCTTTCCAGGACTTCAAACGCATCTTCCGCGGTAGCCACCATTGTCGGATGCATACCGGTCAACTGGGCCACTTCCCCGCAAGCCTCGCGAATCGTGGGTTCGTCGTCGACGATAAGAATATTCATAGGTGCGGTTTCGCGGGGTACTACCGTTTCTTCGCTGATTGTGGCCATTTTCATCCTCCACATGCAGTGCAACTCCGTAGTCCTTGCATCCCTGGTTCCATTTCAGGAACATTCCGCTCCTGTTCATAAATAAGTATATTACCTGTATCGTACTAAACCTGCACCTCCCATTTCGGTACTCCCCCGCCCCGATTGTTCTCGCCCTATCCTGTAACGTTCCCGCCTTTAACAGGTTGCAGAGATGGGACGGCGGTTAGGCTCAGGTCCAATCTGGGCCTAGAGGCGATGCATCTCCGCGACGTTGTCCCCGGCCAGAAATCGGCACTGGCCACTACCGTAGATACTGGGTCCGCGTACGGCGGTTCCGGGGGTTACGCATCCGTCGAGCAGGCGAGGGAGACCAAGCGAGGCGAAGTAAGCGCTGGGAAGTGCGTAAGACCGGGCCGGACTGGTCGCCAGACGCCAAGGGCGTGGCGCTGCCCGCCTGGACTCGCGGCTCGGCCCTTGCGCTTCGCTATCCCTTCTCCTCCATCAAGATGGGTAGACCGACTTTCACCTTCAAATTGCTCGGCGCATCAAAAAGAGCCCTTCGAGGTTTCCCTCGAAGGGCTCTTTAGCAGGTTCTACATCTATTTGGTTGTCGTTCGCGATTCGCGCCGCGCCGGCTCGAATATCGGGCGCGTCACGAATTTGGTGATGTTAGTAGGTTGCGCCTTCTGGCACGAAGATAAATTCGACGCGGCGATTTTCCTTCTCCGCGCCCTTCTCCGTTGAGGCCTGGCCCGTCCGCGTGCTGATGCGCGACGCGTCGATGCCCTTTTCGCCGAGATAGGCCTTTGCGAGGTCCGCACGGCTTTGCGCCAGCTTGGCGGCCTTAGGTTCGCGCGAATCCGCGAAGCCCACGATCACCACCTTGGCGTTGGGATCGCTCTTCATGCGCAACGCCACGTCGTCTCCGACGCGCTTGCACAGGTTATCGAAGCGGGCCTGGCCGGGCTTGATGTAGCCGCACTCGCCGACTTTCGTCGCTTGTGGCGGCGGTGGCGGTTGCTGTACGTCGATGTTGGCCTGGCCGTCGGCCTTGTCGCCGCGGGAGTCGGTTACCGAGCAGTTCACTTTGTAACTGCCTGATTGCAGACCAGTCGAGTCAAACGTCGCCGTCGGCCCGTTACCCGTAACCTGTCCACCTGTCGCTGAGTAGCTGTAGGTCAGATCCAGGTTGTCCGGGCTGCTGGCCGTCGACGTAATGGTCGACTTTTCGCCAGGAGCGATGGTGCTTGGGTCCGCCGAGCAGGAAATGGTCGGCGGGTGATGCGGCTTTTCCTGCACTTCTATATTTGCTGTGCAAGAAGTCGTGCCGCCCTTCCCATCGTCTACCTTGGTCGTAACGGTGTAGGTGCCCACGGGCACGCCGGACGAGTTCCAGCGCCCATCCGGGCCGGTGCCCTCCACAGTCCCACCCGTCGCCGTGTAGGTATAAGTCAACGGAAGATTCGCCGGACTGCTGGCGGTCACGTGGATCGCCGAAGGATCGTTCGAACCAGCAAAAACTGAGATTGGATTCGCGGAGCACGAAGCAGTCGGCGGGCCCGACGGCGGCGGCGGCGCCGACGGCGAAAAACCCCAACGAAATACCACACCGGTTCCCAGACGAACGCTATTTTGTCGCCCGGTCGGATTCAGATTCACTCCGTTCGCGTTGCTCATCAAGTAGTCGATCTGCGCAAATCGCCAGGCGATGTGTTTGTTAAAGACCACGTCCACGCCGCCGCCAGCCGCGATCGCGAGCGAAGTATTTCGAGCGCCGCCGGTGACCGCTCCGTCGGCGCGGAATCCACCCACCAGAAATTCCGCGAAAGGAACGAAGTGGTCGCGCCGCAAGTTCAGCCGCGGCCCGAAAAGATACGTAAGAAAACCGCCCTCGACCTTCCCGGTCGGAACTCTCCTGTCAAAGGAGTACGAGCCCACTTCCGCGGTCAGGCCGAGCCAGTGGTTCGCGTTGTACGTAAACGAACCTGTGCCGCCATTATTGTTCCAATTGCTGAACCCATCGCCTGGATTAAAATTGACGTAGCTGTACATACCGGCGAGTTCGAACTTTGGCGTCAACCTTCCCGGCGTGCTGTCGTCCCCGCTGGAAGAGGCCGCCGGCCCTGGAAACGGTGTGGGCCGCGGTGCATCCGGCACGGCAAAGCTGCTCCTGGATGCCGCCGGAACCGCATTCGCGGTTTCCGTCGTGGTCCCTGCCGCCGCGCTGTCCCCCGGTACTTTCGCGCCGTCACTCCTCCCATCTTCCCCCTGTTGAGCCCATACCGGCAACGCCAGCATGGCGCTCAGTACCACCACTGTCAGACACAACCTGCGCATCATAGTCCTCCCAAAAAAATCTTTCTCGGAAATCGTGTGGTTATCACGCGCCCACCGGGTCTGCACCCGCTGCTGCCGGTGAACTGCGTCAGACGCATGCAGCCAATGCTTTGCTTCTTCTTTACCCGGGTTGGCAAAACTCCCCACTCCTTGGATCATGACTCCGGAGTTTACTTCACGAGAAGCAGCAAAATGCGGTTACGACAGGGTATTCCACACTTTGTGATTTGCGCAAGCCTTTCCTGTAAATCGGCGGGCTGGCGCGCTCGTGATCTTTTATTATTTCGACGTCTATCTGGCCCTTTCAAGGTACCACTACCACCTGCGCATACCCATCGTCCCGGACCGAAACACGCACCCCCTAAACCACTGTTCTCCCTTCCGCGGTCTCAGATTCCTACAGCCCAAAATCTGTCCAGGCCGCGAACTCTCGTAACTCTTGCCGTCAGGACGAACTTTTGTTCCCAGGAGCATGGTTGGCGTTCGCATCAAATATCGTCACTTCGACACGCCGGTTTTTCTCCCGCTCATCGCGGGTCTTCTGATCGTTCAGCGGCTTATCCTTCCCTAGACCAACGATCTGGATCCGGAAAACCGGCACATTGTGTAGTGCTACCAGATACGTTTGGACGGCTTCCGCTCGCCGTCGGCTTAAATTCAAATTGTATTCGGCCGAACCGGTCTTATCGGTAAAGCCTTGCACCGCGATGAAATACCGCTTGAGGCTCCCGACCTGCCCACTCACCAACTCATCGAGCTGCTGCTTGCTCTCGCCAGTAAGCTCTGCGGAATTGAACTTGAAAAGCACCGTGGCGTTCCCGGCGGTTTTGTAGTCGTCGAGATTCGCAATGCGCTCGCTCAATTCACCGCGCAACTCTTCCTTGACCTGATCGGATTTTTTCGACGCCGCATCGGCTCGGCCCAACGCATCTCCTGCTCGCGCGTCCGCCGAAGTCGCCTTTTCGTCCGCGGCGCTAATCTTGGTTTCCGCTTGATCCAACTGCTTCTGCGTGTTCTGCTGTTTTTGATCGACGTCGCTGACCTTCGCATTTACGGGATCTACCCGGTCCGAGACATAGCGCTTCGTGGCGCAGCCCGCCAGCAGAACTACTCCAGCCAACATCGTAATTTTCATGCCTCTCATTGGTTTCCTCCTTTCTACACTCGCTGCTTTCGCGCCGTAGTTTGCGACGATGCAGCAGGCTGGTCACAGCTACACCACTTCGGACACCCTCAGACCTTGGATGAAACGAACAGTCACTTAGATGGCAAGGTAATCCATTAAAATCGGCAAAACCAGCGAGCCACCAGTCGGGGCGATTCCTTTGGACTTCGCCGCGTGCAATTATGCAAAGAAGCGGTGCAATGACGGCAGCGGCCCCTTCCACCTGCTCTGGGTGCCGGCGTACCTTGCGCGCGCAGTCCTTCCCTACCCTCCTCGCATCTGATCTGCACCGGCACGATTTGCGCTCTCGCGCTTCCCGGCGCGGCAAGTAGCCGGGTCCGCTGTCTTGCCGAGATAAGAATCAGCAAACCGCGGGCCTCCGGCGGCCTTAGACCCTGCCGCTGGCGCAGCGCAAAGACCCTGATGTGGGTAGAAGCTAAAATCTCGAGGAGAAAAAACATGAAGCCTACCGTCAGTGCAGCCTTGCTCGCCCTGTTGGTAGCTACGCCGGTCTATGCATGGCAAGAGCCCGACCGGGACAAAGAGAAACCCCCTCAGCAGGAAGAGCCCAAGAAAGAAGAACCCAAAAAACAGGAGCCCGACCGGCAGCAACCCCAGAACAAAGAAAGACAGCAACAACAGGATAAGGCGCAAGCCGATCGAGCCAAGCAGAATGACAAGCAACAACCGCAAGCTGAAAAAGATCGCGCCAGGCAGGACAAAACCGCCCCGGATCGCCCGCAACAAACGCAGCGCGACGAACATGGCAATACCGTACAAGCGCAACGTAATGGCGGCGACCATCGCACTATCAAAGAGGAAGATTTCCGGTCGCACTTCGGCCGCGAGCACACCTTCCGCGTCGCGCGCCGCGACGATCGCCGGTTCAACTATGGCGGATACTGGTTCGTCTACAACAACCCGTGGCCCGAGGCCTGGAGCTATGATGACCCAGTCTACGTGGACGAAATCGACGGCCAATACTATTTAGTCGATCCGGCCCATCCAGGCATCCAATTCTTGGTGATCGTCTCCGATTAGGCGGAAGCGTGACGGTGTCCACGGAGCAGCCCAAATGTAAATCTCGCCGGCATCGCTCGCGGCAAATTTCAGGAGCCTTTATGCCTTCGGTCCGAATTTCTTTCGCCCTGCCGTTGTTGTTGGCCTCCGCGCTCATCATGGTCATGGGTTGCAATTCCAAGGATCCCGACCAACGCGCGCGGGACGAACGAACTCGTGAAGAAGTCGCCAGAGCCACCGAACGCGCCAAGCCCGCCCTGGAAGACGCCGGCAGACAACTTGGCGACGCCGCTCACCAGGCCGCCGACCAAGCGCGCGCGGCCGCCGAAGGGGTCCATGACGGTTGGGCCAACGGCAAGCATCCGCTGGTCGATCTCAACTCCGCCTCCGAAGGCGAGCTCCTGGATCTTCCTGGAATCAATCGCCCCGCGGCCCGCAAAATTATTGCCAACCGCCCCTATCGCGACAAACACGACCTGCTCGAGAAAGGCGTCCTCTCGAGTACCACTTACCAAGGAATTCGAGACCGAGTCACCGCAAAATAATTTCAGCTTGCATTCGTAATTGCTCGACGCGGTGAGAATCGATGCCGCATCGCGCACCTCTAGTGCACAACTCTAGTGCACAACTGGACCGATAGCCCCCTTTGAGTCATACTTTCCTAACCCTCGCGAGAATTCCCCAGCCTGCACGCGAAATCTGCCTTAAGGACAGTGGTCGGACCATGTCGCTGAAACCGTTTAGCGGTTGGGATTACATCCTCTGCGCCGTCGCATATTTCTTGATCGGAATTGCTGCCGTACCCAGGATCGCCACCCTGCTCGTCGGGCGCTAGTCCGCGCCTGACTATGTTCATCTCCCGTCCATGGAGCGGGACATGTCGAACTTTATCGAGGTAACGCCCTTCATGAACGTCGATAATGTCGAACGCGCACTGAGTTTTTCACCGGCATCCTGATTCGAAACGCAATTCCGCATGGGCAACTCTACGCCGAACTGCCTAAACTAGAGACGTTACCCAAAGCCGACGTCTACGGCCCGCTGAACCATCCCTGGCCAGCGCGAACTGCTCGTCCGGGCTCCGGACGGAAACCGAATGGCCTTCGGTCAAGCGCCCGACGTTCAACTCTCGCCACCGGCGCCCCCATTTTCCACCGTACCTATTGTTAACAGCACTTATAAGCCCTCGTATTAACATCCATGCTTACCGTTGTTTGGTACCTTCCTTGTCCCCCCTGGAAGGAGGCGCGATGAACACGAATTACGTTTGGATGCCCTTCTACGAAGCCGCCGTACTCGAAACCGATCCCCAAATTTTACCTAGCCGTATCGAAACGCCCAAAACGCCATTGGCCAGCGCGTCATCAAAATCGCCATAGACGACGAAGAGCGCCGCGCCATCGTCAGAATACTGAACGCACTTGCGGTACTTAAGCGCGAAAGGCCCGGCTGCAGAGCCGCCGCGCATCACAACTAATCCGTTCACTACATCCAGGTTCCCACAAGTCTAGCCAAGATATTTCCGCATCGGCTTTGCAAACTGTCGGCGTGCCACCGCGCAATTTTCCGCATGGACCTCTCACATTTACCCAGCATTTAGGTTTCCGCTGTTACGTTCGAAGACGCTTACTACCGTAAACTCTTATTAAAATCATAAGAGTGGAAGCACTGGAATTTTCTACGCCCATATGAGCGCATTCGCCTTGCTGTTTTTGCTCACCGCCCAACTTCAGACACAGCCACCAATCGCGCAAGCTCCGCAACCGGCGAGCAAAAATAGTGCCCGGGCCGTTCTAGCAATAACCGGCGTCGTTCTCGACCCTTCAGGCGCGGCCATTTCCGGGGCTCAAGTTTCAGTTACCAACACCGGCAACATCAAACTGCAAAACACAACCACCGACAACCAGGGCACCTTCCGCTTTGAAAAACTTGCTCCAGGCGTGTACCGCATCTCCGTGCAGGCTTCCGGTTTCCAGGATAAAAAGCAGGAAATCAATATCCGTAAAGAGCCAACGGTGACCATGCGCATCACCATGCTAATCGCTTCACAAAACGAACTCGTCACCGTTGCCGGACAAGAGGACACACCGCGGGTGTCCACCGACGTCGCCGAAAATCAAAACGCCAACACCATCGATCGCGACGCTCTGGACCGCGTCCCCGTTTTCGACCAGGACTACATCACCACGCTCTCCCGTTTCCTCGACGACAGCTCCATCGGCACCAACGGCGTAACCCTCGTCGTCAACGGCCTCGAAGCCAACGGCCCCGGCGTCACCCCATCCGCAATCCAGGAAGTAAAGATCAATCAAAATCCCTATTCAGCCCTGTACTCCAGGCCCGGCCGCGCCAGACTCGAAATCGTCACCAAAGGTGGAACCGAGGATATCCACGGCACCTTAAACTTCCTCGTCCGCAATTCCGTTTTCGACGCTCGCAATACCTTCGCCGATCAAAAGGCTCCCGAGCAGCGCCAATTCTACGAAGGCTCCCTGACTGGCCCTGTTTCCCACAGCAAGAAAACAACCTTCCTACTTTCGCTCGACCAGGATTTCGATGACACCCAAGCCTTCGTCAACGCACAAAATCTCAGCGGCCCGATCCGCGAAAATGTCCCTGCCCCCATCCACCATTTCTTCGGATCCGGCCGGGTCTTCCACGACTTTGCAAATGGAGACCAATTCTGGATCGGCTATTCCTACGAGCATCAGTCCTTCGCCAATCAAAACGTAGGCGGCACCACGTTGCCCGAAGCGGCCTACAGCTCCGTCTCGCTGGAACACGAAATCAACGTCAGCTACCGGCACCTCTTCTCACCAAGATGGGTCGACCAACTTCGCTTCCTGGTCGGGTATAACGACCAGCGCACCACCAGCGCCAGTTCCGCGCCACAAATCGTGGTCTCCGGCGCCTTCACCGGTGGCGGCGCGCAAGCTAACTTCAATCGCACCGAGTCTCATTTCGACGGAACCAACATCACCACCTACGCCAGCGGCAGGCACACCGTTAATTTCAGCGAGGAATCGCCGGACATCAGCCGCCGCGGCTTCGACGACTCCACCAACAGCGCAGGCACCTACACCTTCGCCAGCCTCGCCGCGTTTCAGGAAGGCGCGCCGTCCGCGTTCGTGCTGCAAAGCGGCCAGCCCCACGTAGCGTTTCTAGAAAAAGTTTTCGCGGCCTCAATTCAAGACGACATCCGATGGAAACCAAATTTCTCGTTCTCCATCGGCATGCGCTATTACTGGCAAAATTTCTTCCACGACGACCCCCACAACTTAGCCCCACGTTTCGGCTTCGCCTACGCGCCCGCAAAAAAGGGCAAGATCGTAATTCGTGGCGGCGCCGGCGTCTTCTACGATCGCACCGGCCCTCGTCCGATCTCCGACCTCTTACACTACAACGGGGTAACGTTGCTTCGCTTCATCCCCACCGATCCCATCTACCCGGAAACTCCCGCGTCCCTGGCAAGCGTGCCCACCAGCGTAGTCGTGCTCGATCCTCGCCTTCGCATCCCCTACACCCTCCAATACAGTATCGGCATCGAGCGCCAGGTAACCACGAAAAGCACCTTCAGCGCCACCTACGTAGGTTCCCGCGGCATCGATCTGTTCCGATCCGTAGACGCCAATGCCCCGCTTCCCGGCACCATCCTCCGCCCCAACCCTACTCTCGGTCAGGAGCGCCAGATCCAATCCGACGGCTACCAGAAAAGCAACGCACTGGAACTAACCTTCCGCGGCAAACCCTCTAAATTTTTCAACGGCCAAGTGCAATACACCCTAAGCAAAACCTACAACAACACCAGCGGCATAACCTATTTCCCTGCCGACAGCTTCAACCCCGCTGCCGACTGGGCCCGCTCCGACAACGATCGCCGCCACAAATTCGACCTGCTAGGCAGCATGCACCCCACGAAATTTTTTACACTAGGGGCCGCCCTTTCCCTCTATTCCGGCAAGCCCGTCGACGTAACCACGGGCAGCGACGACAACCACGACGGCGTAGTAAACGATCGCCCAGCCGGCCTCCCCCGCAACACCCTGCACGGCCCCGGCCTGATCAACCTCGACCTAAACATCTCCCACGATTTCGTCGTTTCCAAAAGACGCAAAGAAGCCCAAGTCCTCGCAGTCACCCTGAACTCGTTTAACGTCCTGAATCATCAAAATGACGTGACCTTTGTCGGCGTAATCACCTCCCCATTCTTCGCCCAACCAGTAGCCGCCCTGCCCCCGCGCCGCGTACAGCTAAACCTCGAATACAAGTTCTAGTACGCAGCGCTTAGCACCCCTGATCCGAACTCTTGGCGCCCAACTCCCTCGACGCTAGATTGTTCCCATTCGTAGACACCCCGTCCCGTTCCGTTCGAAGACGGTCCGGCCCCTGAAGGCCGATAAGTCCCCTGCGCTCAATCTCCAACAATTGGCAAGGTATCTGCACTTACTCGCCTAGCCGAAGAAGCTCGAGCTAGCCCCCGGCTTCGCAGCGTCCCACCTCGGCAAGACGTCGGACGTCCGCCCAACGCACCTAAGCGCGGGGCAGAGTTAACGTGTCGACACGTATCAGCCGAGAAAAAAAATGTCATTCAAACGATTCGGACTGGCAACGCTAATCATCGCCGCACTCGCCCTTCCCATCCGGGCCGACGAAAATCTTCCCGACCAACGCCCCCGCCTTCTCCTCGATTCAGAAATCGGAAGCGCCGCCTCCTTGGGCTTCAAATTCCCAGCCACATCCTTCGGCCCGTCCATCGAGCTTCCCTTTGAAAACCACTTCGAATTTCAGTCCAGCGCCCTTTATTCGCCGGACCAAAAATTAATCACCAACGACGGCAACGCCCTGAACGTAAGCGGCGCAGCCATCGGATTCGTCAACTCCCGCCTGGGCATAATCGGAAAATTGGAGCATTCCTCGCTATGGACCTCCCAGTTCACGGAAACCAACTGGGCTCCGTCGGCAGGCCTGGTCCTTCGAAACAATTACCTGGGCCAAGGCCGTCTGTACGCCACCTACGTGTTCCCAACCGGTTGCGTCTGGGCCACCACCACCAATCCCTGCCCCCTCCAATCCAAACGCCTCCAAGGAATCGACCTTCGCCAGGATGCGCGCTTCGGGCCCCACCAGCGTTGGGGCTTCGACTTCGGCCTCTACCATTTCTGCGACCAATCCAACCAAAACGATCCAGCAGCAGGGCGACACTGCCACATCGGAGGATCAGCGATGATCACGCTGAGCTTGGAATTACACCTGGGAAAGCCTTCGCTTTCTTCCTGGAAGCGCGACGATCCGGACAACTTCTGAATTCGAGCAAGGCGGCGGACGCTAAGGCTGGCATCGAAAATGGGGGCTGAGCAACAGATCCGGATGGAGCCTGGAAGCGTACATCCACAAATGCCGGTGCCACAAAAAAGGCGAGGCCTGATGGCGGCCTCGCCTTTTTTAGGACCACTGGCAAGCGTGCTTCGGTTTTAGAACGTGAGGTGCACGGCCATTTGCAGGAAGCGGGGGCTGCCTATCGTGTGTTGAATTACGCCCAATTGGCCGCTGGGAGGACAGACATAGGCGTCTGGGGCGGCGCAGTTGGTTTGCGTGGGATTGATGCTGGCGTTGGGAAATGGGGCGGAGTATTGCGGTGGATTTTCGAAGAACGGATTGAATTCCACGTTGTTGTTGGGCGTGTCGAAGCTGGGATGGTTAAAGAGATTGAAGGCTTGGACTTCGAATTTCAAGGCGAAACGCTCCTTGAATCTGAAATTCTTGAAGATGGTCATATCGACGCGGGACTGGAAGGGGCTGACGAAGATGTTGCGGCTGGCGGGTCCGAAGCCGGTTTCGTAGACGTCGCAGGCGCCGGTAACTGGATCGCATGGGGGAACGCCGTCTTGGCCCGGTTGCAGGAGGGGGATACCGAAGGCAGCGCTGTTCAAAACTGGATTTGAGGGATTGACGCCTAGCGTGCCCTGCAGCACCGGTTTGGCGCCGGGGGTGCTTCCCACGCCGCCAATGGGGACCAACGGGTTGGTGATAAAGTCGTTGCCGCCGCCGAAATATTGGCTGGCTACGCCGCCGCTGAAATCGATGACGCTGTAGGGCTGGCCGCTCTCTGCGGAGATCAAGCCGCTGGTGCCCCAGCCATTCACTAGTTGCGCCATCCAGCCATGCAAACTGTCCGCCTTAGGAAATTCGTATTGATAAGAAATGATGAAGACGTGGCGGCGGTCGAAATCGGAGTTGCCGTAACCGGTTTTGAGGTTTTGCGGATTGTCGCCGTTGTAGAACAGTTGCTCGCCGCTTTCTTCATCCATGCTGTGCGACCAAGTGTAGGAGCCCGACAAGGTTAGTCCGTGGCTATAGCGTTTGGTCACATTGAATTGCAAGGCGTCGTAGTTGGAGATTCCGGCAGCCTTAGCGTACTGGGAGTTGGGATCGAACCCGATAAATGGGGTGCGCAACCCGACATTGCCGCTGCCGAATCCTTCCACTAAGGTCGAAATGCTTTCAGCGGAAACCCCTGGCACGTTGTAGCCGTACGAGTAGATTTGCCCATTAATGGGGTTGGTGGATGTGGCGATGCCCGGCTGGTTAAACGGAACCGGAATCACCTCGTGCACGCCGTGATTTCCAACAAACGCCAAAGTTAGCACTAAATCGTTGCGCGGCTGCCATTGAAGGTCCAGCGTGTAATTTTCTGAGTAGGGAAGCTTGTTGGTCGGATCGTATCCCGCAAAAATGAAGGGACTGCAGAAGCTGATGCCGTTCGCCGTGCAATACGGAGTGGTGTTAGCGATTAGCTGCGAGATGTTGGGAATCAAGGACGCCACCCCGGAAAGATTCGTGGGAGGAGCCGGAGGGGGAGTGGTGCCGAACGGAACGGCGAAGGTGGCGGTTGGCGGTGCGTAGAACGGCACCGCGAACGGTTGCTGCACGGTGACTCCGAAGGGGCCGCCGATGCCGCCGCCGGCGCTTTGGGAAAGCTCGGCAAAGTATTCGCCGCGATCGTAGTACAAGCCGAAACCGGTGCGTACCACAACATTCTTCAGGAAGCCGGGGGTCCAAGCCACGCCGATCCTTGGAGCAAATCCCCACTGGCGCCCGGTGAGCGTGGAATCACTTACACCTTTGGTTGGGAATTCCTTGTTGTTTCCGGCGACAACTATGCCGACGTTGGTGATGGTGTCGCTAGTGGCATCGTAGCTGTAGTCCTGGGGATAAAAGTTAGTCAGCAAGCCGTTCTTTTCGACCAGCGGACCGTTCCAGTCCCAGCGAAGGCCGGCGATGACGGTGAGATTGGATTTGAGGCGGAAAGTGTCTTGCGCGAAGGCGCCGACTTGATTCGAACGGTAATAGCGGTTGGTTGCGCCCTGGACAAATACGGACGAGCCGTTCTCGCCGCAGAAGACCGAAGGATTACAGAGAGTGCCGGTGAGGAAGTCAGCGAAAGTGCTGAAGTCGAGCAAACCCTGCGCGCTGTTCTTGTTGATGATGTTGAGCTGGGAGTGATCCCATTGGGCTCCGAAAGCGAGGGTGTGGCGACCAACCGTCCAGGAATATTTGGTGGCGCCTTCAAAAGTGTTTTGGAACATTCCGGCATTGGCAAAGTTGTTCGAAGGACCGATCGCCAAACTGCCGGACGACACGTTGGGGTCCGCGTTGCCAATGGTGATTCCCGGAACGGTGGAGAGCCCGAAAATACTCATCCCGTAATCACTGTTGGTGTAGCCGTCGATGGTGTGGGCGAAGGCTTTTTCGCGAAGAAAGCCGAAACGCTGGGTCCACACGGCGTTGGGCGAGATGGTGGTGGTGTTTTCGAGAGAAAACATCTGCGATCCGGCGGTAAGTTGCTGTGGGAAATTACCAACCTGGCTGATGGCGAAAGGTGCGTAGGTGGGATCGTTCTGGAAATAGTATTTGGCGGCGATGCGATCTCTGGCGCTGAAATTGTAGTCGATGTTGCCGTTGACCTGGTCGGCCTTGAAGGTGGTCTTGGGGCCGAGCACCAGCGCGTTATATCCGAGTGCGGTATTCAGATTATTTTCGGAGGGAATGAAGAAGTTACCGTTGGAAAGCTTTAGGTTCATCAGCTTGAGGGCGGTCGGATCGATGTCGGCCGCGGTCAGACAAGGATTGGGAGGGGTCTGACCGGGTCCGCACGAAGCATTGAAGGCGGCGTTGGCCAAGCTAGCGAGGTCGGCGGGATCGCGATTGGTATCAGTTAAACCTGGCAGGACGGAAGCTTCGGAGATGGAGCTGTCCTCGTCGGAGACGCGTTGGCCTTGATAGGAAGCGAAGAAAAACAGCTTATCTCTCAGGATGGGGCCACCAAAGGTGACACCGAAGTTGTTGCGCTTTAATTCCGGAACTGTCTTGCCGAGCGATCTTAGGGTGGTGTCCTGATTGAAAAAGAAGGGTGCCGCGTTCCAGGCGTCGGTCTGGTGATATTCGTAGGCTTGGCCGTGATATTGGTTGGTGCCGCTGCGGGTCTGCAGGGTAATGTGCGCACCGCTGTAAGAGCCCTCGGAGGCGTCGTACATGGAGGTGTTTACCCGGACTTCTTCGAGCGTTTCGGGCGGGGGAGCGGGCATGGCTTGACCGATGGCACTGTAGACCGAGGTGCTGGTTTGCACTTCGCCACCGGGGGTTTTCGAGGTGTTCTCTCCCGTATTCAGGACGGCGCGATTGTCGGCTACGCCGCTGGAGGATTTGCCGTTGAAGAGGTTGTTGGTCTGAACACCGTTCAAGACAAAGCTGTTGCTGGTGTCGCGCTGGCCGTTGGCGAAGATGTTTTGATTGCCGAGGCCGGCGTTGGTGCCGGAGCCGGTGAGAAAGTCGGCGTTTACACCGGGGCTTAAGAGCGCTAGTTGCGTGAAGCTGCCGGTGCCAAGCGGGGTGTTTTCAATTAATTCGGTACCCAGGGTATAACCGTTGGTGGTATCGGTTTGATTGAGCAGCGGGGTGCCGGAGACGGTGATGCTGGTGCTTACGTCGCCGAGTTGCAGGGAGCCGTTGACCGTGGTGGTTACGCCGCCTTGCACTAGGATCTGATCGTGGACTTCGGTTTTAAAGCCGTCGCGGGCGAAGGAAACGGAACATCTGCCGATGGGTAGGGCGGTGACGGTGAATGAGCCGTCGTCCTTGGTGGTGGCCAGCTGCTCGAGGTTGGTGTCCAGGTTGCGGATCTTTACCGCAACTTTGGCGAGCGCGGCGCCGCTACTGTCGGTGACGGTTCCGTTGATGGAACCTAAAGTCTGTTGCGCGTTGGAGGGAAGATGGAGCAGGAGAAACGTGAAGACAGCCAGCGAACGGAACCACTTTGACATTCCACCAACCCCTTTTCCACGATATGAGAACCAAATGTGAGGCAGATATATCACAGACCCTGGATGCAAATCGAGTTTGTTGCTGTGAATATCGGGACTGCGGCAAATCGCCCTTATAGATAAGGCCTGCCAGATAAATAGAAGTGCCTTGGATGGTTACATTTAAGTGAAATGAAGACGAAAACTTTTCAGGGACTGCATTTAAACAATTCATCGCTGGGCACCGGCGCACTGACCGCGTTTTCCTCGTGCGTACCCTTTACAGGAACACGTTCCTTCATTACCCTGGACAAGTATGTGGAATGTCGAAGAACGATTTGCACCCAAGGCGATTGAGGGATTGGCGGCGCTCGGATTTGCCGTCGGGAGTACCCGCGGCGTGGTGCGGGTGGAAAAATATGGCTGCGGGGCGGAGTTTCGAAAAGGGACGGATGGGTTGAGACCGGGCGTGGAGAGGTAGATCGGAAGAGCACACGTCTGAACTCCAGTCACTTAGGCATCTCG
>OBLW0100002245.1_pt1 | contig 15644 bp, 11 predicted proteins | sample 1520161 | NCBI WGS metagenome assembly OBLW01 (sample SAMEA3539309, study PRJEB22396) | soil metagenome | biome: tundra; feature: field; material: soil | place: USA | collected 2010-05 | depth 0.15 m | reverse complement strand
AGATGCCTAAGTGACTGGAGTTCAGACGTGTGCTCTTCCGATCTGGGCGCGGTTTCCCCGATGAACACCGAATGCTTGCCGTTTCCGTTCAGCCGATGTGGAATGTACTCTTCCAGGACCAGGTGAAAATTGGTCCCGCCGAATCCGAACGCGCTAACCCCCGCGCGCCGCACGCCATCCGCCGTTTCCGTCCACGGCCGCAACTCTCTATTGACGTACAGCGGCGTGTTGGAGAAATCGATATTGGGATTGGGTTGCTCACAGCGCACGCTCGGCGCCAGCACCTTGTCGCGCAGCGAAAGCGCCGCTTTCAGGATGCCCGCGGCCCCCGACGCGCCTTTCAAATGCCCAATGTTCGACTTGACCGACCCGAGGGCGATCGGACGTCCATTCACGCCGTGGTCCCTGAGCACGGCCGCCATGCTGTTCACTTCGACGACATCTCCAACGCCCGTAGAGGTTCCGTGGCCTTCGATGAGCGTCACGGTGGTCGGCGAGAGGCCCGCATTCTGCCAAGCGCGTTCAATGCAGATCTTCTGCCCGACCGGGTTGGGCGCCGTGATGCCCTTCCCTTTCCCGTCGCTCGATCCGCCCACCCCGCGCAGCACGGCGTAGATCTTGTCCCCGTCGCGCTCGGCGTCCGCCAGTCGCTTCACAATGAAGAGGGCCGCGCCTTCCCCCATGACGAAACCGTCCGCGCCCTCTGCGTATGGCCGCGACCCGGTGCCGGAGAGAGCGCCGATCTTGCAAAACTTCACGAAGGTCGAGGCCCCCATATTGCGGTCCACCCCGCCCGTTACCGCCACGTCGAAATCGTGCGCGTTCAGCCCCTTGGCCACTGCGTGAATGGCCGCCATGGCCGAGGCGCAGGCAGCATCGCACACATAATTCGGGCCGCGGAAGTTGAAGACGTTCGCGATCCGTCCGGCCAGGCAGTTGGCAAGTTCGCCAGGCATGCTGTCCTCCGTGATCGGGGGAAGCAGATCGCCCACGCGGGCGTGCCATTCGCGCGTGATGTCGCGGCGCACCGCCTCGGGCAGAGCGGCGAATGCGGGACTTTCGTCCAGTTCGCGGGCGTATTCCGGGAAATGCGCACGCATGACCGTGAGGTAGTGACGCTCCCCGCCCAATGCGTTGCCCAGAATCACTGCCGTTCTATCGGTGTTCAGGGGCCGGTCCGGATAGCCGTAGTCGGCCAGCGCTTCACGGGTACAGGCGATTCCCCACTGCTGCGATCCGTCCATCGCGTCCACCACCCGCGGCGGAATGGGCATGCGCCACTTCAGTGGATCCCACGGATACTCGCGGACCCAGCCACCAATCTTCGAATAGGTCTTGTCCGGCGCGCTGTGGTCGGCATCATAGTAGAGGGCCGGGTTCCACCGGTCCGGCGGGACTTCACTAATGCTGTAGCGCCCGGTTGTGATATTCTTCCAAAACGCCGGAACGTTTGGGGCGTCGGGCAGCACTGCGCCCGCGCCTACGATGGCAATCGCCTGATCCGCTGTGTCCTGCATCTCGATTCTCCTCTAGTCCGCTGCTTTTCCGCTGCGGCTCAAGCAGCGTGCGCGGCGGGCTTCGCAACGCGGCCGTAGAGCACATCGGCAACAAAATCCATATCGGGAATCAACCCGGCCTGGGCGCGGTGGATGGCTGAGAGATTCAGCGCCGCCTCGAAAGCGGCCACCTCTCCATCGCTGGCAGCCGGCCCGGCGCCGACGATCCACCGCAAACCTTCCTGCGCCACCTTGAGGGCCGCCTCGCGCGCGAAGACCCGCGATATGGCCGCCAGGGCCTCCGGATCGAATCGCTGGTTGGCCTTCTCGTTGAGCCGCCCCTCCGCCATGCGAGCGGCGCGGCGAGCCAAGGTTGCGGCACTCTCCGCATAGGCGATCCATTCGCCCATGCGCAGCAGAATGTGCTGATACCGGGTCAGCCGGCCGGCCCGTGCCCGCTCCATCGCCTCGGCCAAGGCGTGCAAGGCCAAAGCCGCGCACCCGGCGCCCACGTTAGGTCGCCGCGCATGGAGCGCTTCCATCTCGCGCGCCCGCTCGTGATAGTGTTGGCCGCGCGTCTTCAGGTGCAACTGCCAGCGGTCGCGGCTAATGGTCATCTCCATGATCTCGGAGGTGCCCTCGTAGATGGTGGTAATGCGCACGTCCCGGCTGATTTTCTCAACCATGTACTCGTGCGTGTAGCCGTAGCCGCCCAGCGCCTGGATGCTCGCCTCGGCGGCCATGTTGCCGGCCTCGGTCGACATGTACTTGGCGATGGCGCCTTCGGTGTTCAGGCTGCCCTCCCCGGCGTCGATCCGCTCCGCGGTTTCCTCGATGTAAGCGCGGCCGGCTTCGAGTCTGGCGACGTTGGGCACGATTAGCTTGTGCGTGTACCCCTGTTTCTCGGAAAGCGGCGCGCCGGCCTGGATCCGCTTCGTGGAGTATGGGATGGCCCGGTCCAGCGCGGCCCATCCCGCGCCCAGCCCGAATGCCGCCACCATCAGGCGCGTGTAGCCAAACACCGCCTGCGCCTGCAGCAGTCCCTGGCCCTCGACCCCGCCAACCAGCCGGCTGCTATCCACAGTGACGTCGCTGAATGAGAGCGCCGCCGTGTTGCTGGTGCGGATGCCGTGCTTGTCTTCGGGTTTGCCTTGCGTGAATCCCGCCGCGCCCCGCTCCACGATAAACCAACTCGGTCCTGCGGGCGTATTTGCCAGGACCGTGTAGGCATCGGCCACACCCCCATTGCTGATCCACTGCTTGCTTCCGTTGATCCGGTAACCCACGACGCGGTCGCCGTCCATCACACGGTCCGCCGTGGTTTGCAGGGCGCCCAGATCGCTTCCGGCGTCCGGCTCGGTTGCGCCATACGCGAATAGCAAACCTTCTTCCGCGATGCGCGAGAGCCAGAGCTTCTTCTGCTCCGGAGTGGCCCCCACGGTGATCGGATCGCTGCCCAGGAATGTAGCCAGAACGGCCGTGGCCACGCCCAGGTCGATCCTCGCCATCTCCTCGCAGATACAGTACACGTCGAATGCGCCGCCGCCGAAACCGCCGAACTCCTCCGGGATAAACAGGAGCTGAATCCCGATCTTGTCCGGGTTGCACAAGTGCCGAACGATTTCGATCGGGCATTCGTCGCGCTCATCGAGAGCGATGAGTTCCTGATCCGGGAGCCGCTTCTTGGCGAACTCCTTGAGCGATTTCACGCTCAGCTTCAAGGTCTTGCCGGTTATCACGATCGCCGCCTTTCTTTTCCAGCTACACAACTTTCCTCGCGAACCCGATCCGCCAGCGCCGGCAGGAACTCCAGAATGTCGGCGGCGATGCCCACGTCCGCCACGCGGAAAATCGGCGCCTTGGGATTCTTGTTGATCGCCACCATGAACGGGCTTCCCTTGATGCCCGCCAGATGCTGGAACGACCCGCTGATGCCGCAGGCGAGATAGACCTTGGGCCTCACCGTTTGGCCGGACGACCCCACTTGGCGGGATTTATCCATCCACTTGGCATCCACCACCGGCCGCGAGCAACTCACCACCGCGCCCATGGCCTCCGCCAAGTCCTCGGCGATTGCGACATTGTCCTTCTCTCCTATGCCGCGGCCGATGGATACCAGCACCGGCTGCTTGGCGATATCCACATCGCCGGTCTCGGCGGCGATCGTCTCCAGATACCGCCGCCGCGCCGTCAGCGGGCCGATTTCCGCCGACTTATCGACCACCCGCCCTTCCGTGGGAGCGCCTCCGGAAGGCCGGAATACCCCGGGACGGATGTTGAGCACCGCACCCGTCGAGAGGTCGCACCGTACGTGCGCGCTCACCTGCCCGCCGAACTCCTGACGGACCGCTTTGAGCCACGTCCCTTCGACTCCTTCGATATCCAGCACGTCCGGCCCGTAGGCGGCGTTCATCTTGACGGAAAGCCCCGGTGAAAGATCGACGCCGAAATGCCCATGCGGAACCAACACGATGGCGCCTGCCGGCAGGACGGTCAGCAACGCCTTGCGGACCAACTCGGCATTGGGGTACGCCAGCGGCTCTTTGGCGATCTTCCAAATCTCGCTGTAAGAAGCGCGCAGGCTCTCACAGACGTTGTCCAAGTCGGCGCCCCAGCCGGTGACGACGGCCGTGCAGGGCTCGGTAGGGTCGATCCTTCGCGCCGCGACCGGCAACTCGGCTGCCGTGTCGTCCGCAACGCCGCTCTTGTGAACGATGTAGGCGAAGATCCGTGCCATTAGTTCAGCCCTCCTTTGGCCTTCAGCAGTTCCATCAGTTTGTCGACGACCTCCTCGCGGCTGCCTTCAAGCATCTCCGCACCCTTGCCGGCCGGCGGCGCAAAGTAGTCAACCCGCTTCATCTTCGCGGCAGCTTCGCCCACGGCGTCTGCTTCGACGCCCAGATCCGACGCGCCGGGAGTCGGGATGGGCACGGAGGCCACCTGCCGGATGCCGCGCATGCCCACGTAGCGCGGCTCGTTGATCCCGGTCTGGATGGAGAGCACGCACGGTAAATCGATGGCGTTGATCTCCTTGCTGCCGCCTTCGATCTCGCGGCCGATCTTGAGTTTTCGGCCTTCCAGCACTTCGATGGAAGTCACCAGCGAGGCAAACGGGTAGTCCAGCATGGCTGCCAGCATGCCGCCGACCTGGGCGCAGCCGTCCTCGGCCTGCACGCCGGTCAGGATCAGGTCGTAATGTCCCGCCTGCACGAATGCCTTCAGGATGGCCGCGATACCCCGGCCGTCGGACCCGGCGAACGCCTCGTCCGAGATCAGCACGCCGCGGGCGGCGCCCATGGCCATCTCCCGGCGCAGGATCTCCTCGTCCTCTTCGCCGCCAACCGTCGCAACCGTGACGGTCCCGCCCGTACGCGCGACAATCTGCAACGCCTCTTCGACCGCGTAGTTATCTGGTTCGTTGACCGAATACACCAGGTCGTCGCGTTCGATATCGTTTCCGGCGCCGTTGAGCTGGATTTCATTCTCCGAAGTGTCCGGCACTCTCTTTGCGCAAACCAGGATTTCCATCTCGCGTCTCTCCTTACCTCGGCGTTAATTCGCCATCTGCCGATCGACCAGCTCCGCCAGGTCGATCGCCGTCATCTGCCCTTCCATGCCCGCAACCTTGATGGCGTCTTCAATGTTGACCATGCAGAACGGGCACGCCGTCACAATCGTGCTGGCGCCCGCTTCCGCCGCCATCTGGACCCGCCGTACTCCCATCCGCTCGTTTTCCTTGGCCTCATAGAAAAGCGCCATACCGCCTCCGCCGCAGCAGAACGAGCGGTCCCGGCAACGCTTCATTTCGACCCGCCGCAAGCCCGGGATCGAGTCGAGCACATCGCGGGGATCGTCATAGACGCCGTTATGCCGGCCCAGGTAGCAGGGATCGTGGTAGGTGTAGACGCCGTTGTCGACGGCATTCATCCGGATACGGCCCGTTTTCACCTCGCGTGCCAGTACTTCACCGATATGCTCCACCGGCGGCACGTCCTTGTAGTCGTGCTTGAGGGCGTTGTAGGCGTGCGGGTCGGCCGTGACGATCCGGCTAACACCGGAGGCTCGAATAGCCTCGGTGTTATGGTCCCGGAGGGCCTGGAACAGCGTCTCCTCGCCGAACCGGCGGACATCGTGCCCGCTGTCGCGCTCCTTCGCCCCCAATATCCCGAAATTCTCATGGAGCCGGCCGAGAATCCGGGCCGTCGCCCGTCCGATCGACTGGATGCGGTCGTCGTAAGAGGTAATGCTATCGACGAAGTAGAGCGTGCTCGTCCCGCCCGCGCCGTTCAACGTTTTGACCGTGCCCTGCGCCCAGTCGGCCCGCTTTTTTTCCATTTTGCCGAACGGATTGCCGCGGCTCTCCAGCGCCTTCAGCGGCTTGTGCAGGGATTGCGGCGCCTTGCCGTCGTCGACCAGGCCACGCCGTAAATCGACGATCTTGTCGATGTATTCGACCAGCAGCGGGCATTCCGCCTCGCAGGCGCCGCAAGTCGTGCAGGACCAGATTTCGTCCTCGGAGTAAAGCCCCCCGACCAGGGGCATCCCATCCTCGGACCGGCCCCACACTGGGTAATGTTTGAAGACGTAATCTCGCGTCTTGATGGAAAGGTTCCTCGGAGAAAGCGCTCTTCCCACCGCGTTCGACGGGCACTGGTCCGAGCACCGGCCGCAGTCGGCGCAGGAGTAAAAGTCCAGGATGTGCTTCCAGGTAAAATCCTCGATCTTCTTGACCCCAAAGGACGGGATGGAGTCCAGTCGCTCGTCCGGGACGCCCCACCGCACCGGCTTCACCGTTCCGCGGTCCAGCTTGGCGAAGTAAATCGAGAATAGCGAAGTCTCGACGTGGAACTGGATGCCGAACGGCCTGTAACAAAGGAGGAAGAAGAACGCGAGTTCGTGGACGAGATACGCGCCCAAGTGCAGATCGCGCAGGGTTGCCAGAGAAGAGGAGGCGAAGATGGTTCGGACCATCCAGGGCAGTGACAGGGGCGGAAGCACCTCTGCCACACCTCCTTGCTGCGCGTGAAAAGCGGCCTGGCTTCCCTCGAAAACGCCATCCGCGGCCATCAGGAGCCCGATCAGCGAGAGCAGGAAAATGGCATCCGCGGAACGGCGCCCGTACCGGGCCGGGGGAAAGAACAGCCGGCGAACGATTGCGATCCCCATGCAAAGGAAGACCGCGGTCGAAGCATAAGTCCGGATCGCATCGTACAGGCCGCCGGAGTCAGTGGCGGCGAACCGGTCGGAGATTCCCAAGGCGAGTAAGGCGAATGCATGACTCGCCAGCATCAGGAAACCGGCAAAGATCAGAACGTGAAGCGTGCCCGCGAACCGGTACCTGGGGTGCCGCCATTGCCCCAGCCAGAATTGCAGAACCTTTCCCAGACGCTCCAACGGCCGGTCGAAACGAAAGTCCCGCTGCGCGCGGAGCAGTGGCGCCAGACGCCGGGCCGCGATGTAGGCGAAGCATGCGAGCCCCAGTAGATGGAGGAAAAGAAACAGGTTCCGTCCACGGATAAGCCAGAAAGTAGCTCCCGCAATCGAATCGATGCTGCCAGCCACTGTTGGTAGGTCCCTTCGCTCACAAAAATGGCCGCCGGGAAGGTCCTGCCGGCGTTCGTCGGGCGATTACATCGCCGCGATGATACTCTCCACGGACATACGCTCGTTGAGAATCAGCCGCCGGAGAATTCGTAAGTCGTTGAGCATCCGCCGGCTCTTGTATACGTGACAACTGAGCGTCTTCAATTTGAAGATCGCTAAGTCCATCGCTTGCGCGGTGCGTAAGTCGCCACTGCGAAAGACTTGGTCCCGGTCGCGCTTGAGGTCCTTGATCGCCTCCAACGCCGTGTCGGCCAGGATGTCCATGTACTGATGGGCGCTCTCGATTGATTCGAAAGGCCGTTCGATTACGTCCGCCAACATGAGACCCTCGCTTCCTCTGTCTAGCGGGCGCCGGGGCGGAGATAGATCCGTTCGAGTTGCTTGCATCCGCTGCCGCCAGGCGCCCCCATTTTCGAGTGGTGTTAGTCACTCGGAGAATCGGATTCTCGGATGCTTAAATACTGCTGAGAGTCTAGATAAACACCTAGTACTAATGGGAGTCAATAGCAGTTACGGGTATGAAGGTGTGATTAATAACAAATCGGGCTTGAATGTGTGGTCGCTCACAATTCGTATGTGCGGCATTAGGCCTATGGCGTTCCTGAATGTACGGTCACTCACAATTCCGGTGCGCTGTTCGCGGATGGAGTCCCACGGACAGCGCACCGGTCGGCGCGGTTATGCCGTAACAAGCCCTAAGCCGCGGCTTGCCCCGCTGCGACCTGCCGGATCGGCTCCGAAAACTGCGCGCTCTCGGTGGACCCTTCCATCGCTGCGGTTGCCGTGTGCCCGCCGGTGACGGTCGTCTGGACGGCGTCGAAATAACCCGTGCCGACGAACCGTTGGTGCCGGATCGCGGAGTATCCGTCGCTCTCGGCAAGCTCAAACTCCCGTTCCTGGACACTGGCGTATGCGGTCATGCCTGTCCGCGCATAGTCCCTCGCCAGATCGAACATCCCGCAATTCAAGGAATGGAACCCCGCCAGCGTCACGAACTGGTACTTGTACCCCAATTGGGCTAGTTGCGACTGGAAGCTGGAGATCTCGCAATCCGTTAGCAGCTTTTTCCAGTGGAACGACGGCGAGCAGTTGTAAGCCAGCAGCTTACCCGGAAAGCGTGAGTGGATGCCGTGAGCGAATCGCCGCGCCTGTTCGAAGTTAGGCTCCGAAGTCTCGCACCAGATGACATCCGCATAAGGAGCGTAGGCCAGACCGCGCGCGATGGCCGCCTCAATCCCGCCCCGGTAGTGGAAAAAGCCTTCCTCGGTCTTTCCGCCGGTTAGAAACACATGGTCGCGCGGATCGGCGTCGCTCAGGAGCAGGCGCGCGGCATCGGCGTCGGTGCGAGCGATCAGGATGGTCGGCGTACCCATCACGTCCGCGGCCAGACGCGCGGCGATCAGCTTCTGGACGAACTCGCGAATGGGCACGACCACCTTGCCCCCGAGGTGCCCGCACTTCTTCGCCGACGAGAGTTGGTCCTCAAAATGGACCGCCGCCGCTCCCGCTTCGATCATCGCTTTCATCAGTTCAAAGGCGTTCAGCAGGCCGCCAAAGCCCGCTTCCGCGTCCGCGACGATCGGGGCGATCCAGTGCGTCTTTGAATGGCCTTCCATCCGCGAAATCTGGTCGGCGCGCAGCAGGGCGTTATTAATGGCGCGCACCAGGGCGGGAACACTGTTCGATGGATACAAGCTCTGGTCCGGGTACATCTGGCCGGCCAGGTTGGCGTCCCCAGCCACTTGCCACCCGCTGCAATAGATCGCTTTCAATCCGGCCTGAACCTGCTGGACGGCTTGGTTCCCGGTAAGCGCTCCCAGGCTTCGAACGCAGCCGTCGCCCTGTAAAAGGTCCCACAGGCGCTCGGCCCCCAGCCTGGCAAGCGTATATTCGATGCGGACCGAGGGCCGCAACCTGTCGGCAGCCTCCGGCCCGTATGGCCGCACGATTCCGTCCCATCGTCTGTGATTCGTCATCGCATCCCCTCCACTCAACAGTGAACGGCGCCAGGGCCTTTTGGCAAATGCGCGGGTACGAATCGGACCACTCGTCCGGTTCGGCCTACTGGAGAGGCGTCCGGGCGCTGCGTGCGCTACGATTTCAATCGGGAAGGGAGTTCTCTGTGATTGCAACGCAAGCTCAAAGCGACCCGGTCCGTATAATGGGGACGGCGGCCGGCGTCAAGGATCGGATTCTTACCCCGCAAGCGGTGCGGTTTCTCCTGAAACTGTCGACTATGTTCGAGCCGCGCCGGAGGCGTTTATTGGAGGCAAGGCACGCCCGCCAGGAGCGCATCGACGCCGGCGAGATGCCCGATTTCCCGCGCGAGACGGCGGAGATCCGGAAGGCGCGCTGGAAGGTGGCCGCGACACCCGCGGATCTGCTGGACCGCCGCGTCGAGATCACCGGTCCCACGGACCGCAAAATGATCATCAACGCCCTGAACTCCGGCGCCAACGTCTTCATGGCGGATTTCGAGGATTCCAACTCCCCTACGTGGGAGAACCTCCTCGAAGGCCAGGCGAACCTCTGCGATGCCGTTGCCGGTGAGATCACGTACACCAGTCCTGAGGGAAAATACTACGAGGTGTGCGAAACTCCAGCCACACTGATGGTGCGCCCGCGCGGTTGGCACCTGGTGGAGAAACATTTCCTGATCGACGGCCAACCGATATCCGCCTCGCTCTTCGATTTTGGGCTGTTCTTTTTCCACAACGCTCATGCCCTGATCGGTCACGGCGCCGCGCCCTATTTGTACCTTCCGAAGCTTGAGAGCCGCCACGAGGCGCGTCTCTGGAACGATGTCTTTCTGGCGGCGCAGGACCACCTGGGCGTCTCGCGCGGCACGATTCGCGCGACTGTCCTGATCGAAACCATTCTGGCGGCGTTCGAAATGGACGAAATCCTGTGGGAGCTGCGCGACCATTCGGCCGGATTGAATTGCGGACGGTGGGACTACATCTTCAGCTACATCAAGAAGTTCCGCAATCATCCGGGCTTCGTCCTGCCGGATCGCTCCAAGGTGACCATGACCACCCATTTCCTGGCCTCTTACGTGGAGCTGTTGATTGCAACCTGCCACCGCCGGGGTGCCCACGCCATGGGTGGCATGGCCGCGCAGATCCCCATCAAGAACGATCCGGAGGCCAACCAGGCCGCCCTCGCCCGCGTCCGCGAGGACAAGCTGCGGGAAGTCTGGGCTGGCCACGATGGAACCTGGGTGGCGCATCCCGCGCTGGTCTCCCTGGCCAAAGGCGTTTTCGACACACATATGCCGCTGCCCAACCAGTTGGACCGGCTTACCTCTTCGCCGGTGACCGCCCATAACCTGCTTCGCACACCCTGCGGAACCATCACCGAGGCGGGATTGGAGCGAAACCTGGACGTAGGTCTGAGGTATCTGGCGGCCTGGCTCGGCGGAAATGGCTGCGTGCCGATCTACCACCTCATGGAAGATGCCGCTACCGCGGAGATCTGCCGCGCCCAGGTGTGGCAATGGCTCCGCCATAGCGCGGCGCTGGAGGATGGCCGGCCCGTCACCGCCGCGCTGGTGAGCGGCATGATGGATTCGACTGTTGAAAAACTCTACGACACTGTTCCCGAGCGGCAGCTCCGCATGGCTGCAAGACTGTACGAAGAGATGATCGACAGTCCGGAGTTCCCCGAGTTTCTGACGCTGCGCGCGTACGATTACCTGGATTAAGTCTCTCGATTGACTCTGGACTTCGCCGCCGTAACATCGCATACTGCGGTCATGAGCCCCGAGTTGGATCCCGTGGCGCTGTTGGAGCGTTTGCGGGACGATCTGGGCCACCGCCGGATCGAACAGGGCATCCGGACCCTTGAGGCGTGCGGACCGGTCCTCGACACGCTCGGCCCGCGGCCCGGTTGTGGCGTCCTTACGGGCCTTGTCGCGCAGTGGGTCGACGCCGGTTTCGACGGGCCCGCGTTGCTCGGTCGCCTGCTCGACAAGTTTCCGAAGGCAGCCAGATCGGCGCTCCCCCTGCTGGACTATTTGCATCTCCGCATGGCCGAAGCTGTGCTGGCCATGTCAAACGAGGATTTCGAAACCGCTATCCGCCATCTGCTGCTCGTGCAGTCGTTCGAAAGCGAGATCGCGGATACCGAGCTTTTGGCTATCGCCAATTTCTGGGCCGGCCGCTGTTTCCGAAAGATGGGCCGCTACAGTGACGCGCTAACATACACCGAGCGCGCCGAAACGCTCGCGCTTTCTTGCGGCTATACCCAAATGGCCGCCATCAACCAGGTGACCAGAAGCTGGCTCGCATTTCAGAAGGGCAAGCTCCAGGAGGCCAATACCCTGCTGCGCCAGGCCGAGGACGCGCTGAACCCGACTAGCGATTATCTCAGCCGCGGCAACATCCAGTCGGCATACGGCCGCATCGCTCGCCGCCAAGGCAAGTACGAGCGTGCGTGGGAGTGCTTCGAGCGAGCCATCGGGGAATACCGCGCCGGCGGAGGGGGCCACCTGCAACTTGCGCGGACCCTGCTCAATCTGGCCTTCGTGCAGCGCCTGATAGCGCTCCATGCACAGCGCGATCTGGACCGTGCGGCGGCCTCGCGGCGCGGCGCGGCGGGCGAACCGCCCGCCGCTCTATCCGACGCGCGGGAATTGCGTGCGCGCATCGAGCGGATCCGGAAGGAGGTGTCCGAGCATCTCCAGGAGGCTAACGAAACCTACGCGCGTTTTCGGAACCACCGTGGAATCGCGGGCGTTCACATCAACCGGGGCTTCCTGTACCTTGATTCCGGCGATCTGGAGCGCGCCGCTTCCGAAGCCGCCGAAGCTTTTGCCCACGGCAGCGAGAAATCCGACAACATCGTCATGGCGCGCGCGCGAACCCTGCAGTGCATCGTCGAGAATACCGCCATGGAAGAGCAGGTAGGCGACACAGGGCGCCACCGTGAAGCCGCTGAGACCTTTGCGCGCGAAGCCGTCGAATTCGCCGGCCGGACGGAAAACCGGCGCATCCTGGCCCGCGCATACGTCTGGCAGGGACTCACGTTTGCCGCGGAGCCGGCTGATCCCGATGCCGCCCGCCGCTGCTGCGAACAGGCTGCCGCGCTGCTTCAGCCGGAAGGACTGGAAAGACAGTACACGTGGGACGACCTGGAAGCTCTGAAAGCCCGCGTTCTGAAAGCGCGTCCTATCGATGGAGTTTTGCGCGCCTGGAGCGCGGGCATCGTCGAGCATACTTCTTTCCAGCAGATGACCGAAGAATTCGCGCGCATTATCATTCCCAAGGTGTGGGAGCGCGAGGGACGCAAGGTATCGAAAGTGGCCGAGAAGCTCTCCATCTCCCCCAAGAAGGTCCGCAGGATTCTTCATTCGGCCGGAGTGAGCGAGCGCCGCGGCCCCATAGGAGATGCTTGACACATGTTGACACGCGTTATGTCCGCGCTTTTGGGGGCGCAACTCCTCTCGGCGCAGGCGAGGGCCGAACTTCCGCCGTACCAGACCATCACCATCGCCGGCGATCTCAAAATGGGGTATCAGCTCGTTGCCGCCGACCTCAACCGCGACGGCAAGCTGGACCTCATCGCGGTCGATGAACGCGGCACGGAGCTCGCCTGGTACGAAAACCCTACCTGGGAACGCCACGTCATCGTCAAAGACGTTCCCCGCACAATCAATCTGGACGTCTATGATTTCGATGGCTGCGGGATTCCCGAGATCGCCATGGGCCACCACTTCGAGACCGACCCGCAAAAGAGCGTCGGCAATGTGGTCATCCTGAAAAGCGGTCCCGATCCCCGCCAGCCCTGGACCGCGCGGGAAATCGACCGCGTGCCCACCGTCCACCGCCTCCGCTGGATCGACTTCACGGGAGACGGCAAGAAGGTTCTCCTCGTGGCGCCGATGATCGGTTCCAAGGCCCAGCCGCCCGAATACGCGGATAACGTGCCCGTCTACATGTACCGGCTGGGCGAGTGGAAGCGAACGCTTTTTACAGCTTTGCCCCGTGGCGTTCTCCACAGCATCAACCCCGTGCACTGGCAGGGCCGCGGTGAGCAACTCATGACCGCCGACTTCCTGGGCATCCGCTTGTTGCTTCCGAAAGGTCCTGTCGAAATCTCGAAAGGCGATCCCCGCCCCTGCCCTCTGTGCGGCAGCAGCGAAACCAGGATCGGCCGGCTCGGGAAGCGGCGTTTCATCGCGGCCATCGAACCCTGGCACGGAAACCAGGTGGTTGTGTACACCGAGGCCGGGACGGCGTGGAAGCGCCATGTCATCGAGAGCGGCATGCTGAACGGGCACGCGCTCGCGGTGGGGGATCTCGATGGCGATGGGCGCGACGAGATCGTGGCGGGGTTCCGCGGCGAGGGATTTCAGTTGTACATCTTCACTGCCGACGATCCGGCCGGCGAGCGCTGGAGCCGCCACGTTCTCGATCCCGGCGGTATTGCCGCCGCGGACTGCAAAATCGCCCATTTCACCGGCGGCGGACGGCCCGACATCGCCTGCATTGGGGCATCCACCGGAAACATCAGACTCTATACCCCGCGGAAAGACGCCGCGCCTGGCGAGTGAACCTGGCGCTATTTGGAGAAGACCAGTATGTCCGCGACGACAGCGTCGTGAATATACATTACGCTGGTCGGCGTTGCGACGGCTTCCGCGCTTCGCTGTCCGGCAGCGTGAATCATGAGGACCGGTCGCGGATCCCATTGACCGCCGTGCGATATACGCTCGTCCTCGGCGCTCCATCCGGGCAATGGCCTCCACATTTTGGTGCGCCAGGAATGATCTCCCTGGACGATCAGCGTGGTTGCAGCCCAGCGCGGCTGCGCCTCAAGAAGATCGAGAATCCGCCCAAGGAGCCGATCCGAGAAATCCAGAGAATCCAGATAAGACCCTCCCAAGGCATACTTGCCTGTCCGCCGGTCCCAGAAGGCGGGAGGATGCGGCGCGGGGAGATGCAGATAGACGATATCCGCCTGACTGGTTGCAACTGCCTGGAGCGCGTGCCGGCGCAGATCCTCCTCGGATGCGGCATGGCCTTCTGCGTTCCAGGCGGCGACATCCGCCCAGGCGCGGCTTGGCAATGCGACCTGCTCGGCCATGATGCGCAGCGGGAACCAGACGTTCTCGGCAAAGCTGGCGCTGAGCGACGTGGGGCCACGATCCTGTGCATCCTCATTGTTCCAGTAGCATTCCGTTGCAACCCCCACCAAGAGCGGGCAGTATGGTATGTACCAGCCCACGATCGAGGTCGTCAGACCGTGCTGCCTGGCCATGCCAAAGAGCGTGGCATTTGCATCGAAGGGCTTCCAGGCATTCGCGGTCTTCACCAGGTACCGGTCGTCCGCGGTATAGACGACGTCCGTCACCACACGGCCCAGCAGCAGACCCGGAACCACCCTGCTGGTTCTGTCTCCGATCGGTGTCATGTCGGTATAAAGTGTGCTTTCGCCGCGCAGACGGTCGAAATTGGGAAGTTGCAGCGAACTATCCCGCGCTTCGAAGGTGGGCCGATAAGCCAGTTCATCGAACAGAATCCAGACCAAACGCGCCCTATGCGCTGTCTCCCCCGAGACCGCGGAGGTGAAGGCTTGTGGCCCTGGCCGCCATAGCGTTGCGCGGCCAAGCTGCCAAGTCATCACCAGAGCAAAGACTGCAAAGCCGGCGAGAAGGCTGCTTCCGGCCTGGCTCAACCGCCAGGCAACCTTGGGAGCTCTCAGGATGAGAAATGTCAGCCCGCCGACCCATATCAGGCTCACCGCCAGGACCGCCACCCCAGGCACATCGAATGGCATTACGTCGAGATTGCGCGCGAACAAGAGCACCGGCAGCAGCGCCATCAACACCCAGCGCACGTTGGGCCAACCTGGAAGCCTGCGAAGCCAAGCCAACAATCCAGCGAAGAGCAGAGCCACCAGCGCCATGTCTGCCAGGTGGGCCAGCGCAATTCGTGTCAGCGGCGCCGGCACGCACATGCGCGCGTCTCCTACGCCGGACGTCAGGTCGGCATAGTTCGGCACAAGCAATATGGCGCCGAAAGCCCAGGCCTGGGCGATATGTTTCCTCATGCCAGGCTTGTTCCCCCATGAGGTACGACCGCGTCGTTACACTCGAAGAGCAGAAGGACCCGGCGATTACCCAGGACGGTCCGGTCGGCAACGTGGAAGAATGGAGCAAACGCCCGCCGGAGGTCATCCTCGGACAAGCGTCCATAGAGATCGTCACGCCCGCGCAACCACTCCTGAAACATAGGGTCCAATGGCGGAACCCACTCCAGCGCCAGCCAGCGGCGGGTCAGGCTGGCGCAGAGATCGCCGATGTGCGCAAGGGGCGCCTGCTCCCGCAGAATCAGGTGATGAATCACCGCCAGCATCAGCACCAGGTCGAACTTCCCTGTGAGACGTTCCAAGAGCGAAAGATGCTCTCGATTTCTCCATCCCGCCGCCGGGGTGGGCCGGGCGATGTTCGCCACAAGAGGCGTTACTGCATGGCCCTGCCGCGCCACGGGTCCGCGACGTGAAAGTGGACGAAACGCGGGTTTCCTTATTTGCGCCGCATTA
>OBLW0100002244.1_pt1 | contig 15651 bp, 9 predicted proteins | sample 1520161 | NCBI WGS metagenome assembly OBLW01 (sample SAMEA3539309, study PRJEB22396) | soil metagenome | biome: tundra; feature: field; material: soil | place: USA | collected 2010-05 | depth 0.15 m | reverse complement strand
GCTAGAATGAACGCGAGCCGGGATGGCGAAATTGGCAGACGCAGCGGACTTAAAATCCGCAGGTCCGAAAGGACTGTGGGGGTTCGATTCCCCCTCCCGGCACCAACCTAAATCCCTGTATTTACGCGGCTCGGCGCATTTAGTTCGGCTTCGCTCCTTTGGTCGCGGCCTTCCGGTAGTAGAAAAGGCCCTTCTGCGGAGCCGGTATCAGCATTGCCTAGGTCTGTAGGTAGGAAACACTCGCAGTCTGGCGCCAGAGCTTCTACTCCCGATCTGCATTGGTGAGGTAGTGCGCTTGATTCCTGGCGTGGTTTCGAGAGAGAAATTCTTGCATTCGCGCTGCGTCGCGGAACGCTTCCGTGCCTCCGCAGTCGGTGGTGGAGAATGCTCCGCATAGGTTGCCGAAGTCCAGGCAAGTCGTGAGATCCTCCCCGCGCAGAAATTGGTGGAGAAAGCCGGCGTCGAAGCTGTCACCTGCGCCAATCGGATCGATTACCGTTACCGGCACGGCGGGTGCGCTGAATCGCTGTCCCTCGCGAACGGCAACGGCTCCCCTGGCGCCCATTTTGACTACGACGGTTCCCACCTTTTGGGCAAGCCGCGAGAGCGCGGTTTCCAGGTTGTCAGCCCGGGACATCTTCATTGCTTCGTGCTCATTCGGTAGCACGATATCCACGTGACGCAGGACCTCTTCAAGAACGCCGTCCCATCGGTCGTCGGGATCGTCGTTCGTGTCGAGCGAAGTAGTTAGGCCGGCGGACTTCATCCGCCGAAAGAGTTCGGGCACATCCGGCAATAGTTCACGCTGTAGAAACAGCGACGACATATGGAAGTGGCGCGCGGATGCCAGATAATCGAGGTCGAGATCCTCAAAGCGCAACTCGGAGATCGTACCGGGATAGGTGAGGATGTGGCGTTCGAGTCCGTGCGGCAGAATGAAGGTTACACCGGACTTTGCGCCATGCACCACGCGGGCAAGGTCCACACCGCCCGCGCGCAGGCGTTCCATCGCCAGCTCTCCGAAGGAATCTTTGCCGGCCTTGGTGACGAATCCCACGCGGCTGCCAAGAGCAGCCAGGTTATGCGCCAGGATGGCCGAGGAACTGCCTAAAGTTACGGTGAAGCCGCTGGCCAGCAACTCGCGTTCCGTGGGCATTTGCTCGGGCAGACCGTAGAGGATCAGGTCAAGATTGATCTCTCCGGCGATTGCGATATCGAGGTTGGACATGAGCAAGCCTCAGGCGCTTTTCGCTAAATACGAAGCGCTATTGCCGATTTTAGCGGCCGTGTGCGAGTTCGAACGTCGCAGGCACGCGTCCAGGAACGAATCAGAGTTTCCGGGCCTGCGATGGATTTCGGACAGCGCTGGCTGCCAGCCTTGCCAGACAAGCGCTCCAGCACTGGGGCTGGGAAAAAATCTCGCTCAGCGTGTACTGGCCCCGTTCCACGATTTCCATCGATCTCATTGGGTCGATTGAACTCCGCTCAGACCAAAGTGACTTTCACTCCGGCCTCTTGCAGCGCATACAAATCCGCTTTCGGTATCTGCTTGTCTGTAATCACTTCATGCACGGCTGTTAGCGGCATGATGTTACAGAGACTGCGATGACCGAACTTACTGGAGTCACAAACTGCAATCGTCCTGCGGGTGATTTCAACCATAGCCCGGTTGACTTCAGACTCCAACAAATTCGGAGTAAAAAGACCGGCTTTGGTGTCGAAGCCGTCCACGCCCAAAAACAAAATGTCTGCGCTGAGCTGGCGCAGCGCGCGCTCCGCCAGGGGACCGACCAGCGAAAAGGAATTCTTGCGCAGCGTGCCTCCGGTCAGGATCACTTCAATGTGCGTGCCCGCAAGTTCTGCCGCGATGTTGATCGCGTTCGTGATCACGGTGAGTTGCGCCATGTCTTTCAGGGCCCGAGCAATGGCCGTGGTCGTCGTCCCGGAATCCAGCAGCACGGACTGGCCTTCTTCCACAAGGCGCACGGCGGCGTCAGCAATCTGAGCCTTCTGCTTGCGGTGGAGCTTCTCTTTCTCACGGAGCGTCGGATCCAGCAGCGCACCGCCTTGCACCGGCAGCGCGCCACCGTGGGTGCGCTGAATGACGCCCTGGCCGTCGAGGAATTCCAGGTCTTTGCGGATTGTGATTTGCGAAATACGGAAATGCCGCGACAGATTCTTGACGAGCACGCGTCCATCCCGGTGCAGGACCTCAAGGATTTCACGGCGGCGTTCTTCGTTGAGCAAACCGTTCGAAGGCATCAGATTTCGAGGTGGAGCGCAGAAATCACAGAAATCTTAGCACCCGCCATTTCCCATCTTCCATTCGTTCAATCGCTCGCGCTGCAATCGGAAGTAAAACTTCAGCGCGAACTGGAGCTGTCGAGGCGCGCGCGCTGCCAGCTGCGGGAAGCCGAAGCCAGTCTGGCCAGGTTCCAAGGGCGTCGGCTCAGTTCTGGTCGCGCTCAACAAATATACTTCACGTGGTTTAAGGAAGCGATCTTTCGGTATATTATTACGAACGATTACTTTTACTTTCGTTTTATAGCTTTTGTCAACCGCGATATTTTGTCGCAGACTGACGGAAACGCCATTGCGCAGGCTGGCGGAGTCATCGATGGTGGAACATCAAGTAGAGGAGGTTCGTGATGATCGCGGGCAAACACAGTAGGGCGCGGGTCGGCATAATTCTCGGTACGACGCTCGGTCTCACTTTCCTGCTGGCAAATTGCTCGAAGTCACCGGACTCGCGTCTGAAATTGCCGTTGACCAAGCCCGAATCCACCCAGCCTTCCACGATCAAGGTGGACGTGAAGGAGGGCGGCCCAATAATTCTGACAACGAGCGCGGCCGAGTTTCAGGTGAGGCCGGATGGTTATGTGCAGGCCTCGCTGTTGAGTGACGGGAAGACGCTTTCCCTGGATGAACCGAATGCCGGGACTCCCGCGGACAGCGATTTTGCGCGAGTGGGGGGCAAAGATGTGCATTTCCGGCTCGACTTCCAGCACACCCAAGTGCGCGAAGCGATCGGGAAGATGGGGGTCGGCAAGCGGGTCGAGATTCCGGCGCGCCCCCTCGGGAAGTCGGGAATAGATTTGGAGCGCGTGCTGGCGCTGGAAGTCTATGACAAATTTCCGAACCTCCTGCTGAGCACGGTGGAATACAAGAACGCGGGTGCGACCGATGTCAGACTCGAAAAAAGCGTGAATCAACGGCGCCGGTTGAACGCGCGACTGGGGGATTTGAAGGCAAAGCCGTGGGAAATGTGGTCCTTTCATGGCGCAAGCTATGACTGGGGAAAAGATGATGTGGTGAAGCTGACGCCGGCTTTTTCGCAGCCGAACGTTATGGGAGAAATGGTCAAAGGCGGCTATGGTGGCGGAATCCCGGTGGTCGCTTTCTGGACGCGCCAGGTGGGCGAAGCGGTCGGGCACGTGGAGACGATTCCAATTTCCGCTGCGATCCCGGCGAGAGTCGCAGCCGATGGACGCCTGAATACCGAGGTGGACTACGCTGCCAACATCACACTGAAGCCGGGCGAGACGTACTCCACTCCGCGCAGTTTCGTCTCAGTTTTTTCGGGCGACTTCTATGAGCCGCTGCGGATTTGGTCGAGCGTGCTGCAAAAAGAAGGCTGGGAACTTCCGAAGCCGTCGAGCGAAGCCTATAACGTGAGTTGGTGCGGCTGGGGATACCAGGCCGACGTAACCCCGGCGCAGATGCTGGGCACGGTTCCAAAGCTGAAAGAGCTGGGCATCAAGTGGGTGACGCTTGACGATCGCTGGTTCGACGTCTATGGCGACTGGAATCCGCGAGCCGATACTTTCCCCGGCAATTCCATTCAGAAGATGACGGATGACTTCCACAAGCAAGGCATGCTGGCACAGTTGTGGTGGCTGCCGCTCGCGGTCGAGGATGGTGAAGGAAGATACGAATCGCACAAATATTCAGTGTCGAAGGTCGCGCAGGAGCATCCGGAGTGGCTGATCCTGGACAAGAATGGCAAGCATGCGCGCATGACTCGCGGCTTGGCGGTGATGTGTCCGGCACTGCCGGAGGTGCAGGCGTATCACAAGCAGCTGACGGAGAAGTTCATTCGTGACTGGGGATTCGACGGCAGCAAGCTGGACAACATCTACAGCGTTCCGGCCTGCTACAACCCGGCGCATCATCACAAATCGCCGCAGGATTCTGTGAATGCGATGGGCGATGTCTACAAAATAATTTTCCAGACGACCCGAGCGTTGAAGCCGCAGAGCGTCACCCAGAGCTGCCCGTGCGGAACGCCGCCATCGCTCGCTTGGTTGCCGTTTATGGACCAAGCGGTGACCGCCGACCCGGTGGGGGCGGTGCAGGTGCGACGGCGGATCAAGATGTATAAGGCATTGCTGGGGCCCGAATCGGCGGTCTACGGCGACCACGTCGAACTTTCCGCGATGACAAAAGTGGGCAACGACTTCAAAGAACACGGCGACGATTTCGCTTCCACGATTGGAGCCGGAGGCGTGGTGGGGACCAAGTTCGTGTGGCCCGATCCCGGTCCGAAATTCAAGGACGTTAATCTGACTGCGGCAAAAGAAGAGCGTTGGAAGAAGTGGATTGGTTTGTATAACCAGAAAATGCTCTCGAAAGGGGAGTTCAGGGACCTTTACGTGACCGGCTATGACACGCCCGAGGGATATGCCATCGCGAAAGACGGAAAAATGTATTACGCATTCTTCACACCGTCCCATTGGAAAGGCGAAGTCGAGCTGCGTGGACTGAAACCCGGGAAATATCGGGTCAGCGATTATAGTGAAGGAAAAGACCTCGGCACGGTAGACGCGACGGCCAATGGGGTGGCGAAACTGGCGGCGGAGTTCAAAGATCATCTGCTGCTCGAGGTCAATTCGCAGCCGTAGAAGCATGTGAGGATGCCAGACTCTTGAGTTACGGGGCAATCCTGAATGATTTCCAGGTAGCTCTGCTCATTCCTAGCGAGTGCCAGTGGGGTTTTCGGGTCGAATCAGAACCGCCAGCCTGGGGAAGAGAAAAAGGCCGGCGGCGTCATCGATGACATTCACCTGGCACGTGTAAAACCCGGGCTTCAGAGGGCTGAGCGGCAGGTCGAGCTGGAAGACCCCGGCCTTGCGGTCGCGAGCATTCAATTCGGTCAGCTCGACGATGGAGGTTTCGAATACCTTGGCTTTGCCGCGGAAGAACGCGACGTTCGTCAGCAAGTGAATGCCGGGTTTGACCTGTCCTACCTCTGGCGCGGCGGACGCAGTTGCCCGGCCTGGGTCATAAACTTCGTAGTAGAGTCGCAAGTGCTGCGCGGAAGAGAAGACGTGGGTCACGTTTGGAATGATCTCCGATCCGTCTCGAATCAGCGGGCTGGGAGTCGCGCCTTTTTTCGCGGGTTGAAGTTGACTGGCGAGGACAATCGAGCTCATCTTGAGCGGCCTCGACTTGAGATCCGGGACGTCCAGGTCGGCTTCGAACGAGCCCATGCGGCCGCTTTGGTTTTCCCTCACCACAAACTTGAGGTGATATTTGCCGGGAGGCAGGCTAAGCCCGGTGTCGTACTGCACATTCTTTTTCCGAACTTCTGACGAAGTATCCACGGCGAGCTTGACGGTGTCGCGAATTCTCGTCACTGGATGGTGTTCGCTGTCCAGCACCAGGCCAATCACATCCAGAGTTGCCTTATCCCGGTCACTGCTGCGCGTGAAGGGGATTTCTGAGCCCGGCACTACCAGCGAGATTGGAATAAAAAACTTGTTGGCCTCCATGCGAAAGTAAGCGGTGCTCAAATACAGGGGCAGATCTGTGGTGGGCAACTCAGAGGCGAGTTCTTCCTGAAGCTGAAGTTCCTTATCCTCCTTCGTAGAATGCTGGTAATCTGCGGGCGCATAGTAACCGCGGCGGTAGTCGCTCTTCGCGCCTGACACATTCACCTTCACAGCGATACGCCTGTATCGCCCATCCCTGGCGGGATTGGTGCTGCGATACCCAAGAAGATAGTACGTCGACGTATCCTGTTGCACTCCTTTGAAGACCTGGGTGAAATCGTTGGAATCGAGAAAGGCGCGTCCACCCGTGTCGCTCGCGAGTGTGACCAGCGTTTCTTGCGTAGTGAAGTTGGAATTCAGGGCGTTGATCATGGATTGCCCGGAATATGCGGAAGTGCCCCGCAGGCTCGCGTTTTGTGCCTCTCCACCTGCGACGAGGGCTTGCAGGCCGCGCAGATCCATGGTGTAGATCGCCATGTTGGATCGCACGGCGGCATTGATGGCTGCTCTCAATTCTGACTGGTTTTCGATGCCCGTTCGATCCATGCCGCTGGAAAAATAAATCAGCGACTTCTTCTGCTGAAGATGAGAAAGTTTCTCCGCCACCGAACGCAACGCTTCCAAACGCCGGTCAGTATTGAAGATGTTGTATTCCGTGTCGTCTGCGGTAAATGGCTGCCCGGTGTCGGGAGTGCCTTCAGTCGTGCCTGTTGTACCTTCTTCGAAGCCCTGGCCGCTACCTGCACTGAAAGCCTGGAGCTGTTTCTTGAGCAACCCGTGATCGGACGTGAAATCCTGGTTGACCAGCAACGAACTTCCCAGAGACACAATCGAGACCAGGTCCGCTGGGGCCATCTGCGTGTCGACATAGTGCTCGGCGGAAGTGATGGCGCGATCGATTTCATCGGGCTCCATCGCGGAGAGATCGAAGAACAGAACGATCAGACGACGATCCTTAAACTGATTCGCAGAACCCGAAGCGGAAGTGGCCGCACTGGCCGCACTTCCCTCCGCAGTCGGCGGGCCCGGAAGAAGCTTCGTCTGAGCCACATCCTGATTTGCCACGGCATCAATGTTCTCTACATCAAACGAGACGACTTTCTGGGGCTTGTTGTCCTCGAGAATTGTGAAGTCCTCAGGTTTGAGGCCGCGTATGAGATTTCCGTTCTTGTCCCTGACGGTCACATTTACCAGCACCAGATCGGTCTGAACGCGAAAGGTGTAGTCCGCCGGCTGCTGCGCGGGCAGAGAGGAGCACATCAGGGCGAACGCCAGCAACATTGCCAGAGGCTTGTTCGCCCATCGGATCAGATTCGAAGTCATCTATATGTCCTCAAAAGCGGAACCGGGCGGTCATCGTAATCTGCCGCATGGCGCCAACCCCGGTCACCCTGCCGAACGTCGGCGAGTTGAACACCGTGTCAATCGATGTGTAATTCGGAATGTTGAAAATATTGGTGGCCTGCGCCCGAAACTCGAGCACGCGCGACTCCTTCAGCGGGATGACCTTACTGAAGGCCATATCGAAGAGAAGCGTCCCCGGGCCAATGATGCTGTTTCGGCGGGCATCGCCATACGGTCCTGCCGGCAACGCGAAGGCTGCAGTGTTGAACCAATCTGCAATCGAGGGATTTGAGAGGCCGACTGACTCTCCGGGAACGACGTCGGGTCGTACCGTGCCATTCGTCCCGCGATTGACCTCGGCAGCGCTTCCCAGAATCCGCGGTGTGAACGGCAATCCGGAAGCGATGGTCCAGTCTCCGCTCCACTGCCAGTCGCCAAAAATCGCGCGCAACGGAGTATCTCCGGTGAGCCAGCGTTTGTCGTGTCCGAACGGCAGTTCCCACAAGTAGTCTGCCGTAAACTTGTGCGTCTGATTGAAGCTGGAGAGCGCGCGCTCCGCCGACAGGTCGAGGGCATTTTGGGCCACGGACGCTGCCCCACTGCTAGAGGCGCCGCCGCCTCCACCAGCAGCGGTGCCGCCGGCGCCGAGTCCGGCGCGCCCCGATCCCGAAGTAGCTCCCGCCCCGATGGATGACGCATCGTCGATCGACTTGGACAATGTGTAGATTCCGCCGACGGAGAATCCATTCGAAAGTCGCTTGCGCAAGCGTACCGATCCTGCATTAGCCTCGGAGTCACCGACAGAGTTTTGGTAAGTGAATGCCTGTGCATTCGGAATCAGAATGCCCGTTGCAGTGCGGTTGGGAGCTTCCAGAATGTCGAGATCCGTGCCCTTGGTTCCGGTGTAGTCGATGTTCAATAACAACGTCGGACGAATCTGCTGCTGAATGTCCAGATTGCGAATTTGCACATAGCCCAACCGATAATTGGGATTTACCGCGTAATCATTCGTGATGCCGCTGGTTGAAGAGGTCGGGAAACCATTCTGCAGCGTGAGATCGCCGGCGACGGTTTGGATATTGGTCTGCGTCGTCGAAAATGGAGGCTGGAACGCCAGTTGCTGCACCATGCCCTGATAGGCTCCGGTGTTGTAGTTGACTCCATACCCGCCGCGGACGACGGTCTTGGAAAATGGCTTCCAGGCGAAACCGACGCGGGGAGCAAAATTATTACGGTCCGGCCGTACCAGGCTGTCGGGCAGGCTTCCGCTGTAAGGGCTGTTTTGACCGGGCAAAACAACAGCGACCGCCGGTGTGCCCAGCGCCGGATTCAGCACAGCGGGCGAGAGATCAAGGTTCGCGATTCGATTGTTCTGTTCCGTGAGCGGCGAAACGTATTCGTAGCGGACTCCGAGGTTCAGTGTCAGATTCCCGCGCATCTTCCACTCATCCTGCCCGTACAAGTCCCAATAATCGCCTCGGAAATGGTAGTTGTTCTCCCCATATTGCACAGAGGTCTGCTGCGGGAGTCCAAGCAGGAAATCGGCGAAATCATATCCCGTTCCGCTGGTGGGCTGGCCTGGAGCAATCAGTTGAGAAGTATTGACGCCGGTGAAGATGAACGAGCCGCGCGCGTTACTGCTGGTCTCGGTGTTGACTTGGATGCGCCGGAAGTCACCCCCCCATCGCCAACTGTGCTTGCCGTGAGTCCAAACGACGTTGTCTGAAAGTGTGTAGGTCTGGTTCCGCAAAAGCTGCGGATTGACATCCTGAAGACCGGCGATGTCGCTGAAGGAAAGATTGGGTAAACCCCAATCAAACGGATTCGCCGAGACACCATTGATTCCCAACGTGCCGGCAACATTTTGATTAAATGCGTAAAGATTTTGGGTACGCGTCCGGCTGCGGTTGAAGTCGAAGCGAACGCTGTTGGTCAGTTTGCCGATGCTTCGAATGTAGCCGACAGGCACGTCAAAACTGCGAACGCCGGTGCTGCCACCGACAGTGGGAAATGGGTTGGTGATGCTGGAACTCGATCCGTGATAGTGAAGTCCAAACGTCAGGTTGTTGCGCGGCGTGCCGCGCCCTCCACGCCGTCTGCCGGTGGGGGCGGCTCCAAAAGTGTGATTGATCCGCACGTTCAGGTCATCGTTGCTGTTGTTCGCCGCAGTGACAAAATGAAAATTCTGATAATCCCCTGGCAGGTTCGGCAGGGGGATGTACGGCAACAATCCCGCCGCGGCAAGATTGATCTGCGGAATCGTATTGTTCGGGAAAGGAGTGTTGGTCGCGGGATTGAAAATCTCGACCGGCTGCCCCCCCGCCGCGCATGACTTGTAACAGGTCTGCGAAAAGTTCCCTTGCCGCTCTAGCAGAGTGGGCACTGTAGAAAACTGATCGAACGGATTCTCCCCACGCCTGCCGTTGTAATTGACGAAGAAAAATGTCTTCGCGCCACCGTGATAGATCTTAGGAATGTTGAGCGGGCCGCCGACGGAGCCGCCGAAGCTGTTCTGCAAGTATGCCGGGTTCGTCGCAGGTTCCCCGGCGAGCGCATAAGGCGCGGCATTGAGCGCAGAATCGCCCACTCCATAGTAGATCGACCCGTGAGGATGATTAATGTCGAACCCGCGGCGGCCGACGATCGTCATCGCGCGTCCGGGTCCACCGCCGCCAAACCCTCCCGGGCCGCCGAATCCGCTGGCTCCTCCGAACCCGCCGCCTTGCTGGCGAGCGTCGTTGATGCGTTCCTCGAGTTGGTCCCCGGACATCGAGTTGAGGGGATTCGACGTATTGCCGGAAACAGCGATGGACTCGGTCGCGCTGTTCGGATCAATCCCTGGAACCGGCATACCCGAGGGCACGACGTCGCTCATGGAATTACTTCCCGCGTCCTGAGCAGTCGTGTTCTGCATCGCAGATAGAGCTTGAAAGCCACGCTGAGCGACAGTCGGGCCACTGGGCCTCCGGGGCTGTGGACTTGCCTCGCGTGTACGGGATAAAAGAGTCAACTCAAAATTGACGGGCAGGTTTTGGTGGGAAGCGTCGATCACGACCTGCTGCGTGCTGTTGGCAAACGCGACCATCTGCGCACGCACGGTGTAGGAGCCGAGCGAAGGGACCGCCGCGAAATAGCTGCCATCAACATCGGTCCAAGTGGTGATTTTCTGGTCGGAGGATGCAAGAGAGATGGATAGAGCAGCTCCCGGAATCGGCATATTGCCGGATTTAACGGTGCCGTGAATCGTTCCTCCTGACGGTGGGGAGGGCTGAGATTGCGCGGGCTGAGTCTGGGCGCGGGCGTAATCGAAGGCAAGCAACAGGGTCAAGCCCAGTAGCAGACACCGGAAAACAAGCCTACCCGTTGCGATCATCAGCCATTCCCCTGCGGTCGGCGCCTGGCCACCTGTGATGCGATGATAATCTGATCCCCTCAAAGCTAAAGTAAAGTTTTGTCTGTTCACATCGATCCAGAGTGCCGAACGTGCAGTGAAGGACCGCGGCGGTCGCGCCCAAATCATTCCCGCCTCAAATGCGAGAGGGATCCCTTCGTTCTGTCGCTGAACTCCCCTCCTTCCGTATCGAGTAAAGATTCGTAAAAGTAGGGGCGCTTCCACAACTCCGGGCCCATAATCTGGTTAATACAAACAGGCCCAAATCGAAAGTCTCAGGAGAAAACATCATGCTCAAACATTGTTTGCTCGCGCTTCTGCTGGCAGCCGTCGTCTACACGGCCGTGCCTTCTGCCATCGCGCAAGACAACGGAAGTAACGACCAGCAGTCTGCTCCCGCGGGTGCGCCCCCCGAACACGGGCGTGGCGGCCATTTTGATCCAGCGAAGCGGACGGAAATGCTGACGAAGCAACTGCAGCTGACCTCGGACCAGCAGCCAAAAGTGCTAGACATTTTGAAGTCGGCACAGTCGCAAATGCAGAGTCTGCGATCGGATTCCTCGGTCTCGCAAGAGGATCGCCGATCCAAGATGATGCAGATCCACAAGACGTCCGACGACCAGATCCGAGCGCTTCTTGATTCCAATCAGCAAAAGAAATGGGACACGATGCAAAGCAAGCACGAACAGTGGCAGGGACATCACCAGGATGGACAGGCTCCGAGCGCGCCGGACTCCTCCCAGCAGCAATAGTGTGTTGTCTTAGTTGATCTCGTTCGCAACCGAATTAAAGGATGACAGCCGGAGTTTCGTCCGAGTGACGGACAAGGCGGAAATCCGCCTTGGCTCCGGCTGGCGCGTTGACGGGCAGCAGCAATGAATTCTTACAGGTGGATCGTTCGCTGTCACGGCAGAGGCCGCGGGGTTCGAGTGCGCCGCCTTCCATCTTCATTTCCTCTGCTGGTACAACCGAGCGAGAGAAGAGTTGTTTTTGCTTATTCCTAAGCGACACCGTCAGAGCAGTCGGAGTCCTTACTTTAATAGTTCGGCGCCAGGTGATCGGAGTTCCAAGTTCTCATCCTCCCTTCTCCCTGCCCATCTTTTCTCTGGTTGGTGCTCACGCTGTCCTTACTGGTTCACGTTTTCCGAAGCGTTTCGTGCGGAACAACGTAATGGCAACTCGAAGCCATGTCGATTTGAGGCAAATCTCGGCAGGCAGATTTGTGCTACCTTGCCTGGCTCCATTTTGGCTCCAATACGAAAGACAAAAACAGGCTGGAAGTTGATGCTATACCTTGCAGAATCAACAGATAGCCTTGCTGATGTGAACGGTCGATGCCGCAGGCAGACCAGTCGCTGAGTCCCGCCAGAACTCATCCCGCGGACCTGTCGCCGATGTCGCTGCCAAAGGCAGTCAAGGGAACCGCGCAGTGATGTTTGCTTCCCGCGCCGCGCGGAGGTGCATGTCCGAACACGCAGGTCCGACTGGCGTTCGCAATGGATGCCGTAACATTCGCTGGGGTTAGCTTCTTTTAAAGGATCAGAGCGAGCCTGCAACTGCTGTCATCCGGCGGTGACCTTCCGACGGCGCAGCCATGTACCTTCGAAACCTGTTCGAATCTTGGTTCTAAGCCCAGACTCAGTGTGTACCACCGAATCGATGTAGAGAGACTTGGCGCTGTCGTTTCCTGGGAAAGACCTATGAAATGCTTTCAGACAACTGGTGCCGTGCAGCGTAACAGGGCAGGCAAGCTTGGGATGGTCCTGCTTTGCCTAGCGATTATGGTTGGCTGCCAGGGGTTTAGCTCAGGCAATTCCGCTAGTGTGCAATCGCAGTCTGGCACTTTGTCTCTGAGCGGAAGCAGCCTGGATTTTGGCAGTGTCACCGCGGGCACGAGCAAGACGCTGTCGATGACTGTCTCGAATACCGGCGCGGGATCTGCTACGGTCACCAGCGTGTCAATCTCCACCCAGTATTTCGCGTTGAGTGCACCAAGTCTGCCGGTGACAGTTCTTGCTGGCCAAAGCACCCCGGTCAGTCTCGTTTTTAGTCCCAATGCGGCGGGGGCTTTCAATGCCACGGTTTCCATTGTCAGCAACGCCTCGAACAGTGGCACCGCTACGTTCTCGCTTACAGGAACCGGAGTGGCCAGCAGTCAGATCACACTCAGTCCTGCGAGCAAGAGTTTTGGCAGCGTAACGGTGGGGAGCCAGAGCAGCCAGACAGTCACGCTGACCAATAACAGCGCATCCACGGTCAACATTTCCCAGGCCGCGGTGAGCGGCACCGGCTTCAAGCTGAGCGGGATCACTACGCCACTCGCGCTCAACGCTTCTCAAAGCACAACGTTTACGGTCACGTTTGCGCCGCAAGCGACAGGAAGCGCGAGCGGGAATGTGACGATCACCTCGGATGCTCCCAATCCCTCGCTGTCGATGGCGTTGACCGGTACCGGAGCTGCGCTGGGAGCGCTGGGAGCGAATCCCACGAGTCTGAACTTCGGAACTGTGCAGACGGGCACCAACCAAGCACTGTCAGAAACCGTGACCAATACCGGCGGTTCGACGGTCACAATTTCGCAAGTTGGAATCAGCGGCACAGGTTACACACTAAGCGGAATTTCTGGTTCTGTGACGCTCACGGCTGGACAAAGTACTAGCTTCACTGTGACGTTTGCGCCGCAAACAGCTAGCAGCGCAAGCGGTAGCGTGACCGTCACGTCGAACGGGACCAATCCAACTCTAACCATTCCTCTCGCGGGAACAGGATCAACCACGGCCGGACTGCTGACGGCGACTCCGACTCCGATCGCGGTTGGCAGCGTAGTCGCGGGAACAAGCGGCACAGCCTCGGGAAGCCTCAGTGCCAGTGGAGCGAACGTAACGGTTACGGCCGCCACGTCGAGCAACTCGCGCTTTGCGATCAGCGGCTTATCGCTGCCAGTGATCATCCCGGCCGGACAGAGTGCACCGTTTACGGTCACGTATAGTCCGCTGGTTGCCGGCGCTGACAGCGCCACCCTGACATTTACCAGCAATGCCCAGCCGACGACGACTACGGATACGGCCACCGGTACCGGCACTGCGGCTCCGGTTCATACCGTCAGCTTGTCGTGGAGCGCCAGCACTTCGCCGAACATTTCGGGATACAACATTTACCGTGCTGTTTACGTAAGCTCCTGCGGCGGTTACTCGAAGATCAACGGCGCCACTCTGGACACCCTCACGACATATACAGATTCTGCGGTGACCGATGGCACGAACTACTGCTACGCCACCACCGCCGTGGATTCCACTAACGCTGAGAGCGGCTACTCGAACATCGTTTCCGATGTTCAGATTCCTCCTCCGTGATTGGGCGAGGTTTCGCGCTCCGCTGGCCTGTTCGGTACGAATCTACGTGAAAAAATTGAGGTGACTGTCGAAATAAGCCTGACCAGGTCCGGTCAGGCTTTTCAATTTAGTACCTTCAGTTCTTCAGAAATCTGAGTCCGAAGGGTCCGATTGCCATGAAGCCGGAAAACAACATTCCGATGCTGGAAGGTAGGAGTGGGAGGCGGACGCTTCTTTTCACTGCAGATCAGGGGGATTAATACCGCGGCGACTGGCCTGTGGGCCGGCATGCCCTGTCGACATCTACCCAAGAGGAGCCCGGGAGCTTGAAACTGACGGCATGCGACTCCCCCAGTCCATTACTCGTCCTCTTTCTACCCGCGTCTTTTCCATCATAACTGTCACCCTATTCGCTACGATGCTGCCCTTGTGCGTACGGGCCGCAACTCCACAACTGACATGCAAGCTGTCGGGTCTGCGTTTTGGCAACGTTCTTATCGGACAGAATGAGACTGAGGTTGTGGTCCTCACGAATGGCGGACAGACCAGCGTCACAGTTTCGGCGATGAAGCTTAGGGGGACTGAATTCAGTGTGTCCAATTTAAGTTTGCCGTTGAGTCTGCCCGCTGGGCAGAGCGTCCCAATAAACGTGACCTTCTCTCCAACCGCGACTGGATGGACGGGAGGATGGGTTATATTTACCAGCAACGCTGCACCCCCCACTCTTTACGTGGAACTCCAAGGGGGGGGCGCAAAAAGCGACACTTTAGCGGCCAGTCCCTCAAGCGTTTCGTTCGGCCAAGTGGCCGTAAAAGCGAGTTCCACGCGGTCGGTTGTTCTGACCAATCTTCGCACCTATAAAGTAACGATCTCGGCCTGGCAGGCGACGGGCAGTGGATTCTCCGTCAGCGGGCCGGCATTGCCCATCACTTTGAATGGCGGGCAAAGCATCACGTTGCGTCTTACCTTCGCCCCACAATCGGCGGGGATGAGTGGGGGTAGCGTTTTCGTTCCCGGTCCCGCCCTGAACGTACCTCTGAGTGGTACGGGAACAACGACCACGGCGGGGAAGTTGACCATCGCGCCGGCACTAGTGAATTTCGGCGATGTTAATGTGGGCGCGACAGGGACTCAAGCCATCACCTTGAGCGCCAGCGGCGCCAGTCTGACAGTGTCTTCTGACGCCAGCAGCAATTCCCAATTTGTTCTGAATGGGGCTTCCTTGCCGTTTACGATCGCCGCGGGACAAAGCAAGTCGTACAACGTGTCTTTTGCGCCAAAAGCCAGCGGGACGGTTTCTGGATCGCTGTCATTTACCAGCAATGCCGGCACCTCGCAGATGCTTGAATCTCTTACCGGGATCGGCACGGTGCAGCAGCACAGCGTAAATCTCTCTTGGAATGCCAGCACGGGCGTTGTGGGCTACAACATTTACCGCAGCACAAGCTCGAACGGCACATATGCCAAGATTAATTCCACCATGGACGCGAACACCGCGTACACGGATGGCGCCGTTGCGGCCGGCCAGACCTACTACTACGAAGCCACTGGGGTAAATTCCAGCGGACAAGAGAGTGGGCGTTCGACGCCGCCTGTGCAGGCTTCAATCCCGTAGCCTCTACCATCCGCTGTTTTTGAAAGCACGGAGACTGTTCTTCCGTCAGTTCGCCCCTTTGGCGCCCAGGCAACCGTCGCTTGATGCGAACGCGACGAAAGCTCATCGCCTCGGTTTCGCCATGCCACAGCCCCGATAGTTTGCAGTGCGCGAAGTAACTTCAGTAACCTCCCTTCGCACCATAGCCACTGTTCAGTA
>OBLW0100002243.1_pt1 | contig 15661 bp, 10 predicted proteins | sample 1520161 | NCBI WGS metagenome assembly OBLW01 (sample SAMEA3539309, study PRJEB22396) | soil metagenome | biome: tundra; feature: field; material: soil | place: USA | collected 2010-05 | depth 0.15 m | reverse complement strand
CAACCAGCGCGATTGCCGATGCGTTTGAGGATAGCGTGGGAGTAGTGAGGCGTGCAGTGAAGCAAAGCGGGGATGCTGCCGAAGAATTCTTGAATGACACGACTCAACGCCTCCAGCGACACTTTGTTCTAACTGTTGCGATGACGTTTGCGGTGGGGGTCACCTCCGGAGCACTGATCGGCTGGATGATGAAACGCAAGTAACCCTATGCATTACGCAGAGATCAAACTCCGACAGTCATGTATGGTTCGCCGCGTTGCAGTAAGCGAAAAGTGCGAGTGACGGGTCGGGTCTGCGCAAAAATGTATTCGGCCGTTGTTGGAGTCGAAGCCGGGCATCATGGAATGCGCCGCGCTCTATTCCCATTTCGTTACACAGTCTCTGACGGTCAATACCGGTTGGAGAATCGAAGTATTAAGGAGATACGATGAATCGAATGACCAGAGCGTTTGCACTCCCAATCCTGGCAGCGGCCCTTACTTGCCTGCCCACCGTCGCGCAGGACCATCCGGATCAGGATCACCACGATCAAGCGCAGCCGCAGGATCGCCACGACAACGGCACTTATCGCCAACACGATGAGTGGAAGAAGGGCGCCCGCATACCCCAGGAAGACTGGAACCGCGGGGATAAGCTTGACTATCAAGCGAACCACCTGCGGCGACCGCCCGAGGGTCACGAGTGGCGGCAGATAGATGGCAACTACGTTCTTGCCACCCACGATGGCGCCATTGTCTCCGTCCGGCCCGCTCCCCGCAATCACGAGCGCAGCCACAAGGATCCACAGTAACTGCGGTCAGCGGAAACGGCGATCGGCTGCTCAGTAAACAAGAATCCCAGGTCTCAGCGCTGAGGCTTGGGATTTTTTCTAATCTCAGGCGTTCCCGGTCGCTATCCCCTGCTCTACTCGCAGAACCCCTGCTGGGCTTTCGGCACCGCCGGTCCAGCATCGTCATAATCCCTGCCCCTCATACACACCCGCTCGAGTTTTTAACAAGCCACATCATGAAATTGAGAATGACCCACGGGTTTGGGATCTTGCGGCCTCGCTTATCGCTTCCGAAGTCGAGGGCAAGACATTAACAACTCGGGTTTCGTCGTCATGGAAACCGTCTGTCAAATAGTTCAGGTGCACACTCTGGCGAGTCTTTTGGTCGGCAGTTCAAATTTGCCCGTCCCGGATTCAGATAACAACCAATGCAAGCCGCCAATGGTGCTGCAGGCTATTCACGGTCTTGATCACTGAGAGGTTCGTCATTGGCGGTGCCGGGGAATCTCCTTAGCGTTCGCGTAGGAGAGCGCAGGCGATGAAAACCCGTGCCAGATTAATTCGCAGACTGTCTAGTCGTCCAGCAGAACGATCATACAAACCTGCGGAGTGGGAATCTCTCCGGGTACATAGATGCCTAATTGCCGAGTTTGCATGATGTGTTCCCAGCAGGGCCCGACGCGGTTCACTGAGAAATATTGGCTCTCCACGCGAGCCGCGATTTGCGGCGGTGGAACGGAGAGATGATTAAGGGGAAGTCCGGGCAGAGCGCGTTTGATCAACTCCACCACAAATCGCGCTGAGCACACCTTAGTGAGCTTGGGCACGCGCTCAATCAGGTCGGCTTCGCCGATGGGCGATTGGATCTCAAGAATCCAACGCCCTGCACCCAAACATCGTTCGTCCTTCACTTCACCGTTGTAGAGAAAGCTCTCCACGGAATGAAGCGGGATCTTGATCGCTTTCGACGGCATCACGATCTCGAGATGCCGTCGGATATGCACGTCAAGCGCCGCGAAGCACGATCCGAGATCCGAATGATCGTATGCGGGCAGAGATCGCGGATGGACTTCAAGACCAAAGGTACACAAGGCACCTGCAAGCCGCGACATTTCACGGTACAACTCTTGTGGATGCGCATGTTGCGAAAGCAGGAAATGACGCAACGCAGGAATGCTGGAGTTGAGGGCATGGAGAAACCAATACTGAGCCACATGGCGCGCGGACATGCCGGCCTGGAAGACTCCGTTGCGCTGCTGCTGCTCTTGGGTGAAGACGGTGCTTTTTTCATCCAGGATTTCGATCTGGCGACGCAGCATGTCAGTCAATGTAGGGCTGGCGCTGAGGCTCAAACAGGGCGGCACAAAGGTAGGGTCAGATTCGTAATGGCCTGATCCATCGCGGAGGAGTCGCGTCACTGGTAGGCTCACGTAGTGTTCAGAGATCTCGGCCTCACCAAGGAGTTGCAGGTTTTTGTGCCCGACCTGGATGGGCTTTTCATCCAAGCCGGTGTTCTGATCAGGCAGCTTCTGTTCAGAGGCGAGATAGCGCACACGGGACTTTCCAGCTTCAAAGCTGGTATTTTGTCCATCGCGCACGATCACAGGGACGGCCAGATGCATCATCAGGTGATCGGCAACAGGCGAGAACTGGGAAGCGAACGCACGTGGAGCCGGCGCAGCATCGGAGCCCGGCAAATCGAACGCCAGTCCATCGGAAAATAGTCCGCGTGCGTAAGTCAAGGCCAGGGTCCCATTGCGAAGTGCGTCCTGGTCAAACTGCAGCCCTGCGAAACCATACGTATCGCGCCACAAACTGCAGGTAACGAAGTTCAGCGCATCTTCGAAGTAGCGGCTCTGCGCCTGAAAGTGATGTGGGCCGAGATACATCCCATCCGACCAGACGGGTTTGGTGAGCGTTTTCATAGTTCTCCGCCCGTCTGCGGCAGTAGGATGACAAGTTCCATTTGCGGATTCGGTATGTCTCTGGGAACGTGCGCGGCAAAGTTACGTGCGCGAGGTATCGTCTCCCAAGCCGCTCCCGATTGATTGAGGCTGAAGTACTGATACTTCATCTTGATGGGAATAGCGCTGGGCGGGCTGGGAATGTGCGTAAGGGTAACGCCGGGTAGGGCGTTGCTGATGAGCTTATCGATCTGAGTTGCCGAGCAAATCTTTACCAGTTGCGGAACACGGCGAATGATAGTTTCGTCGGAAGTATCAGCGGAGAGTGCCAAATACATTCTCGTGTTGGTCAGGTACTTGTCCTGATCAATCGCGATTGCATAGATCGTGTTGCTCACGAGTTTCAGGGGCAGCGAAACGACGTTTGCGGGAACGACCGTTTCAAGTAGCAGCCGCAGTTTCTCATCCAGATCGGTGAAGACCTTGCTCAGGTCGGCATGATCATACAGGGGTAAGTCGCGCGGCCGGATAGTGGACGAAAAGGTGGTCAGGGATGCGCCTAGTGTGGTCAGCGCGGAGAACAGTTCCTCAGGATGGCAGCGCTGCCCCTGGAGCAGGTGGCTGAGCACCGGGATGTTTGAGTTGACTGTGTAAAGCAGCCAGAAGTTGGCGATGTCGGCGGTGGTGAAGTCGGCGAGACTCTGGTTCTTTTGACGGCGGCTGCCAGAGAGCTGCGTGCTCTTGGCAGAAAGAATCTCGAGGATTCCATTCACAAGGCCGCGAACATACTCATTGGCGCGAACTTCGAGCAATGGCGGAACGAAACGCGGATTCAGCCGGAAGCCGCCGGTTTCTGTCTTCTCCACATTGGCAATGCGAAGCGTCGAATTGCCTTCGCGCGCTTCATTGGCAGCCAGCAGGCGAAGGTTCTTGCGCGCGATCTGGATTGGCTTTTCGCCAGCCCCGGTGTTGTCGTCGCGCACCGTTGTGATCTCGGCTAGATAGCGAGATCCCGCCACGCGGCCCAGTCCTGCCACGTTCAGGCCTTTATCCTTGTAATCGGGCACGGTGAGATAGATATCGAGATCGTGCACATCGGGATCGAAGAACTCCGCGAGCGATTTGGACGGAGGCGGCTGGTCTGGGCCGGGAATGTCGAACGGCAATCCGTCAGGAAAGATACCGGAAGCGCGGCTGATAGCCAGTTGCCCATCGGCAAGCAATCCCTGATCCAGCACAACTTCGTTAAACCCCCAGGCACAGAATTTCAGGGCCTGAACCCTGAAGTTCATGCTGTCTTCGAGGAACTTGTCCTGAAGCTGCAAATGTTGCGGCGTCAGGAACGTACCCTTGCTCCATAGAACGGGCTGTAACTGTTTCATGCGCGCTGACCGGACCTTTACGATAACAATTCACTGTGAGGTGAGCAACAAGTGACTTAGCCTGGAGCGATGGGATCAATTCATTTTGTCACCCTTGCTTCCATCGTCTGCCTCGTCCGGGTCCTTGGGATTGGCCGGGCTGGAGCCGCATCCGGAGCCGGCGGCACCGCCGCTGTTGATCATAACCATGGTCCCAACAATGGAAACACCGGAAGGACCAATGTCAATGAAGTTACCGCCGACCTTGAGCGAGAGTTGCGCGCCGGCCTCCAGCACCATAGTCGCTCCTGCCTTAAGATGGATCACAGATCCGGCCTCGTGAGCAAAGTTCTGGCCGGACTTCTCGTAGAGATTCTGTCCCGCCTGGATGGAAATAGTCTGATCCGTCTTCTGATTCAAACTACCCACGACGTGGCCGTGCAGGTCTCCGCCGACTTTCTCCATTTGGTCCGTCTTGACCATCAGGCTGCGGTTGTTTCCGATCCATTCGCGCGAGTCGTTGAGGATGCGGGTGTCACAATCTCTTTCTCCGCGAACGAATACCTGCTCGCTGCCCGTTTTGTCCTCGAAGCGGAGTTCGTTGTAATGCGCGGTACCGCCTCCGGTGGAGCTTGAGGTTCTGAAAGTTGTGCGGGTGCCGTTGTCGGGCAACGTGTAGGGTACGGTCTGAACGTCGTTGTACACGCGTCCGGTAATGATAGGGCGATCGGGGTCGCCTTCAAGGAAGCTGACGATCACTTCCTGACCGACACGGGGAACGTTGATCATGCCCCAGCCTTTGCCGGCCCAGTCCTGCGAAACACGCACCCAGCAGGAGGTAGCTTTCTTACGGTCCCAGGGAAAGAGGACTAGTACGCGACCCCACTTGTCCACCCAAATCTCTTCGCCATCGCCGCCCGCATTCTGATCGTCCGTCGAGTCCTGATCCGCGCTCTTGCCCACCACCACGGCGGTCTGGGGGCCTTGCACGAAGGGCTTGGGTGTCAGGCGCGCCGGTCGGAACAGAACATCGGCGGGGATGCATTCGAAGTGATTGGAGTAGCTGTCCTCGGCGCTGCTGGCCTCGTTCCCATATGTCCCTGCAGCCGAGGCGACGTGCTGAATTTCAGTGAGCAGGTACGACTCATTCATCGCATCCAGGGGATGCTGGTTGAGAGTGAACTTGTAGCCGGTAGTAAACGCGCGGCACACACTGGATCCGTGCGCAATCTTGTGCGCTGCTTCTTCCTCCTCCATGCGCAGTTTGGCCATAGCCGTGCCATCGGAGGCGGTTTTATGCAGACCGGGATAATCGAAGATCTCCATGGAGTCGTTGCTGGCAACAGTGTAGATCGTGGTCTCCGAAGCCAGAAGGTCGGTTAGGGAGGTAGTGAAGTTATAGTCAGTCAGGGAGTGCTTCCCGCTGCGCAACTCCTGCCCGATGCTCCACGCATTTACCACGTCTCCCGCGTCCAGGCCGCCCGTGGCGAGATTGAAGCCGGCGTTGCTCTGCCCCGGGCAGTCCAGGTGCGCGCTGGTCGAGTCCCCCAGCACCATGGTGTGATCCCCGTCTTCGTGCTGAAAGAAATAGAAGATACCGAATTGCTCCATGAGCCGGGAGATGAAATTGAAGTCCGTCTCCCGATATTGGACGCAATACTCAAGCGGCTTGTACGCCCCGGTCAGATTGGATTGGAACTTGATGCCCCGATCGCCAAGGACCTGCTTGATGATGTCTGGCGCCTGTTTGTTATGGAAGATCCGGCAATCGGCGTAGCGCGTGAGCGTCCAGAGCTTGGGCACCACCTGCAACTCGTAGCGCACCATGTCACCGGATGTACCAGTGCAGGCAAAATGGCTGGCGACGCCGTTGAAGAACCGCAACGAATCGTCCGACTGTATGACGTTGATGGTCACACTCTGGCCGACGATCTGCGTGAAATCGATCTCCCGGTCTTCCGAGAGCGTGGTGAGATGGAAGTTGAACAATTGCGAAATCGCCTCGTGGCCGGTGAAGCCAGTCAGCAGCAGCTTGTCCTCGCCCAACGGCGTGGTAAGCGAAATGAGACGACCGGTTTGCGTGTATGGCATGCGTGTTCCTCAGCAGTCTACCTGCGTATCTTCATCTTTAGGTCCCAACTGGAGGATTGGCCTCCCGCGGAGTGTCGGCGGCGCGCTTTTGAGGTGAGCCGAAATTTCCATAATCCACGGCGTTGCTCGTTGAACTTCCAGCCGGCGAAATTTCGGTCCAACGAACACTACGTGTGAACGGGCGGTTTTCACCATCCTGGTACTTGTCAGTCACCGTTACGTGAATCTTCCAACCATTTTGCAGTAACTCTTTCCATGTCGATTCCAGCTGGTAGTAGCTCCCGCCCGGCCCGACGAACGCCTCGTGGTACTCCTTCGGGGCGTGCGTGTTGATGTTGGCGTTTTGCAGGCCAAGATTGCGAAGGTCTCCGGGTGCGCCAAATTGAATGCCTATGAGATGACCGGCATGTTCACCCGTGCCTTCCGACAGGGTCCGCTGCTCCTTAACATCCCGATGCGTTGTCACCTGCCTTGGAACGCCCAGCTCCCCGGACGCTTCCTTATAGAAGTAGCGGCCATTGTTCCATTGGCGGAAGATGAACCGGCTGCCAATGTCGCACAGGGTTGATCGCTGTTCGGAAAAACCGGCCGGCCCTGGGCGCGGCGACGGCGCCGTGCAAGTTGTGCCATCGAGAACGTTCATTTGTTCGCCATTTCCGCCGATAGGACCTGCACGCCTGGATCCTGCCACGTCTCAACCTCGCCTGATAATTCGTCCTTGATCAGGAGTAGATAAAGTCTCCATCGTCATTGGTGCTCACATGGATGGCGCTCAACTTCTCGCCTTCCGCCATGCCGCCCAGAATCTTGCGCGAGATGTCCGGCAGCAGCGAATTCGTCAGAATATTATCCACATTCCTCGCTCCGCTTTCGACTTCCGTGCAGCGGCTCGCGACGGCTTCAAGAAACGCATCGTTATAAGTCAGCTTGATCTTGTGATTCTCGAGAAGCCGACGTTGAATCTTCCCCAGCTTCAGGCGAATAATCTGCTTCAAAGCCTCATCGCGCACCGGGTAATACGGGATCAGCACCATGCGCCCCAGAAATGCCGGCTTGAATATCTTGTTCAAATCGGGTTTGAGCGCCTCGATCAGCGCACGCGGGCTGGGCGCAGTCTCCGGATCGGCCACCAGCTTCATCATCTGGTCGGTGCAGGCGTTCGTTGTGAGAATGATGATGTTGTTCTTGAAATTGATTTCCCGGCCTTCCCCGTCTTCCATCTGGCCCTTATCAAAGACCTGGAAGAAAAGCTCCAGCACATCGGGGTGGGCTTTCTCCACTTCGTCAAGCAGCACGACCGAGTAGGGACGACGGCGCACCGCCTCGGTAAGAACTCCGCCTTCTCCGTAGCCCACATATCCGGGCGGCGATCCCTTGAGTGTGGAAACAGTATGCGACTCCTGGAACTCCGACATATTGATGGTGATGAGATTGTGTTCCCCTCCATAGAGCAGGTCAGAGAGGGCGAGCGCGGTTTCGGTCTTACCCACCCCGCTGGGACCCACCAGCATGAAGACTCCGACTGGCTTGTTCGGGTCGTCGAGCGAGGCGCGGGACGTTTGAACCCGCTGGCTAATGACCTCCATGGCGTGCGGCTGGCCGATGACCCGTTTGCCCAGATGCTCCTGCAACGCGAGCACGGTGGTGATTTCATCCTTGAGCATCTTGCCGGCAGGAATGCCGGTCCATGCCGAGAGCACTTCGCCCACAATCTGCGCATCGACGCAAACCCGAATCAGGCCCGTTTCGCCTTGAAGCGCCGAAAGCTCGGCCTCCAATGCCTGCAGCTCGGTCTTCAACGCCGACGGGGTTGCGGCCGTCTCCTGTTCCACAATTGTTGCTACCGCTGCCGGAACAGCTGAGACGGCAGCTGCTTCCTGCGCCGCGACCGGCCCATTTGGCGTTGTTGGCGCGGCAGCAACTGCAGGGGTTGGAGAATGCTTTCCATTTTGGCCAGCCTCCAGCTTGTTGCGCAGATCGCGAATCTTGCCGACCAGTTCACGTTCCTTGTCCCAGCGGCTTTGCAAGCTCTTCAGCTTCTCGTCGGCGGCCAGTTTCTGCGCTGCTAATTCGGTCAGCTTCTCCTGATGATCGGCACCCACTATCTCTTCACGCTGGAGGATGCGCGTTTGCACATCGAGGGCGTCGAGCTGGCGGGTGAGGTCTTCGAGTGCGGGAGGCGTTGCGTTTTGTCCGAGTGCGAGACGCGCGCAAGCGGTGTCGAGAATGCTCACGGCCTTATCAGGCAACTGGCGCCCGGCCAGGAACCGGTGCGTCAGCCGAACACTGGAATATACAGCCTCATCGAGGATGCGGACGTTGTGATGCTTTTCCAGTGAGGCAACGAGTCCACGCATCATGATCATGCACTGGTGCTCGTCCGGCTCTTCGACTTTGACCACCTGGAAGCGGCGAGCGAGTGCGGCGTCCTTCTCGAAATACTTCTTGTATTCGGACCATGTCGTGGCCGCGATGGTGCGGAGTTCGCCGCGCGCAAGAGCCGGCTTGAGCAGATTCGCCGCATCATTCTGCCCCGCCTGGCCGCCTGCGCCAATCATTGTGTGGGCTTCGTCAATGAAGAGAATAATGGGCGTGGTCGAGGATTTCACTTCCTCGATGAGCCCCTTCAGTCGATTTTCGAACTCGCCTTTGACACCCGCGCCAGCCTGCAACAGGGCGAGGTCAAGCGTGCGGACATGCACATTTTTGAGAGGCGGCGGCACGTCGCCCTGGGCCACCCGCAGAGCGAAGCCCTCCACAACCGCGGTTTTCCCCACGCCGGCTTCACCAGTAAGGATGGGGTTGTTCTGACGGCGACGGGTGAGGATGTCGATGATCTGGCGGATCTCGGGATCGCGCCCCAACACCGGATCGACCTTGCCTTTCTTGGCGTTGCCGGTCAGGTCAACCGTGTACTGATCGAGATTCGGGGTCTTGCCGCCGACAGGCTTCACGCCGTCCGCTGCGGCCGGCGCTACGCCGCTGGTTGTGGTCTCACTTGAAAGCGCGACGATGCCCATCAGATCTTTGCGCAAGGCGTCCGCATTGATCTTCTGGAACTCGCGGCTAACTTCGTGGATCAGTCGCGAAAGCTCTTCATCCGAGGCCAGCGCCAGAATGGTGAAGCCGGTGCGTACCTGGCCGGCATTGAAGTCGATTGATCCGATCGTCCACGCGGTCGTCAGCATCTTCAGTACCGTGGGACTGATGGCGGGAGTGCGCGCGTTGCCGGACTTCAGCTTGTCCAAGCTTCGCGCCAGCTCGGCGGTCAGTCGCGACTTGTCGATTTCGAAGTGCTTGATAATGGCCGCGAAATCTCCAGAGGTTGAATCGAGGAGCTTGGTGAGGAAATGCTCGATCTCGATGTCATAGTGGGTGCGGGAAAGGCACAGGCCGGCCGCACCTTCGAGTGCAGCTCGTGCCGGGTCGTTCAGTTTCGCGATGAGCGCTTTCAGATTCAATCCCATGTTTACTCCTCACAAAGCCAGAATTGTGTCGTCTGGGTCAACGCCGAGTGTTGATGTTCTGGCCCACGACAGCCAGCCCAGACGTGCCGGATGGCTTGCGTTCAAATCAAGTTCGATTGGGGGAACTTCAGTCCGATCCAGCACCAGTTGCACTTCGAAATCGAGACAGTCGTTACTGAAGAAGCGTGTGATTGCGCGCAAGGCCGCAAAGGCGCTGCCTTCGGGAAGAAAGTCTTTGTAACGCTCGAGCCCCAACGGACCGATGCGGATGCGTACCCGTCCCTGCCGGTCCCACACGGCATCGCCCACCACGGCGCCGGAACCAATTTGGCTTGAGGGTGATTCCTTCTCATCCATCGGACATTGGGTCGACTGGTCCAGCGCGTACCATGCACCGGTAAACTGCTGAATCTCCACAGGCACCTCGAAATAGTCGACCAGAAGCTGTTCCAAGGCCGCCGCTGACCGGGACTGCATCGCGATGAGCGAGGCATAGTGCATCAACCCTTCATCTTCAATGTCCTGCCGGTCGCGAAGGCCGGCGGTTCCGAGTCCCAGTAAATCGAGCAAGTAGTGAGTGAAGAAGTCGCGGCCGCCGGCAGAATAAGTCACCGGGAAACGGTATCGTTGCCAGGCACGATGGAACAGCGAGATGGCGCGGTGATTGAAGATATCCAGGAAAGATGCAAGGCTCGAATCCTTGGCCCGCGCCCGCTCCAGAATCAGCTCGCTATAGGCATACGGAAGCACTCCCATGGGACCGGTAAGTCCCATGAAGTTGACCATCATCTCCGCGGGCAAATTGTCGCGCAGTTCAATACTCTGTATCTCGCTGGCAGGAAAGCCCAGCCTTGGATTGACACGAAAGTGAACGGCTTCATCTTCGGGACTGGAGAATCCCCCCACAGGGCGCATCGTCTCCCTGAGCCGCTCCAGGAGCGCCACCGCCTGGAAAAACTCGAACGAGCAGGCGTCTTCGGCCAATTCCAGGCCGAGCTGCGATTCCGTCAGATCAGCATTCTCCGTCCCGATCGCGGTTCCCATTCGTAGAGTCTCTCCTTTCTTTGCGGAGTGGTAACGCTCAATTGAGTAAAACTGTTCAGAGAAGTGGATAGCCCAAAGAACCTTTCCAGCACGGTCGCAAAAAGAAACGCTCCGCCGCCGGTGAACTGGTCTTCGTCGATCTCCATCTCGATCCGCAAGCCGCGCGCGAAGCTGACCCCCTGCTCGGAAGCCAGACGAGCGAAGTGCGGCCGGCTCTGAATCCGAAGGATGCTTTGAATTGCGTTTTGCGAATATGCAGTGCGACCGACGTCATAAAGCCGCAGAATCTCCTGCAGCGCGTCTGTGCCCTCGTTGACCATCGAAAGGTAATTGAGCGACAAGTGCGAAACAAGCCGCCACAGGACGCTCTTGCCCAGGGCCGGCCTTACAGGCGCTGTTGGCTTGCGCAGTGCCACGATGCGCTTCATTGCCGCTGCGCCTTCCATCTCAAAATCGCTATCCTGGTTGCCAAACGGAAGGCGCGAGGGCAAATCACGATTGGTGCAGGTGGTTCGCACAGAAAGCACGGTGGCATCAGGATTCACCGTGGCCAGAGACAGGTCCAGGAGCGACAGGGAAACATCCGTGCCGTCGTCATTAGGCCGGCTTGATGCCCTCCGCCGCGCCAGCCAGAAGCAGGACCGGTCTTCGCGTCGGGCGGAGTGGCGCAGCGAGTAGAACGGCTCGTAGGTCGTAATCTCCTGATTTGCAGAGTTGATGGCGGCAACTTCGTCAATGGAGAAAACCTCCACCGAGTAGGGTCTGCGCACATCTGGATTTACTGGATACTCGTAGCGGCGCTGATTCAACTGGATGGGTTCTGCAACCTGGGAGAACAAATTGACTACCGGTGAACACCCAAGCCGAAAGGTCTTCTTCGAGAGTTCCAATTCCAGCCGCTGCACGCGGCCGCTTCCTTCCACTTCAGAGAGAAGGAAGATCACTTCGATGGCGTCCTTGAAGCCTGCGTTGGCCACAGCACCGAGGCCGCAGAGGTCGACAAAAAAGAACTTCTCCGGAAAAGCGAAATACTCCATCAGCAGCCTGTGGCCCACAAACGATGCTGACGAATAGGGGACCAACCCTTCCTCCGCATCGAATCCAACGGCGCTCAGGGCTGATGAAGGAAGTATGACAGGCGCCAGTCGCGAACCGGGCGTAAGGTCCCGCACCTGGATCCGATTGAGCCGACTGAAGAACAGCTCATAGAGGATGTTGACCAGGCCGCTTTCGCCATCCAAGTAAAGCCGCAGCTTATTCGGTTTCAGAGCAGAGAAAGTTACATCGCGGGCGCAGCGCAGCTCCAGCCGGATAGCCCATGCAGAGTCACTACTCTTGAGCGCAGGCTTGAGTTGACCGGGCGTGACGAACTCAGCAGCAGTCACGGTGATCGGCCAGAGCGTGGTCTCATAGCAGGTGCGAAACGTGCATGGAATGCCACTTATCGGCTTTGAATAGAGCGGCGAATTACGCTCGATCTTCATGCCGCTGCTCAGCTTGCCCTTCTCCGGATCGAGTTGGAACTCGACCACCGACAAGGATGGAATGGGTCGCACTAGTTGCGGATAGACAACACTGAGCAATGCCTCGGTGATTTCGGGAAACTCATCGTCCATTTTGAGATGAACGCGGGCCGCGAGGAAGGCAAATGCCTCAAGCAGCCGTTCGACGTGCGGGTCTTCGCACTTGGTCGGCTCCAGGACCAGGCGCGAAGCTACTTTGGGATGCTTTTCTGCGAATTGAGCAGAGGACTTGCGAAGGTAGTCCAGCTCCCGCTCGTAATATAGGAGCAGCTCATCGCGCATCGTCGCCCCCGGAGAAATGGCAATTGCCGCTCTTCAACTCGATCACTGTGTCGAAAGAGATTGGCTCAGGGACCGGGTCCATGCGCAGCATCGCTTCAATGCGCAAACGCACATCCTTCTTCGCCGCGTCAGGAGTCTCAACCATCACGAGACGCACGTTGGTTAAACGCGGCTCGAATAAATTGATGGTGGCCAGTATCTGGCGGACCATACGACTGCGATCTGCGGCGGTGGACATGGTCAGCGCCGATAGATCGGGCAATCCGTAGACATAGGCGGAACGGTTGACTTCCTTCAGGCCCTCGTCCGGAGGATCAACAATGCGTCTCGTGTTAAGCAGCCATTCAAGGTCGCGGCGGACAGCGTTTTTGAGCAGTCGTACCGATTGCGTGCGGCTGAGCGGATTTTCCATCCCGTTGCCCGGCTCGAGATCGATGAGCCGGTCCAGCACCGAGATGGTGATCGTTGTTTCGCCGAGGCCTCTCGTCATGATTTACCCCACGCTCAGCGCCTGGACGGGGTCAAGGCGGCAGATCCGTTCAAAGAGCTTTTGCCTTTCGGCGGAACTACCCTGAATCTTCTTGCTGTACCGCATGAGCTTGCTCAGATCGCCGGCAATTTGCTCCGGATCCTCCCACGCGTCCAGCTTGTGATTCTCGATAGCAGTCGCGATATCTTCAAGCAGCGGCTGAGCGATTTCGTCTTTTCCGGCGGCGATCGCCAGTTCGATCATCTGCATGGTACGGCGGAAACGACGCCGGCCGGAGCGCTGTTTAGCCACCTCCACTCGCATGATCGCGAAAGCCTTCTCCGCCTGGCCGGAGGCAAGCGCACCCTGTGCGAGGACGTAGGCATCGATGGCTGGCGCGAGCCAGGTTGGCGCACCATTGCGAGAAGCGCGCGCTTCGGCGGTGGCCTCATCCTCCTCCGTGGGAGAGGCATGCGCGGTGACGCTTAGACCTTGCAACCAAGCCTTTGTCTCCGGATTGGCCGCGGGTGTGTCGTCGAGCAAAACTGCATCGAGCAATTCCGGCAAATCATTCAATAGCGCACGCAGTTCTGACTGAATGGCCGTGGCGATCGACTGATACTCTTTTCCCAATGCGGAGCAGGCAGCAACGGAGAGACGCTGGAGGTCGAGCCAGGCACGGCTTCCGGGCAGCGCCAACGCCTGTTCGCCGGCCTCAAGTAATTCCGGCCACTTTTTGGACAGCGCCAGTCGCTTGATTTGCTGGCGAAGTTCAGTGGGCGGCGCCTCCAGCAGCGAAGAGTCAGCCAGCCGTGAAGAGGTGCGCAATTCGCCCCACCGCAAACCGCGCAGCAGCAGAAAGGGCGCCGGACTGAAGGGTTCCCGCTTGCGCAGGAATGCCGCCGCCGCGATGATGGCGGCAACTGCTTGTTGGCGATCTGCGGGCTCCGCAGTAAACGAACCGGTCAAGCCGGTCGCGTGAACGCCTCCCGTTTCGTTTTCATCGCTTGTTGCGCTGGCTGCCGGAGGCTCCTCAGCCGGCGCCTCTTCCACGGGATCGGGCTCCTTCTCGCGTTTCTTCTCCAGTAATCCGTGGTTGACGTGCCGAACATCGGTGAGTGCAGTCTTGAGCTTGCCGAAGCTGGGGGCATCGTCTTCGAATTTTTCATCGCAGAATGATTCCAGACTGGCGAGAACTTCCAGACATCCATCAAGGTCTTTTTCCGCCTGCAGATAAAATGCTTTGGGAGTTTCCCCAAATCCCTTATCAAAAACTTCGGGCGCAAGCTTACCGCCGTCAATCATGGTCGAGCGCGCCTTACGGTCTTTGTCCGTCTTGGCTTGGTCTTCGTATCCGACGGTTCGTGAGTCTTTATAGGTGAGGTACGAATAGCCTGCGGTGACGATGGGCGCCGAACGCAGTGGGTAGTCAAGCATGGAGCCAATCCAGGAGAGTGGCCGGGCGCGGAGTTCGCGGTCTCCATCCTCGATCACTGGGTAGACCGTATCCCAAAACTCTGTCAGCAGGCGGTAGGTCAGGTCGATTCCCTTTCGGAGACCGCCAAAACGCTCAGTCTGCAGCAATGCCTCGCTCAAATAGGCTGCCAGCTGCAGATCTTTCGAAACCGTGGCAAGCGTCTCCTGCGCAAGCTTGACCACAAGAGGAAAGTTGGCGGTCTTGCGTTCACTTTGCCAGTCGCCCTGTGCCAGATTATCGTCCTGGCGGCGAGCTTCCTTGATTTTGTCGAAGATCAGCAGCTTGGTGTCGTAGCGCAGATCAATGCCGCTCGGGTTTTCACCGGGAATTGGAGCAAGGATGTCTTCGCGAACCGGCATATTGATTGCCCCCTAGCTGATCATCCACTTTCATTGCTCTGTAGGCGCATTTGCAGCGTGACTGAACTGCAGGGAGCGAATCTCGAGGAACGGAAATTCCTCGCCGTCCACAAGCAGCATTTTTTGGCCGCGGGGGGATTCGCGGCCTTCCTCGTCCGCCGACCACTCTGTGACCCTGCCCAGCCAAACCTTCTCGTCCGAATGCTTCCAAGAAAACGGATAGTTGGCCGGAATCAACACTTCTCCCAGATCCATTCCGCGAAACGATGGGGCCGTCTGGACCAGTGCAGGAGCCCAGAGCGTGTCGCGCAGTCGCTGCGGCGACCCCATTTCCAGCGACGCTACATGCTCAAAGGGAAGCCACACATATGCCCCGGCTGCGAACACCTCCAGTCGAGCGCCAATGTTCTCGTCGGCATCGCGGACGTCGGTGAACGGTTTGCCGTTAAGCTCTCCCGGCGGCGAGGCTGGCGCATCCAGTGGAAAATCCTGCTTTTCAAAAAGCTCGTGGCGCGTCCTCTCCGCATGAAGCGCTGCGTAGTAGACGATCGCCCCTGTCTCTTTCTCCACGCTGCCGTTGGCAAGCACCGCGAGTTGCTTCTCTGCACGCGCATATTCGCCCGCGAAACAAAGCAACTCGAACAGGAAGGTGCGTTGGCCCATATCAGACGGATGCTCACGTAAATACGACGTGAGCAACTGAATGGCTTCCCGCACCTCGCCTTTCTTGAATAGTTCTTTGGGGGTTACTGGCACCGTCTGCCTGCTTGCCCGCCGGTTACCACGGCTTCAGCTTGAGTACGTCAAAGCCCCTGTCGATGAAGCCCTTCAAGGCGCCATTATCCTCCGGGTTGTAGCTGACCTTGATCTTGCTGAAGGCGAAGCTGATTGACTCGACGGGATTCTCATTTGAGC
>OBLW0100002240.1_pt1 | contig 15667 bp, 8 predicted proteins | sample 1520161 | NCBI WGS metagenome assembly OBLW01 (sample SAMEA3539309, study PRJEB22396) | soil metagenome | biome: tundra; feature: field; material: soil | place: USA | collected 2010-05 | depth 0.15 m | reverse complement strand
ACCTCGAACAGATGGGTGTGGCCGCCGGAGGCCACCAGGGCGAGGGCCGGGAACTGCACGGGCGCGCCGTCGCGCCTCGATTCCAGGATGACGGCGTGGATGTGTCCCTCAATATGGTTGACTCCGATGAGGGGCACGCCGGTGGCGAAGCTCAGGCTCTTGGCATAGGTCAGGCCGACCAGCAGGGCGCCCACCAGGCCGGGACCCACGGTGACGGCGATGGCCGAAAGGTCCTCCAGGCGGGTGGCGGAGCGGAGCAGGGCTTCGCGAACCACCGGAACGATGGCGCGCAGGTGCTCGCGCGACGCCAGTTCCGGAACCACGCCGCCGTACCGTGCGTGCATCGCGATCTGCGATGCCACGACGCTGGAAAGCACGGCATCGCCGCTCGCCACCACGGCGGCGGCGGTTTCATCGCAGGAGGATTCGATGCCGAGAATACGCACTACCCCTACCTTAGCGCGGGTTCCGTAGATTCCAGAATGAGGCGCTCCATGGAGGCGTTGACGGGCGGTGATCCACGGCGCGCGCTGTAGTTCAAAAGGCCGGAGGCCTTCCAGACGCACCGCTGCGCGGCGCGTTGCAGGTCGAGCAGGAGCGGGCGGGCGGGATGCCCGGGTTCCAGGGTTTCCAGGGAGAAGGACGTGGTGTTGAGAATGATGGTCAACTCGTCATTGAGGTCGTGGGCGGCGGCGGCGGCAACGGCGCAGGCGCGGTCGGCGTGAGTCAGTCTTTCCACATCCGAATGTTAGCTGTCGAGCGGGCGGCGACAGAGGCTGCCACGCGCGAAGCGGCTTTGGAATCAGCGGAAAATAAAAAACTGTTTGCGTCACTCAGGTCGGCAGCCTACACCAAAAAGAACCGGCCGGGGCGCCTTGCAGCGCCGCGGCCGGAATTTGGAAGGACAGGCAGGAGACTCTTGACAAGGCCTCCAGATCAGAAATTAAACTTCAGCGCGAACTGGATCTGGCGCATATTGTTAGCCGAGGTAATTTTGCCGAAGGTCGAAGCGGGCGTCGGAGTCGAGCCGTTGTTCCAGCTTAATTGGCCCCCAACGCCCAGTTCCACATGGTTGGGTGCGTTGAACATCTCCATGCGGAATTCGAGGTTCTTATGTTCGGTGATCGGGAACTCCTTGATGACCGAAAAATCCTCATTCCCCATCCACGGTCCCCGCAGGGTGTTGCGTCCACAGTTGCCAAACGTGCCGGCGACGGGGTTGGAGAACGCCGCCGGGTTATACCAGCCGTTCTGGTTGTTGCCGGGCAGGACCGGGTTCACACCGGGAATGCAGTTGAGCCGGGTGGCGTTCGAAACGAAATTGGTGCCCCCGGAGTCCCATGAGGACGTGTTGACCACGCCGCCGCTTTGCAGGGTCGTGATGGTGCTCAACTGCCAGTTGCCCACCATCTGGTTCACGATCCCTCCATGGTTGAGGAATTTCTGGCCTTTACCGACTGGCAGGGTGTAGAGGATGGAAGCGACGAAACGCTGCGGAATGTTGAAATCCGAGGGGGCCTTTTCGCACGTATTGGGACAGAGCGCATTCTGCGGCGAGAAGTCGCTCCCCACCGTGCCGCGGATGGCGCTGGTGGTGTCGATGGACTTGGACCACGTATAGGAAAGCAACGTGTTCATGTGCGAGCCGAAACGCTGGGTGAATTTACCGCTCAGGGCGTTGTAACTACCCGTGGCGTCGGCAAACAGATACTGGATTCCCGATGCCCCAAATTCCGGATAGGGCAGGCGTTGAACCGCCGGCAGGCTTGCGCTGAGAATCCCCTGGTTCTCATTCGCCAGATAGTCCAGGTGCCGGCTTTGGGAGCCTCCGTAACCCACCTCCATGGTGGTCGATTTGCCGAGCGAGCGCTGCACGTTCAGAACGTATTGGATGCTGGAAGTGTCGGGCAAGTGTTGGCTCGCGCCCCAGATCAGGCTGATCGGTACGTTCACCGGAAGCTGGGAGGTGTCGAGGAAGTTGTTGTAGGTGAACGTCGGCTTCGAATAAGTTGTCGGCGCCAGAGTGGTGGCCCGGCCACCCATTCCGCGAGCCAGATCGAAGATGGAGTTCTTGCTTTCCTGCGAGTAGAATATGCCGACGCCGGCGCGGAGCGACCACTTATCCGACGGGCTGTAGGCGATTCCGAGGCGTGGCGCGAAGTCGTGGTAATTGGTATTGATCAACCGGTCGCCCAGCCTCCCGTCCCTGACGGTTTGCAGGGGCGGCGACCCGGCGATTCCTCCGTTGGCGGACCAATAGGGCTGGTATCGGAATTGGATGCCGTCGTAGAAGCTCCCGCTACTGCCCGTGCGGACGTAAACCGGATGCTTGCTCAGATCCTGCACGTTGGCCACATTGGGAAGCGGCTCGTTGAGCTGGACGTTCGGTTCGAGACCGTTCCTATCGAGTAAGGGCTGCGCGACCTCCCACCGGAGACCCAGGCTGAGGGTCAGGCGCGGGCTCACGCGCCAGGTGTCGTCAACATAGGCCGCCCATTCGTGGTTGCTGAAATCGGCGTTCGCCAGGGCCACGGCAACGATGGCTTCGTACGGATCGCCCAGCATGAAGTCCGCGCCCGAGTAGCCGCCCCCCTGCGTGGCGGACGTGGCGCTGGTCGGCGTGATGGTGTTCGTGTACCGGCTGTCGAAGTAGAACTGGCCGCGAGGGAATTCATTCCCCAACTGCGGAAAGTCGTTGATCCGGTACTCTCCGCCGAAGCGCAGCGAGTGCTTTCCGATCACCCACGAGAAGTTGTCCACGAACTGGTAATACTTGTCGTTGATCTGGAACGGGCTGCTGGTCGGGTTCCCCCAGGTGGTCACGTTGTTGGAAAGGAAGTTGATGTTGGGGATACCCCAGGAATTCGGGTCCGTGACCTTCACCGGCATACCCAGCTCTCCACTCACGTCCTCGATGCCCGCCAACTGCTGGGTGATATTGTTGAACAGCGAGTTGTAGCCGAACCGGGCTTCGTTCACTTTGGTTGGGGAAAGGGTCCGAACGTTGGACAGCACCCACTGGCTGGCCCGGGTATACAGAACATTCCCGTCGTTGAGCCCCAACGTGGGGTTTACGGCGAACTGGGATTCGTCGTTCCAACTGTAGCGGCCGAACCACTGCGACTTCGAGCTTTCGTTGAAATCGATGCGCTCGGTGATCGTGTCCTTGTCAACCGGAGTTACCAGGTTGAACTGATAGTTTCGGTAAGGCAGACCGGGCGTCGCGGGCAGGTTCGGCAAGGGATCCCACTTGAGAAGAAGCGCCGAGCCCGAGCTGAGACGGCTGGCGGGAATCTGATTGTTGGGGAATAACGACTGGGTGATGTTGGGGTACGTCCCGCTGCGGGAGTTCGGGTCCGCCAAGGCATACCCCGCCGAAAGAATGGAAGAAAAGTCGCCGTTTCGCATCGGCCCCGTCAGCGTGGTACCTAAGGATGATGTGGTCAGGCGGGACTTGTATCCCTCAAAGTTCGACATGAAGAACAACCGGTTCTTTCCGTTGTAGATCTTCGGAATCCGAATCGGGCCCCCCAAGGTATAACCGTACTGATTCTGACGATAGGGCTGCTTCCCCGGAGAAGGGTTCGTGGCACTGCGGCTGGCGGAGGAGAAGTCGTAAGGCCGCGCGTCGAGCTTGTCGTTGCGCAGGAATTCGGACATGGTTCCGTGGTATTCATTGGTGCCGGGTTTGGTGGAGACGTTGACCTGCCCGGCTTCCCGGCCGAACTCCGCCGGATAAATCCCCGTTTGTACCTTGAACTCCTGCAGGGCGTCCACCGAGGGCTGCAAGATGTAAGTGTTGAAATCGATGTCGGTGTTGGTGACGCCGTCCAGGGTGTAGTTCTCCCACGTCGCGCGCCCCCCCGACAAGGCGATGGTGAGACTGCCGCGCGAGCCGCCCAAGCGGCCGCTCGCCTGCGCGGCGGCGGTAAACCCATACGTCACGTTAGGGCTCAAGGCCACCAGGCTGAAGAAGCTGCGGCCGTTCAACGGCAGGTCCATGATTCGCTGTTCCTCGATCACGGTGCCGACCGTCGCGTTTTCGGTGGCCAGCAACGCCGCGTTGGCGGCGACTTCAACCGTCTGCGTGGATGCTCCCAGGGTCAGGGAGAAATCGACGCGGGCCGTCTGCTGCACCTGGAGTTCGATATCGTTCATCACCGAGGTTTGGAAGCCCCCCGCCGCTGCCTTCACCTGGTACTTTCCAGGAACCAGATCGGGGAAGCTGTAAATCCCCGCGGAATTGGTTTGCGTGCCTCGCGCAACATTGGTCCCCGCATTGGTGACCGTTACGGTGACGTTTGGAACGAGAGCACCAGTTTGGTCTTTCACTTCACCGGTGATGGTGCCCCCGGTTTGGGCCAGTACCACGCCGAGCGACAGGTACAGAAACCCGATGACAAGGACTAACCTTCGCATGTTTACCCCTTAGCTTGGAGTTCGACTCTCCCGAGGGTTGCCATTTCCAACTCCCCTGGTGACACCGATTGTACAACCCGGCTGATCCGATTTCAGAGGTTTTTTGCATCTTTTACGGTTTTTTCCTCTTTTTTTAACGAGCCGGCCTACTCTGGCGGCCCGTGTGGCCCGGAATGGCCATCCGTGCCCCTGCCGCAAGCCGGGATTGGGACACTGCGGGTTCAGGCCGGGAGTAGCGCGGCGCGCACTAAAAAAAAACGGCCGGGACGCCATGCAGCGCCGCGGCCGGAGTGGGGAGGACAAGGAAAGGAGTCTCGCCGTTACATCTCGATGCCGATGCCGACCATGGGGACCAAATCGTTGAGGATGGACCCATACTTCACGCCGGGCGCCGGTGTAATGATCTGAGTGGGGAACGCGGTGATGTAGTCGCGGATTTCGGTGCGAATGAAGACCTTCTTGCTGATTGCGAATTTGACGCCGCCGCCGATGCTGGCCATGGGCTTCACGGCCTGGGTCTTGGTCAGGTAGCCGAACTGGTTGAGCGGTTGATAGGCGGCCTCCGCACCGGTGCCGCGGAAGACCTTCAAGCCGCCGCCGAGGGCGGCAAAGAACTGGACCTTGCCGTTGTTCCGGGTGGTTTTTAGGATCACATCGTAGTGGAAGACATGGGCTGAGCCGGCGAAGGTGGCCTGGTTGCCGCCGCTTTGCAGGCTCAGGTCGCTTTGCAGGTACGCGTAGCGGAGTTCGCCGCCGATGTGCTTGGACTGGCTGTAGCCGACGTATCCGCCGAAGGCGCCCCCGGTCTGAAAGCCCGCGGTGGCGGAGCCGATTCCGCTGGTTACCGGCACGCTGTTAAGAAAGCTGCCGCCCCCGGCGCCGCCGAATTCCCACTGCTGCGCGAAACTTGCCGTGCCGGCAGCGGTGAGGACCAGAATCGATCGTAGTAGTGTTTTCATATGCAGTCTCCTATGGGCTACTTCACAACCCGGACATCGAGCGAAGTGGAACTGCCGCCCTGGGTGACGAGCAGCGGCATGGACAAACCGAGGGGCACCGATCGCGGCACCGTGGCATTAATCTGATAGAGCCCGACGGAGCCGGGAACGAGGCCGGCATACTGGATGTCGAGAGCCACGCCGCCGATCAGGACAGTGGGCTGAATGACGGCGTAAGGCAGCGGGTCGGAGGGCGCGGGCATACCGGAATCGATGGAGGGCGTGGTGCGTCCCAGACCGGTGGCCCAGATGACGATGGAATCGCCGGGGTGCACGGGATTCGTGGGGGTGATCAACTCGCCGTTATCGGCGCGGGTGATGGTGGCCAGGCCGGTTTCCGGTCCGGCGGTGCCGCTGCGGAAAATGCTAGGCGCGGCGGGCAGGATCCCGAAATTGAAATTGTCGCTGATGCCGCCCGGAGTTCGCAGCGTCATCTGCGCATTGCCATCCACGTTGACGGGCAACTGTCCGTTGATCTGTTGGGGGCTCACAAAGAGCATGGGGACGGCCACGCCGTTGACGGTGAGGCAGCTGTCACCCAGCGCGGTGGGCAGCGGAATCTGGCTGGTGGCGATATTGACCGGAGACATCTGCTGGCCGTAGATGCTGATCAGTCCGCCCGGGGCGACGGGGAGTTGCCCATCGGCGGCGTTGACCACGGCGGTAATCTTGGGCGGCGCGACGGCGGCGTCGTAGCTCCAGGGCAGGACGGTGAAGCCGGAGATGGAAAGGGAAATCACCCCACTGCGGTCGTAGAGTGGGGCCAGGGAGCGGATGAAACTCATACCGACGCCGGTACCCGACCCGGAGCCGATGGGGAAGGTGGCGCTGGTGGGGCTGAAGCCGGTGCTGGCGCCGGTGCCGGAGGTTGCCGCGCTTGCGCCGAGGGCGACGGGGAGCAGCGGCGCTTCGACGAGACGCGTGGGATTGGCGATGGGGGTACTCGACGAGGCATTGAATCGTTCGATGATGCCCGGGGCAGACAGGGACGACACGGTGGTTCGAAAACCGCCCGAATCGACGAAGGCGAAACCGGAGGGGGCGCCGGAGGCGGATTCCAGGGTTCCGGCGGGCACCAGCGACTCGTTCATCAGCGTGCTGCCGACGATGTAGGAGTCATAGCTTGACGCGGCGTAGGCGCCGGAGAGAGCGGGGAAATCCTTGCGCGACACCGTAAACGTGTCGGCGTTGGCATCGTAGAGCATGACGTTGCCGTCGGGAGAGGCGTTGAAGATGACGCCGCCGTTGGGCGCGGGGGCGAGCACGCCGCCCGGGTTCACGGAGTTGGTGAAGATGCCGAGGGTGGGCAGTTCGATGCCGCGGCGCGCGGCGAAATCGATCCGGTCGATCTTGCCCGGACCGCCATCGGCGGCATTACGCACCAGCGCCAGCATGCTCGTGCCGCTCTCGGCGATAGAGCGCGGATAATGGCCGCTGGGAAACTGGATGGGAGTCTGGCGCTGCAAGCTGTCCAGATCGTATACCCACGCCTGCTGCGCGTTGTCGTGACCGATGACCAGGTACTTGCGGTCGAAGGTGAAGGCGATCTGGGTGGGCGTGGCCGACGTCTTGAGCGCGGCGATTTGCGAATAGCTGGTGCTGTCGAAGACCAGCACCTGGTCGGTATCCTGGGCCACGATGTAGAATCGGTTGCGCACCGGGTCCGCCAGGAGATCGGTCAGGTAGCCGGGGATATTGACAAAAGTGCCGCGCTGATCGGGATTGCGGTTGTTGATGAGCAGGCGAATCAGCGGCGTGGCCGGCGGCAGGTCGATGGCCGTGGCGGAACTCATGGTGATGGCCACCCCAAGGGTGCCGTTCTGGTTCTGGAAGACCGTGGGATCGACGCGCACCTGCACCGTGGCCGGGGTGATTCCGGAAGAGGGCGAAAGGGTGACGCCCTGAGTGTTGCTGGAAAGTTGGAAATCGGTATTGCCGCCGCCCGGATCGGTGATGGTGATGGTCTGGGTAATCACGGTGTGGTCGCAGAAGGTGCCACGCGCCACTACGTCGCGAACGGAGGCAATCAGACGGTGTTGCTGGTTCAACCTGCCCACGGGGAAGACCGTGACGCCGCTGTCGGAGATGGCATAGAGCATGTCGGAGGCGGCGCTGAGCGCCATGCGGCCGGTGATGTTCTCGGGAATCGAGAAGCTCTCCTTGATCAGCAGGTTCTCGGTATCGAGGATGGACAGGTTCGGCACGATGTTGGTCGTGGAAGAGGCAGTGAGAATTTGTGCCCAGATGACGCCGGCATTGGAATCGATCACATTGCCACCGGTGTTGGTGGCGCTGATGGAATTGGGATACTGCGCGAGGTTGTTGGCGGCGCTGTCGAGGCGGTATTGGCCGATCATCGCCCAGGAGCCGTCGGCGGCCACGCTGACGCGAGGAAGCGGCTTGGGAGAGGCCGTGACGTCGATGGCGAAAAGCTTGCCACTGCGCAGGTTGAAGCTAATGAAGGCCTGCGCGGTGCCGCTATCGGCGATGGCATAGACCACGGTGCGGTCGGCGCTGGTGGAGACGGTGGCCAGAATCACCTGCGTTGGGAAGGTAGCGAGATTGACGGGCAGGGTTGTCGCCAGACTGGCGAAGGTGGCCAGGGTTTGCAGGGCCCCGGAGATGGGGTCGAAGAGCAGTATCCCGCCGGAGGTAACAATGAAGGCGCGGCCGTCGGCCATAAAAGCCAGTCCGAGGGGAGTATCGCCGGTAGAGAAAGTCTGCCGGGTATTGTCGTTGAGATTGATCAGGGTGAGCGCGTTCTTGGTCGGGTCCGCGGGCGTGAGGGTCCCGAAGTGCGCCACCAGAAGAAACTTGGAGTCCGGGGACAGGGAAAGGGCTCCCGGCTGAGGCGCCACATTCATCGAAGAGTGGATGGAGTAGTCCGCGGTAGACATGACTTCGATGCGATTCGCGGTGAAGTTGGCGATGTAGAGCATACCTCGCGACTCATCAAGGGCGATATCAGATGCGTGGCCGCCGATCGGAACGACAGTCCCGAAGCTAGCTCCAACGCAGGGCGACAAGCTACCTAGAGCAGCGAACGCGATCATGAGCAGACAATTGTTCCAGCGCATATATTTGGGTCTTCAGACGTAACGATTACATTCCCGGCGCGCCGGGGAAGCAATGATCGAAATGGCTAGTAACCGCCGCATTACCAAAGTTAGCCGTGTATTTCCGTAGGCTTACACGTATACTTCCCGCGTGGATCGAGTCCAGCCGCTGCTTGACAAAAGGTAGTGTGCCGGCTCGCCCACGGAAGGGCCCATTACTGCAATGAAGAAACTCGATTGGAAGCACGTCGCGACATTCGTTATTCTTGCGCTCAGCATGGCGTTGGCGCCGGTATTCCGCGCCCAGGACCTAGGCTCCATCACCCGGATCACAACCGTGCCCGACGGCGCCCAATACGTGGTGGACGGGCAAAACTACTCGCAAGCCTCGAGCGCGGTGTGGCCGACATCGAGCAAGCACACGCTGTGGGTGCCCAACACGGTTCAAGCGAGCCAAATCATCCGCACGCAGTACATATTCCGCAACTGGGAGTTCGCAGGCGGCACTTTTCAGTTCAATCCGGTGACGGTGACGGCGAGTCCGGCAATCGCCGCGTATACGGCGGTTTTCGACGTAGCTTACGGACTGGGAATTGTGTACTTCAATTGTCCGGACCCCACGAACTGCCAAAGCGCGGGCACGATTTATGTCAACGGGACGCCAGTCAATTCCTCGGGCGATATTTACATGCCGGCGAACTCCCAGGTGATCTTGCAGGCAGTTCCGAATCCGGGATATGTCTTCATGGGGTGGCCTCAAGTCGCAGGCCAAGCGATCGTTGGCTTCCAGAACACGGTGACGATGAAGGGCCCGACGGTTGTGTATCCGGAGTTTCGCCAGGCGCGCACGGTGAACCTGGCAACCGATCCGCCGGGACTCTCGCTGCTTGCCGACCGGGCGCTGGTGCCTACGCCGGCCTCGTTGGAGTGGGCCGACGCCACGGTGCATACGGTAGGCGCCAACTCGCCGCAGAAAGATCAAACCGGCGCGACGTGGCTATTCCAATCCTGGAGCGATGGCGGCAACTTAAACCACGCATACACGGTGACGGGTTCGAGCACGCCGTCCACCTTGACGGCTAAGTACGTACCCGCGGCGGCGGTCACCATCCTGACAGTGCCCGGGGGGCTGAAGATCAAAGTGGACGGGCAGGTCAGCGTACTCAATCCTTATTACTTCGCCTGGGGAGCCGGCGAGACACACCACCTGGAAGCGGCGCCGCAGCAAACCGACGCGCAGGGGCGGTTGTGGCAGTTCAGCTCGTGGTCGAACGGCGGGACGGCAACGCAGGACATCGTCGTGCCGGTGGACGCTTTGACGAACGGTCTGCGGCTGACGGCGACGTACACGCCGTTCACGAAGCTCACGGTCAACAGTTCGCTGGCCGGGTTGGCCGTAAACGTGGACGGAGTGGCCTGCACGACGCCGTGCGTGGCGCAGCGCGCTCCGGGGACGCAGGTGCGGGTGAGCGCGCCGGCCTCGGTTCCACAGGGCGATGGAACGCGCGCGGATTTCGACGGCTGGCCGGGAACGGCGGGCGACCTGGTGGTGACTCTGGCTGACAGCGCGGTCACGGTAAACGCGAATTATCATCTATTGAACCGGCTGAGCGCGTCCAGCGATCCGGCGAACGGAGCGGTGTATACCATTCTGCCCGCATCGGCGGACGGCTTCTATTTGGCGACCTCGAATGTGGCGTTGAGCCTGACGGCGCAGCCCGGGTACAAATTCCGGCGATGGGACGGCGATTTGAGCGGCACGATTCCCTCGGGCGTGGTGGCGATGAGCGCGCCGCGGGCAGTCAAGGCGCTGCTGGACCCGGTGCCGTATCTTGCGCCGACGGGCGTGAGCAATGGCGCGGGAACGACACCGCAAACGGGCGTGGCGCCGGGCGGTATCGTGTCGATCTTCGGAGTGAATCTGACAGCGGATACGCTGCTGGCGCCGGACGGCGTGCTGCCACAGACGCTGGGCGGGCTGACGGTCAGTGTGAGCGGCCGCATTCTGCCGCTGTTCTTCGTTTCGCCAGGGCAGATCAACGCGCAAATGCCGGACGACCTGGCTACCGGGCCTCAAGTGCTGGCCGTCAGTCCGGCGGGAGCGCCGGACGTGCGCGCCGCCTTCACCCTGGTGCGCAACGCGCCGGGGCTGTTCCCCGTGCCGGTGAACGGTCAGGCGATGGCGATGGCGGTGCACGAGGACGGTTCGCAGGTGACGTCGGATGCGCCGGCGCGGCCGGGCGAACTGCTGACGGTTTACGGCACGGGGTTCGGGCCGGCCGAACGGCCGCGTCCGGAGGGCTTCCCGATTCCGCAAACGCCGTCGTACAACATACTGGATGCGGTAACGCTGCAAGTGGGCACCCTGTCGATCACTGCGGAGAACGCGTTTGCGGCGGTGGGACGCTGCGGGGTTGACGCCGTACAGTTCCGGCTGGATGGCTCGGTAACGGGGACTGTAACGCTGCGCGTTACGGTGAACGGCGTGGACAGTAACACTCTCATGCTGCCGGTGCAGTAAGAAAGCACAATCAGCCGCCGATAAACGCCGATAAGACCAAAATGCTTATCGGCGTTCATCGGCGTTTATCGTCGGCCATCAATCTTCTAGCGCTTGCCCTGCAGGTGCATCTGCATAAAAGCCAGGAACTGGTCCCAATCCGACGGGATGGTGCCATGCCCGCCGGCGTGCATGAAATAGCCGACGGTGTGTAGGATCGGTACTCCCACGGGCGGCATCTGATCCGTATCGAGGCTCCGCTTACCGAGCAGGCGATACACCGGGCCAGCCGCCACCGCCGCCAGAAATTCTCCCTTTGGGTCCGACCAGAAGTCCTTGTCGCCCGTCTGGAGCAGGACCGGCCGGGGCGCAATCAGCGCGACCAGCATGTGCGCATCCACCGGCAGTTTGTCCACCTGGTTGGCGAACCTGGCATAGTTGCCGGCGAACTGATAGGGAAAGCGCGAGGCTTCCGTCAGGTGTGCGATGGTCTCGCCGTAGTTGCGGCGGCTCAGCGCCGCGCCGCCCTCGCCGGAACAACTGGCGATCACCAGGGCGATCCGCGGATCGTGCGCGCCGGCCCACATCACGGTCTTGCCCAAGCGCGATACTCCCATGATGGCCACGCGTGTGGCGTCCACGCCCTTGTCCGTTTCCAGATAGTCGATGGCGCGGCTCAATCCCCACGCCCACGCGGCGATGGCTCCCCACTCGTCCGGCGCGGGCCCGGTCTGGCCGGGTTTCAGATAGAGCGCGCGGACCCCAAGCGGCACGCCGCCCGCGAAATCGGGGTCGATGTCGCCGTAGTACACCGTGGCGAAGCCGAAGCCGGCGTCCAGCAGGCGCGCCACATTTACCCTGCCGAAATTCATTCCCTGGCCGGCGGGGACCTTTTTCTTTTCCCTGCCCCAAACCTCGCCCGCTTTGACGCCGGGGTCGTTGACCGTGCTGGAATTGGCCGAGAAGCCGATATTCAGCAGAACCGGGACCGGCCCGGCGGCGTTAGCCGGCACGTAGATCACCAGGTCCATCTTCGGTCCCTCCTTGTCCGCCGAGAAATAGATGGTCACCTGGCGGCGGATGGCTTTGCCGTCGAGCGCCGGCGTCCCTTTATCGAATACGTCGAAGCTCATGGCCGCGGGACGGCCCGGGCTGCGGCCGTACTGATTCTCTTCGAAGAGGCGCACAATCTCGCCGCGGCGCTTTTCGTTCCAGGTCTTGGCGTCGCGGACCGGCTTACCATCGGCGAGCACCAGCGGGTCCGGCAAGGTGTAAGTGCCCACCCGCGCCTCATCGTAGTTGACCGGGATGCCGGCCACCACCGCGGCCGGCGGCTTGTCGGCCTGGGCCAGCGCGGCGCACGCCGACAGAGTCACGGCGGCGGAAACTCCCAGCAGTTTTACCAGCATGAGGGAATCATATTACCTTTCCGCGCGGTCGGGGGCGGATCGCGAATCGCCGCCCCACTTGTGGCACAATTCTCTCGTGCCTTACCGGTCGTCTCTTTGTCTCATGGTCTCGATGGTGCGTGATGGGGTGGTCTCTCCGCTGGAACTGGTGGATGCGCACCTGCGGCAGATCGAGAAACGCAATCCGTCGATCAACGCCTTCGTCACGGTGCTGGCGGAGGCGGCGCGGGACACGGCCCGCGCGCTGGAACGCGGCGGTGCGCGCGGGTTGCTGCACGGCGTCCCGGTCACGGTGAAGGACAGCTTCGATATGGCGGGGCTGGCGACGCGGGTAGGGTCGGTGGAGCGGCCCCTCACGCCGGCGCCGCGTGACGCCACCGTGGTGGCGCGATTGCGCGCGGCGGGGGCGATCGTCCTGGGGCGCACCAACACGCCGGAAATGCTCAAGCGGTACGACACGGACAACGCCATCACCGGGCGCACCAACAACCCGTGGGATGTGGAGCGCACGCCCGGCGGATCGAGCGGCGGCGAAGCGGCGGCCATCGCGGCCATGTGCTCGGCGGGCGGAGTGGCGAGCGACGGCGGCGGATCCATTCGCATGCCCGCGCATTTCTGCGGCATCGCCGGGCTGAAGCCGACGCCGGGGCGGATTCCGGGCACCGGGCATACGCCGTCGCTCGGCTACCCGGCGGGACTGGTTACGGTGGTTGGCCCGATGGCGCGCACGGCGGCGGATCTGCGGCTGCTGTTCTCGGCGCTCTCGGGGTACGACGGTCAGGATGCGTTCTCGGTGCCGGCGCCGTTGCGCGAGCCAATCCCAGGCGCGGTCCGCATCGGCGTGTGGGAGCAGTTCTATGGCGTGCCGGTAGACCCGGAGATCCGCGCCGCGGTGCGGATGGCGGCAGGCCTCGCGGGCGATCTCGGTTTCCCGGTGGACGCTTTCGAGCCGCGCGGTCTGGAGCGCGCGCCGAACCTCTGGAATTTTTTCTTCAACCAGTGGCTGGACGCGGGAAAAGAACTCACGGCGGAAACGGCGCTGCTCAACCTCGCGGCGCGGGCGGCGATGCGCGCGGCGCTGTTGCGGCAGATGGAAGATGTGCCGGCCATCCTGATGCCGGCGTTCGGAATCGCGGCATTCCGCCACGGTGAGAGCCGGTGGCAGGTGGAAGGCAAGGAGATCGGGCTGTTCCAGGCCGGGATGCCGGCGGTGATCGCCAACGTGCTCGGTCTGCCGGCGGTGGTCATTCCGATGGCAATGTCGAGCGCGGGAGTGCCCATCGGGGTGCAATTGATGGGGCGTCCCTTTGAGGATGAACTGCTCCTTGGGATCGCCATCCGGCTGGAGCAGGCGCGCGGAACCTGGACGGGAATCATAGAATAGTATTGATGATTCCGAAATTATGCCTGCTTCTGGGATGTGCGGTTCTGGCCGGCGGGGCACAGCCGCAAAAGGTATTCCCATACGAGTATTCGCAGGAAGACCTGCCGAACGGTTTGCGGCTGATCACCGTCCCGACGGACTATGCCAACATCGTGGCGGCCTACATCGTAGTGCAGACGGGGTCGCGCAATGAAGTGGAGCCGGGGCTCACCGGGTTCGCGCACCTCTTCGAACACCTGATGTTTCGCGGCACGGCGGCCTATCCGCCGCAGAAATACAACCAAACCCTGAACCGGATGGGCGCCGCATCGAATGCTTCGACGTCCGACGATTTCACGGTGTACCACACGACATTTTCCAAGGAAGATCTGGACACGGTGATGGCCATGGAAGCCGACCGCTTCCAGCACCTGAAGTACGCCGAACCCGAGTTCAAGACGGAGAGCCTGGCGGTGCTGGGCGAGTACAACAAGAACAGCGCCGCTCCGTTCAGCAAACTCAGCGAGGTGATGCAGGATACGGCGTTCGACAAGCACACTTATAAACACACCACCATGGGATTCCTGAAGGACATACAGGACATGCCCAACCAGTACGAGTACAGCCTCAAGTTCTTCGATCGCTATTACCGGCCCGAATACACCACCATCATCGTGGTGGGAGATGTCAAGGTGAAGGCCGTGCGCGCCATGGTGGACAAGTACTGGGGCGCGTGGAAGCGCGGCAGCTACAAGCCCGATATCCCCGTGGAGCCGGCGCAGAACGGGCCGCGCACTGCCCGCGTGGACTGGCCGAGCCCCACCCTGCCCATCGTGGCGGTGGCCTTCAAGGCGCCGGCCTACAACGATGCCACCAGGGAGACGGCGGCGCTGGACGCGCTGGCGAACCTGGCATTCTCCAGCACCAGCGACCTCTACCAGAGGCTTGTGGTGAAAGAGCAGAAGGCGGATTCTGTTTCGGCCAACGCGCCGGGCAGCGTCGACCCGGCGATGTTCGAGATCGCCGCGCGGGTGAAAAAGTTGGAAGACCTGGATTACGTGCGCGAGCGGATTCTGGAAACGGTGAAGGCGTTCCAGGAGAAACCGGTGGACGCGGCGCGGCTGGACACGCTGCGCAGGCGGCTGCGCTATCAGGTGGCGCTGAGCATGGATAACAGCGACACCATCGCGCAGATTCTTTCCTATTACGTGGCGCTGCGGCGCTCGCCGGAGACCATGAATGCGCTCTACGATCAATACGCCGCGCTGACGCCGGAGGATGTGCGGCAGGCGGCGGCAAAGTACCTGGTGGAGAAGGGCCGCACTATTGTCACGCTGACCGGCCCAGGGGGTGCGAAATGAGCCGCGAAATGAAGTCAATGGTGGGGCAGGCTTCAGCTTGGGGTCCCCTCTGGGGACGCCCGCTTGCGGGCGCATTTCTTCTTCTGCTCTTCGCCTCCACCGCGTTAGCGCAGATTCGCACCGTGGCAATGCCCGGGAAATCGCCGCTGGTCACCTTCCGCATCGTGTTCACTACGGGCGCGGCCGCCGACCCGGCGGATAAACCGGGCCTCGCGTATCTCACGGCGGCGATGATCGCCGATGGCGGCACCAAAGACCTCACGTACCAGCAGGTGACGGACGCCCTGTTTCCCATGGCGGCCTCGGTGAACGCGCAGGTGGACAAGGAAATGTCCGCGTTCGGCGGCGCAACCCACGTGGACAATCTGGCGGAGTACTACAAGTTGCTGCGCGGCAGGCTGTTGACGCCGGGTTGGCGCGAAGACGATTTCCGCCGCATCAAGGACGACGCCATCAACTCCATCAAGGTGGGCCTGCGCGGCAACAACGACGAGGAGTTAGGCAAGGAGGTGCTGTATGAGACGCTCTACCAGGGGACGCCGTACGGGCACTTCAATCTCG
>OBLW0100002238.1_pt1 | contig 15671 bp, 15 predicted proteins | sample 1520161 | NCBI WGS metagenome assembly OBLW01 (sample SAMEA3539309, study PRJEB22396) | soil metagenome | biome: tundra; feature: field; material: soil | place: USA | collected 2010-05 | depth 0.15 m | reverse complement strand
AGCGTCAGGCGTCGAGTCAACGTCGCGGTTGACGGCGGTCCAAATCGCCCGTCTGGATGCTTCAGGACGCCTCGGACTTCGATCGGATTCTGGACGAGCAGCTGTCGCGGTTGCAGACCGATCGGATCGATTTCTACCTCTTCCATGCGCTGAACAAGGAACGGTGGCGGGATATCGTGCTCAAGCTTGGGCTTTTGGCCAGGGCGGAAGCCGCCGTTCGCCAGGGTCGAGTCGGGCATCTGGGGTTCTCCTTCCACGACCACCCTGAGGCCTTCGTGGAGATCCTGCACGGTTACGACCGGTGGACCCTTTGCCAGATCCAGTACAACTATATGGATACCGAGAACCAGGCCGGGACCGCGGGGCTCGAACTGGCGGCATCGAAGGGGATGGCGGTCGTCGTCATGGAGCCCCTCCTCGGGGGGCGCCTGGCCCGGCCGCCGGAGGCGGTCCGGCGCCAACTGGAGGGCTATCCGGTGAAACGTTCGCCGGCGGATTGGGCATTGCAGTGGATCTGGGATCGGCCCGAGGCGTCGGTCGTCTTGAGCGGCATGAGCGCTTGGGAACAGGTCGAGGCGAACGTGGCTTCCGCGGGCCGGGCTTCCGCCGGGTCATTCACGGCGGCGGAACACGAGCTGATCGCGGCGGTGCGGCGGTCGTACCGGGACCCAGCCGTGATCCCTTGCACGGGCTGCAACTACTGCCTGCCGTGCTCCAACGGGGTGGACATTCCGATCAACTTCCAAACGTACAACGACGCCTTCCTTCATGAGGACCTGGCGGGTTCGCGGCGCAAGTACCAGTATTTCACGGAGAAGGCCGTCCGCGCCGATGCCTGCATCGGGTGTCGGGAATGCGAGGAGCGCTGCCCGCAGAAGATCCCGATCAGCGATTGGATGCCCAAGGTGCACGCCCTGTTGGGTGCCGCGTGAATTGGGGACGCCGGGCACACTCCTCCTGTCTTCTCCGGCCGGATGCTTGTGAATCTCCACGGGTCCGTTAGCCTGGAATCATGACATTTCCCAGCAAACGCTGCTTCATCACCGGTGGCGGCTCCGGCATTGGCCGAGGGCTTGCAGTGGCGCTCGCTCGCCAAGGCACCCGAGTCATCATAGCGGGACGGCGCGTCGAAGCCCTTCAGGAAGTCTGCAAGGCGAACCCTGGCATCGAAGCCTACCCCCTCGACATCACCGACCGATCGGCGCTCGGGCGCGCCGCGAAAGAGGTGCCCGACAAGTTCGGTGCCGTGGATTGCCTCATCAACAATGCCGGAGTTCAGCGAATGCACGACCTAACGAAGTCCACTCCGGTCGACTTCTGCGATCTCGAGATAGACACGAACCTTCGCTCGCTGCTTTCCTGCACGGCAGCGTTTCTACCCCACCTTCTCGCCCAGCCGAGCGCCCGGATCGTGAATGTTACAAGCGGACTGGCGCATGTTCCCTACGCGGTGATGCCCGTCTACTGCGCAACCAAGGCCGCGCTCCGGTCGTTCACCCTGTCTCTGCGCCATCAACTTAGGACGACTTCTGTCCGCGTAATCGAGCTATCGCCGCCGGCGGTCTCGACCGAGCTCCACGACTACATGGGCCCGAAGGGGCGGGAAATCGGAATTCCGCTTGAAGAATTCGTTCGCGAAGCCATGGAGGCCCTGAATTCGGGATCCGAGGAGATCCACGTGGCCAGCGCGAAGAACCTGTTCGCCAACCCCGTGGAATCGTTTGCGCGCCTAAACGGCTGAGCGCTTCAATCCGCTCTCAGAGAGATCTGCCTTGGGTGCTTCTTTGCAAAGCTCACGCTCGCGAAGATGCTTATCGCAGCGATGCCTGCGAAGAAGATGACAGATGCCAGGCGGCCTCCGCCCGAAACCTGTCCGGCGCGAAACAGGATGGCGCCGACGACCAGATTGAAGAGCGCCCAGACAACGTTTACGATCGGCGAGGACAAGCCTTTTCCGGGAGGCTTGGCGAACGGCGTTGGAAACGGGTCGCCCGATACGCCATTCACGAAATGAGGCACGGCATTCGCCAGAAACATTCCAGCGAGGAAACAAGCGATGTAGTGAGGCCAAGTCATTATGGTTTTCTTTCTTTGGGGGAGCAATTCAACGGGGTCAGCTTGAAGGAGTGGACCTGGAGCGAATCGTGACGCTTTGAGGCTGGCAGGCTGTTGAAAAACGATCACCCGCTAGTTTCGTAAGCCTGCCAAGAAATTGCCGACCGTATCATTGAATTCCTGAGTGTGGGTAATAAAACTCCCATGTCCCGCGTTCTCAATAATGTGGACGGTCGCCGCCGGATAATGCGTCCGCAAAAGCAGGCGTTCTTTCAAGGTGAATCCTGTTTCGTCGGAAGATTCGATGATTAAAGTACGTCCGGTCCAGGCGGTTTCCGTCACCGGCTTGTCCCAGCCGAATCGGAGGAAATCCAGCATGCAGCGAACCTGGTTGCGCAGGCCGTTCGATTTGGGATTCATTGTTTCGGATTCATTCACATACGACATCCAGAACTCGCGGTCCGAATCCGGCAGCGTTTTCAACAAGCCTTCGAATTTGGAGCGCATCGTCGACACGAGGACAGGTCGCGGCAATCCTAGGGAGACCGGCAATAATATCCTAATTAAGAGCGCACGGCCAGGTGTGTAGACCGCGGAATTCGCGATAATCAATGAATCGATTCGACGCGGGTTGTCTTGGACGAAGGCACGCTCTATAAAGCCGCCGAGCGAATGACCGAGCATACAGCAATGCTCCACGCCGCGGTCATCCAGAATTGCCCGGACACCTTCAACGAGTTCCTTAACGGTCGTCACTGTCGGCGCATAGCCAATCGCGATCACTCGATGCTGTCGCTCCAAGGCCAACACGACCGGGAACATGCAATCGGCATCAATGCCCCCTCCGCCCGGAAGAATGACCACTGTATGCCTTCCCGCACCGGCAGCGATAAAACTCCAATCATTGCCCGACACCGTGAGGTGGGAGATCGTGTGCGACTTCCTGAAGTCTTCGTACTGTTCAGAGATCGACATGCTTTTTGAAGCGTTGCAAAGGCTTAGGTTCACTGCGAGGAAAAGGCAGAATAGACTCTTAAGCCCCACAACGCCCTGCTAGTGAACCGCTTTGCCCTTGGCGGAAAGCCAGCCGTCGATCGGGCTCGGCTGCAGGGCTCTCAGGCCGGCAACGACCGTGGCGGCGTGCAGGTCTGCGCCCACAAGATTGAAGTGCGTGGAGTCGCGCGGGTACAATGCCTTTACCTTGACCAGGCCCATCGGCTCGAGCTTGTCGGCCATGAGGTTCGTGACGTCGACAAATGGGACGCCGGCGGCCGTCGCCACATCCTGGGACCATTTGCCAAATGGCCCGTTACCGCGCTCGATCTTTCCGTCCCGCCATTCATTGCGGACCGTGAGCGACATCAGGATGGGCGTGGCTCCCTTGGCCTTGGCGTCGGCGACCATCTTTCTCAGATACCAGCCGAACGTGTGCACGACCTCATGCTTCTTGGTGACCACGTTGTCGATTTCCTGCTGCTCCTCGCCAAGACCCGGCAGCGAGGCGCGGGCGCGCAGCGGCCTGCGGGAACCCGGGGGCTCCTGGTTGATGGCGCCACCGTCGTTGTGGCCGAATTGGATCAGGACGACATCGCCCGGCTTCACATCGGCCAGCATCTGAGCCCACAGGCCCTCGCTGACGAATGTGCGGCTGCTGCGGCCGCCGCGGGCGCGGTTGGCCACGTTGACCTTCGTCGCGTCAAAATAGTCCGCGAACGGCACCGCCCAACCCTGCTGCATTTCGCCCGCACCGCGGGCGGCGGTGGAATCGCCTGCGATCCAGAGGGTCGGCAGCGCCGGATTGAGCGGTGTCTGCTCGGCGGCCGGATTGCGCGCCAAGTCGGGCGCCGGTGGGGGCGGCTGGGAGGGCTGGGCCGAAGCCGCGAGCACGCCCAGGATCAAGGCGAAGGGCAGGGCATGGAATGCATTCATGCGGAAAAAAAGGTTGACGATCCCGGGGGCGGAAAGAGCCGCGGAAAACGATTATATTGCGCCCCTTTTAGAGGTGTTTCCATCCCGATCATCTGGTACGCCGCAGTTCGTGGATTGTCTGCCCCCAACCTCGTGCCTCAGACGGTGACACGTGCGACGCAGTTCGAAACAACGCGGTTTCAAAGGATATTGAGAGGTTTCTCAGTCGAGAATTTGACTTTGCCGCATACGGAGACTCATGGATGACAGGAGTCCCCATGAAAGTGCGCATTTTGCTTTTCCTTGCAGCAGCCGTTCTTGCTTTCCCAGCGCATGGTCTCGCGGACTCTTGCCTGAACATGGCCGAACTGCCGGGCGGGAAGCTCGTGGTCAACTCGATTGGTTTTCCCTGCTGCACTTTTCCTTCCACGCTGACGCCGGTTCAGAGCCCGGAAGAAGGTCGGAACGTGCTTAATGCTAGTCAGGGCCAGATGCCTGAGTAAGGGGGTTTATGGTGCGATCCCGCGCGTTGAGATTGATGATGTGTGCGGCTTTTCCGGCTCTTTCCGCAGTCGCAAGCGCACAAGCACCTGGGGCAGTTGTCCCGGCCGGTCGAATGGCCCTTCCTCCGGCCGCGCGCGGGATCTACGTGTGGCCGTACGACTGGGCGGTCAAGAAAGGCGACTTCGACAAGGCCCTTGCCATTCCGGGCGTTGACGGAGTCGGCGTGCACCTCACCTGGTCGGAGATCTCGCCAGCGTTCAAGAAGTATGACTTCACGGCGATGGACCGCCAGCTCGCGGTGGCGCATTCGCGCCATCTGGCCGTGGAGCTCGCGGTCGCGGCGGGCCAGGGCATTCCGGATTGGATGTTCACGCCGCCTCCGGACGGCCTGGGTCTCCAGCGCCTCGATTTTAAAATCACGTACCACGGCGGCGTGGAGCCCTGCCACAAGGTCTCGATGCCCGCGCCCTGGGATCCCAGGTACCAGGGCGCGTTCGCCGGCATGCTGGCGCTGCTCTCCGCGCACCTGCGCTCCACGGGCTACTACCGCGACGTGGCCGTGATCAAGCTCACCGGCATCAACACCCTCACCGAGGAACTGGCCCTGCCCAACGAGAGTCCCGCCGAGTCGCGCAATCCGAACCCATGCGTGACGGACTGCCCACGCATCTGGGCGACTGCCGGATATCGACCCTCGCTCGTTATCCGCGCCATGCGAGGGATCGCCGCGTCGTTTCAGCGCTCCTTCCCGGACAAGCTGGTAAACCTCCCAATCATAGTCATGGGGGCCTTTCCGCCCATCGGCGAAGACGGCCGGCCGATCCCACGGTTCAAGGCAATCGGACTCAACAACAAGCTTCTCGACGACCTCGTGAGTACGGCGACGCAGGCGCTCCCGGGGCACTTGGTGCTGCAGGACTGCTTCCTCATCGGCGACATGCCGGCGGATCAGCGGACCGTGAACCTCGCGCACGCCAACAGCCTGCCGATAGCGTGGCAGACCAACATTTGGTTCGGCAAGATCGGCAAGGGCGCTGCTTCCGGTGGACAAGGCAACACCTTCCTGGAGAAGCTGCAGCACCCGATCCCGTGCACCGAGGAGTCCTTCCTTAACCTGCTCCACAACGGCATGTATCCCCAGGGCGGGTCGGGGCCCAGCCGGAACGCGCTGTTCATCGAGGTGTTCCCGTCGGACGTCGTCGACTTCCCCGGCGCGATCAAGGCCGCGCACGACGAGTGGAAGCGCTGACGTCTATTGCAGTCGCCGACGAGATTAAGCAGCCGATACTAATTCGCCGATTGACTGGCTTTTTCCGGATTCACGAATCAATTGCGGCATGACTCAAGGTGGCAAACGGAGGGTATTTCACGGCGTCCTTGGCGGTGGAGCATCCCCGACCTTATGAGGAAACCAACGATCAGTTATCAACATCAACTAACCCCGTCCGGGGCTTCGTTGCGAAGCACAGACAGATCGCCATGGGTTCCGGCATTGTGCCTGTCCGCAATGGCTGCACTTATCATCGCCCAGCCTGTTTCAGCCCAACAGTCGCTGGACGGATTCAGGCTGCAGGGAATGCCCGAGACGGATGTGAATGGCAACACAACGACCTGGTACAGATATTCTCCGTATGGCGGGAGCACGATCAATGAATCCCTGACGGAAACAAAGAACGTGGACGGCAAGGTCATCAAGCAGGTGACGGAGACTCAATATTCATTCGGAACCGTCACAGTGACAGGGGCAACCGACGACTCGTTGGAAAAGGGTGGATGGGCGACGGTGAAAACGGACGCTCGTGAAAAGACCGCTGAATGGAAATACAAATACGACGCCCATCATAGCTTGAAAGTGAGCACTTACACGACGACGAACCCCGAAACGGGCGAAGTTTCGGAGGAGACAACTGAATACCGTCATACCAAGGAGGGCGAGGATGTGCCCACCCGCAAGGTCATTGAGAAAAAAGATGCGGTGAAACAGGTGTACGAAAAGGAGGTCAGGACCTACGACGCGAGCGGGAAACTCCAGACCGGGGGATCGGTCGAAGATAAAAACGGCAAACAAACCTACAAATGGAATCCAAAAAAAGGGGAACATGGCGGCTGGGAACATATATCGCTCACATCTTTGACCGACGAGACGATCGCTGTGGAGGCCAATGAAGGGATCAAGACCGCCTCGATGCCCGGTGGTCCTGAAGGAGGTCTCGGTTACTTGGGGGCGGATTACGAAGGGTACGCGATGCATGCGAACGGGAGAAACTGGTCGAGCGGCGCCGGATCCTTCGGCGGGGTTTTCGCCGTGCCCGTCGATTCGTTTTCAAGCGTGCAGGTGGACGGCGACTATTCCCGGTTGAGTGCGGGGCGGGGCGCGCCCGGAACCAACGCCTGGGATGGGGACGCGCACTACAGCTACAAGCTGGACAATATTCCGATCGGCGGCTTTGTCGGCGGATTTTCCAACAATGGAACCGCGACCTGGGGCGGCGGCATCGAAACCATTGTTCCCGTGGATCGCTTTTTCTGGGAGTCCCAGGCGGTCTACGCGCATACCGGAACGGGCAGCACCGATCTATGGGGTGGCCGAACGGAGCTTCGCTATTTTCCGACCGATGATTTGCGGATCAGCGCAAATGCCGGCGCTCAGCACACCTCTTCCAACTTCTCGCCGATGGCCACGTTCACCGACAACATCTACTCCATTGGCCTGGGTGCCGAGTGCCGCCTGCTGGACAGTCCTTGGTCGGCTTGTCTCGCCTATGACCACACCCATTTTGGCCAGTCGGGTTTGAATAGCGACGGCTTTTCCATCGCGCTCAGGTACAATTTTGGCGGGACCTTGAAAGGGCGCGAAACCCAGGGGCCCGCGTTCACGAATTTTTCCCAGCTTCTCGGCGTCGGGTACAAGTTTTAGCCAAGGCGGTATCGCCGGGGCCTCAGCCCTTCTTTGCTCGCCTTACGCGGTTGACAGCACCCAAGGGGGTGCCCTTGTTTCAATTTAGGCTCAAGGAAAGGCCCGAACACTCCATGTGGAAGGAGACGAAGAAATGGGGCTAGGACCCACCCAGGACTCTCTTTAGCGACCGACAGAACCGGGGGACAGGTCATTCGGTATTCGATTGACTTAGTTCGAACCCAGTCCGGTTCGGGATTCGTTCCATTTGATTCACGATGTCCTTAGGGGTGGGCCTTATTGCGCCGATTTGGCGAATTTGGGCCTATCTCCGGAGAGTTTTCGACAGGAGGTGGCGGCGTTTATCGAGTGGGCCCGGGTCGTGGCGCGTTGAGCACTGTTGGCTAACCGCCGCGAGGCTCGGAAACCAGTTCGGCCGCAGCCTGTGCCGGCGTGATAACCCGCGTGCTGTTCAAGATTTCGTCCGGGTAGTCCGCAAGATTTCCAGTCACAATCGTCTTGTCGAAGGAAGCGAGCGCCGCTTCGACAAAAATCAGATCGTTGGGGTCGGGACCGACCGCTGTGATCGCGGTCGGGTTGACCAAAATCTGGCCGCGCAGTCCCTCCAGGAACGTCGCAATGTCCTCGGCCTTCAATTTGAGACGAGGCCGGTGAAGGACGTCGCGGTATTCGGCAAGAATGCGAGCGTCATAAACCATCCTCACCCGTCCGTCCAAAACACCGTCCAAGACCCGGGCAGACGGTCCGTGCGGATTCAGCAGGCCGGATACGACCACATTCGTGTCGAGCACCCAGCATCTCATCGGCGCTTCCGGGCAGAGCGGACTGCGGCAACTTCGGCCGAGATGTCCTCCATCGTGAGGGCATCCGTCTCTTGAAGGACGGAGTCCGCCCTAATGGTTGTTACCGATTGAGCCAGAGCCACGCGGTCAAGCATCTCCAGATCGCGGGCAAACGTCGCCTCGGAGGTCGGAATCATAATGGCTTTGGGCTTGCCGTTGGCCGTGACCAACACCCGGCCGGAACGGCTGACCGTGGAGAGGGCGCGACCAGGACTGGCGGAAAATTCCCGTGAGGCGAGCCATTTTATCTTCATGTCCTAAGTGTCGTGCAAATGTCGTGCATGTCAAGTCGTCTGTAAGTAACGGAGACCTGATCGGGAGTGGAATTCGTTGAGTTCGGATCGACTCCGAAATGGCTGCCCGGGCTGGATGGAGATCCGAACTGACTGAAACAAATGCGCCGTCTTGAGAGCGAAATCCCGAGGGAACGGCATCAGCCGGTGATTAACACTCCGGCATTTGATTCACGGTGTCCTTAGGGGTGGGTATCCGTCCGCCGGAGCACCTCCTAGGCGAGGGAGCTAAAGTGAGATAAAGTCGGCGGATGAAGTCCGCCTTGGACGTACAGACGTTGGAAATGGCAAAGCACGATGAGCGGGGGCACCGGATCGCGGATCCGACCGAGAAGGAGGCGCTGCTGGCTGCGTGCGAGATGAGCGGGATGACGCAACGGTCGTTGCGGGCTTGACCAAGGTATGGCACTTGCCGAGAACGTGGCCTCCTGAACGCCATTGCCGACGAGCGTTGAACCTGATGAAAACGTCCATTGCCCCTAGGAACGTTTCCGCCGATGCCGATTGCGGACGCTTTGTTTTCGGGGTGCTGGCCGGCATGCTGGCGCTCGCTTCTTGCAGCTCGCCGCCGGATGTTTTTGTTGCGCCGTCCGACGTCAGGGACGGGCTGAGGGTTAGCGCCAACCACCATTACGTGGTGGATGCACGAACCGGCGCACCGGTATTTGTCCTCGCGGACACAGCCTGGAATCTCGGAGCGCTCAAGCTGGATGAGATCGACACATACCTGCGGAGCCGGGCGGAACACGGGTTCAACACCGTGATGTTCGCCCTGAATTTCGCCCCGCAGGCGCAAGAGAACAACGCCTACGGCCAGCCCGCCTACCTGGGGCCGGACAAGACCGAGCTGAATCCGGCATATTTCAAAACCTGCGATGCGATCGTCCGGAAGGCCGCCGACCGCGGCCTGTATGTGATGCTCTACGCGATGTGGGCGGGGGAAAAGGCGGGCACGATGAACGGCTACACTGCCGCTCAATTGAAGGCATTGGGTCGTGCGCTGGGGCATCATTATGCGGGTGTGCCCAATGTCATCTTCTGTGCCGGCGGCGAGGCCTCGCCGCACTACATCGAGGTCGATCGGGTGAACGCCATCGGCGCCGGGCTAAAGGAGGGCTGTGGGGGAAGGAATCTCGTGACGGTTCATCCGGTTGCGGAAAATTCCGATTCCCGATTTTACGCAACCTCCCCGTGGCTTGACTTTTACATGAGCCAGGCAAAGTCCGGCAGCGCCCCGAAGAACGCGGCGTATGACGCCGCCGCGCTGGTGCTCGGGGATTGGAGCATCGCTGCAGTAAAGCCCACCATGATGGGGGAGCACCGCTACGAATCGGGTACGAGGGAGGATCCGCTCATGCAACGCCGCAGCCTCTACCAATGCGTGTTTGCCGGCGGATTTGGCTATGCCTACGGGCACGACGCCCTGTGGCAAATGACGCCGCATACCGGACTCCCCTGGATGCTGAAGGGCTGGACGCCCGGGGTGGAAAACTGGACCCAGGCGCTCGACACCCCTGCGGTTCGCCAGCTGCACCACATCAAGGCCTTGCTCTACTCCCATCCGTATCTCACTCGCATTCCCGATCAAAGCGTGGTCTTGGCGGGGCAGGGTGGAGACGTCTTCACCCGCGTGCAGGCAACCCGCGACGGTACGCCGGTCCGCAACGATGCGACCTACCTCATGGCCTACATCAGCGCTCCCCGGAATGTCGTGCTGAACACCGGGGTGATTGCCGCGCCGATCCTTAGGGTGTATTGGTTCAGCCCCGAGACCGGCGCCAGCGAGGTGGTAGACGGGAAGCTCCCGAATCCGGGCCGCCTTTCGCTCGGGGAGAGGGCGCAGGGCGGGGACTGGGTTGTCGTGATCGAGGACGCCTCGAGGAAATTTCCCCTTCCCTATTCCCCCCATCCGCCTCCCAAGGCCTTATAGAGGGCGATAATATTGGCGGATCCGGCCTGGTGGCTCTGGGCAAGGGCCGTCTGCGATGAATACAGAGAGCCCTCCGCCACCAGGACGCTGAGAAAATCAGCTTCGCCTTGCGTGTACAGGCGCGTGGACAGGTCTAGAGAGCGCCGATTCTGGTCAACGGCCTCCGCCAACGCCGTCGCGTGCTTCTCCTCGTTTTCGATCGCGACCAAGGCGTCCTCTACTTCCTGCAATGCGACAAGGACCGTCTTTCGATAGGTCAAAAAGGCCTGGTCGCGCAGCGCCTCCTGTACGCGCACGTTAGCCGCGATGGCGCCGCCCTGAAATATCGGCCATTGGACTCCGGGTCCCGCCGACCAGCTCCGGTTCGGGGTTTCAACGAGGGTGCGCAGGACGTTGCTCTGATAACCGACAATCGCCGTAAGCGGAAACTGCGGGAAAAAGTCGGCGACAGCGACGCCGATCCGGGCGGTGGCGGCGTGAAGCTGCGCCTCAGCCGACCGGATATCCGGCCTTCGACGGAGGAGATCGGAGGGAAGCCCGGTCGGAATTCCCGGAGGAATTGGCGGAACCGCGGCGGGCTGCGACAGTTCTCCCACCAAATCGGCGGGCGGTCGGCCCATGAGAACGCTCAAGGCATGCATGGCCTGCTGGAGCGAGGTCTCCAGGGGAGGAATAGCCGAAGCGGTCGTCGCCGCCTGGGCCTCGGCGTTGGCGGCATCCAGGGCGCTCGAGAAGCCGACTTTCAACCTCTGCCGCACTAGCCCGACTGTGTGCTGCTGGGCAGCGAGATTTTCGCGCGCAATAGCAATTTGGTCCTGGGCCGACCGGACTTGGAGATAATCCAGTGCTACTTCGGCGGCGAGCGTCACCTGAACGTCCCCTAGGTCGGCCTCCGCCGCCTCCGCGGCGGCATTGGCCGATTCCACATTCCGGCGGACTCCTCCGAAGAAATCGAGTTCCCAGACTGCATCCAGCCCCGCCTGGAAGGTGTTGGCGGACGCAGCGCCCCCGTTCGCCCCGCGCAAGGCCGAACCGGAGGCGGTCAGGGAGGGCCAGAATCCGCCGGCAGCCACTCCGCGCGCGGCGCGGGCCTGGCGCAGGCGGGCCTCGGCGAGCTTTACGTCGAGGTTTTGTTTGAGCGCGCCTTCGACTAGCGAGGTCAGCTCCGGGTCCCGGAAATTCCGCCACCAAAGGGCCGTGGATGCCGGTCTGGCGGCTTCAGCCAGCGGCGCCGCCTTCCAATTCTGGGGAAGGTCAACCGCTGGCCGGCGGTAACTTGGACCCACGGCGCAACCGCCGAGAAACAGCACGGCCGCTGAGGCGCACAAGGGCGCGCGTTTCCGATTATTCATAACGAAGGGCCTCTATGGGATCGAGCCGGGAGGCTTTCCACGCCGGGTAATAGCCGAAGGCAATGCCCACTGTCGCAGATACCGTCACGGCTGCGACAATGGCCGGTATGGACAGAAGCGTCGGCCATCCGAGCAGGGCTGTGACGGCGATCGACGCACCGCGCCCAAGGACGATCCCGACGAATCCACCGGCCAGACAAAGAACCACGGCCTCAACGAGAAATTGCCTCAGAATGTCACGCGGCCTTGCTCCGACCGCCATTCGGGTGCCGATTTCGCGTGTTCGCTCGGTCACGGATACCAGCATGATGTTCATGATTCCGACGCCGCCGACCACAAGCGAGATGAGCGCCACGACCAGGAGGAGGTTTGTCATGACCTGACTGGTTGAGGCCAGTGCCTGGGAAATTTCCGTCAGGTCGCGAATCCGAAAGTCGTCTGGCGCCCCGCGCCGAACATGATGCCGGTCGCGCAGCAGGCCCGTGATTTGGGCAATTGCAACCGGTGTATCCTGCGGACTCAGGGCGGAAATCCAGATGTCGTCCACATCAGCGAAACGGGTCATTTGCACAATGTCGGCCGCCTGGATGGCGGACTGCTGGGGGAAAAGCTGCACCTGCTGGCTTGGATAAGCCTGACTAAGCGAATTGACTGCACTGGAGGACGCGGTCCCTGAGCTTTGGGTGGATTGCCTGGAGCCGTTGACCCGGAATTTGATCGTCGTCCACGGAGCGATCATGAAGTCGTCCTGATCCCGTCCGGACATGTTGGCCCCTTTCACGCTCAGGACCCCGACGATCTTCATCGAGACGTTCTTCACCCGGATCGTCTTCCCGAGCGGGGGCTCGTCCCCGAAAAGTTGCCGAACCACCGTCTTGCCTATCATACAGACCGGCGCCGCGCTGCGGATGTCGTCGTCTGTAAAAGGCACTCCTTCGGCCAAGTCCCACTTTCGGATGGTCAGAAAATCTGCAGTGGTTCCCAGCACATTGTTGGGCGACCAGTTCTTGTTGCCGTAGATCACCTGAGCCCGACAGTCGATGCTGGGAGCCGCCCAGCGGACCGCGCTGCACTCACGGCGGATGGCATCGGCGTCGCCATAGGTGACGGAGACCCGGCCTCCCGCGCCTGAGCTGACGCCGTTGATCACGGCGTCGTTCGGGTCTACCTGGATAACGTTGGCCCCGAGGCTTGCGATTTTCTGTTCGATCGCCGCGGAGGAACCCCGGCCGATCTCCATCATCGCGATGACCGCCGCGATGCCGATGATGATCCCGAGACACGTGAGGACCGAACGCGTGACGTTGCGGCTCAGGGCCCGCATGGCGGTTCGCAGCGTCCGCAGGCCGGATTTTATCTCCGCCCAGTCGATCCTGGCGTGAGCGGGCCTCGCTTTTGGCTTCGCGGGCGCGCCAACCGACGACGAGCCCACACCCTCCTCGACGATCACGCCGTCCTTGATCCGGATGATTCGCCGCGCATGCTGCGCCACATGGTCGTCGTGCGTTACTAGGATGATTGTGATTCCAGACTCCGCGTTGAGCTTTTGAAGCATCCTCAAGACATCTTCGGTCGTGCGCGAATCGAGATTACCGGTCGGTTCATCTGCAAAGAGGAGCTGCGGGCGATTAATGAGGGAACGGGCAATCGCCACGCGCTGCTGCTGGCCGCCTGAGAGCTGGGACGGCTCGTGGTCCATCCGGTCCTCAAGGCCGACGAGCGCAAGCATTTCCTCCGCCCGGCGGCGACACTCGTCTACGGAAGGATGGTCCGGCGAATAGATCAGCGGGACCATCACGTTGTCCAGGGCGCTCGTCCGGGGCAGCAAATTGAAATTCTGGAAGACAAACCCGATCTTTGAATTGCGGATTCGCGCGCGCGCATCGGCCGAGACCGAAGAGATCTCCTCTCCGTCCAGCCAGTATTGCCCGGAGGTCGGCCGGTCCAGGCAGCCGAGAAGGTTCATGAGCGTGCTCTTGCCGGAGCCGCTGACTCCGATGAGCGCGATGAACTCCCCGTGTTCAATGCGCAGGGAGACGCCCTGGAGCACCGGTATCTCCATTTCGCCGCGGCGATAGGTCTTGCAGATGGATTCGAGACGAATGAGCTCCATACGGGTGTTTGGCGTGGCTGGCCCGCTCAACGCCGTTGCGGAGGTGGAAGAAACGGGTTGGGCGCGTTGCCCGGGAGCGGCTCGGCATCGGCTCCGGTGATGACTTCCTGGCCCTCGCGGAGGTCCTCGGCGGATACTGCGGTGTTCATTTCATCGGAGGCTCCGACGGCAACATCCACCGGACGGGCGAATCCGTCCTCTTTGATCCAAACCGTGCCTCGCGGATCGGTGCTCCCGCCAATGGCCGCGTCCCGCATCTTCCAGGACCGCGCATCTCGCGCGACCTCTGAGAGCGAAGAGGGAAGCCAGCGCAGCGCCGCATTCGGCACGACGAGTGCCTGGGCGTCCTTTCGCACCACAAAACGCACGCTGGCCGTCAAGTACGGCAGCAGAAGCTTCTGCGGATTCTCAGTGTTCACTTCGACCGTGTACATGACGACGTTTTGCGTCATCGTGGCATTGAGCCGCACCTTCCCCACAATCCCGGAGAATTCCCTGCCCGGGAAGGCATCGCAGGTGAAGATGACCGGCGCTCCCGGCACAATCCGGCCGACATCCGCCTCATTAACCCCAGCCCAAATTTGCATCTTGGTCAGGTCCTTCGCGATTAGGAATAGGCTCGGCGCATTGAGACTCGCGACCACCGTCTGGCCGACATTGACCCGGCGGTCGATGATGACCCCTTGCACCGGTGATGTTATTGTGCAGAAAGCGAGATTCCTCTGCGCTATGTCCAGATTGGCCTGTGCCTGGAAGGTGGCCGCCTTTGCTTGGGCAACGGCGGCTTCGCCCACCGCGACATTGGCCGCGGCAATATCGTAGTTCGCCTTGTACGAATCGTAAACCGTCCGGGCCAGTGCTTCGGATGGACCGAGCTCCTGGGCCCGCTTCCAGTCCGCCTCCGCCTGGGCTGCCTTTGCCTTAAGTTGCGCGAGGTTGGCGGCGGCGCTCGACTCCCCGGCCCGGTCCTGCTCCACCTGCGCCCGGGCGAGAGCCAAGTTTGCCGCGTAAACCGACTCGTCGATCTTGGCCAGCACCATCCCCTCCTCGACCGTCGAGCCGTAGTCGATCGTTTTTCCGTTCTTGTCCTTTCCAAATGAGTTGATCAGGCCAGCCACTTGGGCGCCTACGTCCACGACCTCCTCCGGCTCGATCGTCCCCGTCGCGCTGATCGTCGCGATGACATCGCCGCGGCTTACCGTTGCCGTGCGGAATGAAGACGGGTGGCTATCCCGTCGGTGCCACAACCAGATGCCGGCGGCGACGGCGCATACTGCAATCGAGATGAGGATTGTCTTTTTGTTCGGTGGCATTGGTTGGTCCGGTCAGAAAATGCGTCCCAAAGGCAGAGTCACTGCCACATTAGCAGTTGCAACATTATGGCAAGATTAGCCTCGAGACATGCCATTTCGTAATTTGGTCGTCACGAAAACGCTCTGGTTCACGATAGCGTAATCTTCGAATCGGTAGAATGCCGGGCGACATACAGGAAACCTCTTTGGGTAGGGGCCTGATTCCCAGACTCGCAGGGTAACCGAAGCACAAGACATCGACGGGAAACGTCATGAAAAAACCCACAGGGATCAAATTCGGGATACTGACCGCAGCGCTTGCTTTCATTCTGCCGGGACACGCGCGTGCCGGTGAGAATGAGGAAAAAGACGAGCAGCGCATCAAAATCGAGTGTTGCCCGAAGGCTGTACGTGCAGCCGGTCTGGCTGCAGCGGTGACGCCTCAGACTATATGAGGCCGACAAG